>Ga0100377_1000695_pt1 | contig 28839 bp, 23 predicted proteins | sample CryGeymeta201501_FD_83664 | JGI IMG/M metagenome (GOLD analysis project Ga0100377, IMG submission 83664) | Groundwater microbial communities from Crystal Geyser aquifers in Utah, USA - Crystal Geyser metaG 2015-01 | ecosystem: Environmental > Aquatic > Deep subsurface > Groundwater | place: USA...
AAACCGCGTCTATCGTCCCTCCTCGTCTTCCCCCCCAAAAAACACGACTTGTGGTGTCGCTAAGACTGTCCGGCTCGGATGACCGGTGCCCTTCTTTCGCTGGGCCTGTACCGCATCTTCATTCGGCTCACGCGTGGCCAGCCGGCGGAGCTCGGGATGCTCGTGGGAGAGGCGCTGAGCATCTTGCCCGCGGTCGGCGCGAGCGTGCTCTCAACGCTGGGGGTAGCCGTAGGCTTGCTGCTGTTTGTGGTCCCGGGGATCGTCTTCGCGCTCGGCGTGCAGTTCGCGCTCTACGCTTTGGTCGCCCAAGACCTTGGCGTCTCCGACGCGCTCTCTGAGTCGTGGCGCCTCACACGGGACCACAGGTTCACGCTGCTCTTCGTGAACATCCTGCTTGGCTTGCTCGGTCTGCTGTTCGGCGTGGTGACCTTGGGGTTTGGCTTCGTCCTGCTATCGCCCGCTTTTGCGCTTCTGCAGGCGATCATGTTTCACACGCTCACGCACCTGGCGGCGGGCTGGGAAGGCGAAGAGGAGTAAACCGCACCACCACCTTCAGCACGCCGCGCTGGGCTGCGCGCTGAAAGGCGGCTTCTACCAGGTCGAAGCGAAAGATCGCGTCGACGAGGCAGCGCACGTCCACCTCGCCAGCTTGTAGGGCGGCGAGGGCGCGCGGGAAGGGCCCGCAGCGGGAGCCGAGGACGCGCAGCTCGTCGATGACGATGGGCGCTAGGGAGAGCTGGTGGTCGGCGGCGACGGTGCTCTTGAGCACGATGGCGCCGCGTGGGCGCACCGCGGCCATGGCGGTCGTGAGGCCGCCGCCGGTGCCGGTGGCCTCCACGACGAGGTCGAAGGGGCGCCCGGTCCAGTTGGGCTCGGTGAGGCCCTCGAGCGGCAGGTGTGCGACGCGGTCGAGCTTGGCGCGGTGGTGGCCCCAGACGGTGACGCGCGCGCCGGTGGTGGCGAGGACCTGGGCGCAGAGCAGGCCGAGCTTGCCGTCGCCGAGCACCAAGACGCGGTCGCTGGCGCGCACGTCGACCTGCTCCAAGATCTCGTAGGCGGCGGCGAGGGGCTCGACGAACACGGCGTCCTCGTCGCTCACGCCGTCGGGCACGGCGAGCAGGTTGCGAACGGGCACGGCGAGGCGCTCCGCGAAGGCGCCCCCGGCGCCGAGGATGCCCATGACGGTGCGGTTCGGGCAGTGGTGCGGGTCCTGGGTGGCGCAGGTTGGGCAGGCGCCGCACGCGAAGTTGATATCGGCTACGACCCGCTTTCCAAACCACTCCTTGGGGCCGTCGACCACCACGCCCACCAGCTCGTGACCGGGCACGCCGGCGAAGCCCATATAGCCTTGCAGGAGCTGAAGATCGGTGTCGCAGACGCCGACCAAGGTGGGGCGAACGAGCGCTTCACCCTGGCGAAGCGTTGGCTCGGGCTGGTCGGAGACGAGCGAGAGCTCGCCGCGGTCGAAGCGCAGGGCGCGCATCATCACCTCCACATCGCGATAGGCGACGCCCTCGTAACGGACCGCGCGCCGGCCCGAAGGAGCGCCCTTGTCTTCGATGGTTCAGCAGATCGTCGCCGCCACCCAGCTGCCGCAAGCGGGCGTCGCCGCGGCGGTTGGGCTCTTTGACGAGGGGGCCACGCTGCCCTTCGTCGCGCGCTACCGCAAGGAGCGCACCGGGGGCCTGGACGAGGTGCAGCTCCGCCAGATCGTGGAGCTGCAGCGCCAGATCGCCGAGGTCGACCAGCGGCGCGGCGCCATCCTCGACGCGCTCACCAAGCTCGGCAAGCTCACGCCGGCGCTGGAGCGTGCGCTCGCCGACGCGCGGCGCAAGCAGGAGCTCGAGGACCTGTACGCGCCCTTTAAGCAGAGCCGCGTGTCCAAGGGCGACGTCGCGCGCGAGGCGGGACTTCAGCCGCTCGCTGAGCTGATCCTCAAGCAGCCACGCGCGGGAGATGTCGCGGGCGAGGCCCGGCGCTTCGTGCGCGGCGCGGTGGCCTCGGTCGAGGACGCGCTCCAGGGCGCGCGCGACATCGTGGCCGAGGAGCTCGCTGCGGACCCGGAGCGGCGGGCGGCGGTGCGGCGCGCGGTGGGCGACCGCGGCGTGTTCTCCTCCACCCTCAAGAAGGGGCAGGACGGCACTCAATACAAGGACTACCTGGACTTTGAGGAGCGGGCTGCGCGCATCCCGTCGCACCGCTACCTGGCGCTGTGCCGCGGCGAAGAGGCGGGGATCTTAGCCGTCAAGCTTCAGGTTGACCGCGACGCGCTGCTCCGCGACGTGCTGCGCGGCTGCGGGCTCGTGAAGGGCTCGCCCTACGCGGCCGAGCTGGAGGCCGCGGCCGAGGACGCGCTCAAGCGCTTGCTGCTGCCCGCCGCCGAGCGCGCCATTCGCAAGGCGCTCAAGGCCTGGGCGGATGACGACGCCATCGACGTCTTTCAGAAGAACCTGGAAGCGCTGCTCCTGTCGGCGCCGCTCGGGCCGCAGAAGGTCCTCGGCTTGGACCCGGGTATTCGCACGGGCTGCAAGGCGGCGGTGGTGTCGGAGACCGGCGATCTGCTCGCCCACGACGTCTTTCACCTGGTGGGCCGCTCCAACCCGCAGCGGGGCGAGCTGCTCGCGTGCTTGCAGCGCCATCGTCCGCACGCGGTGGCGGTGGGCAACGGCACCGGTGGGCGCGAGGCCGAGGCGCTCGTGCGCGACCTCGTGCGCGATCACGCGCTGCCCATCGTCGTCGTGAGCGTGAGCGAGGCGGGGGCGAGCGTGTACTCGGCCTCGGAGCTCGCCGGCGCGGAGCTCCCCGACGTCGACCTCACGGTGCGCGGCGCGGTCAGCATCGCCCGTCGCCTTCAGGATCCGCTCGCAGAGCTGGTGAAGGTGGAGCCGAAGGCGCTCGGCGTCGGCCAGTACCAGCACGACGTGGACGCGGCCAAGCTGGAGCGCCGCTTGGACGAGGTGGTCGAGAGCTGCGTGAACCGCGTCGGCGTGCACCTCAACACCGCCAGCCCCGCGCTGCTCGCGCACGTCGCAGGCCTCGGCGCCAAGCGGGCGAGCGCGGTGGTGAGCCACCGCCAGCAGCACGGCAAGTTCCGCCGCCGCAAGGACCTGCTCGCGGTGCCGGGGCTCGGCCAGAAGACCTTCGAGCAGTGCGCGGGCTTCTTGCGCATCGCCGACGGCGACGACCCCCTCGACAACTCGGCGGTCCACCCGGAGCGCTACGCGCTGGTGCAGCGCATGGCCCGCGACCTGGGCCTACCGGTCGGGCAAGTGGTCGGTTCGTCCAAGCTCAGCGAGCTCAAGCTCGCGGGCTACCAGGACGAGCACACGGGCCTCGCCACCCTGCAGGACATCGTCACCGAGCTGCAGAAGCCCGGCCGCGACCCCCGCGAGCCCTTCGAGGCCCCCGCCTTTCGCGACGACGTGCGCGAGGTCGCGGATCTGGTCGCGGGCATGGAGCTCGACGGCATCGTCACGAACGTCACCAACTTCGGCGCCTTCGTGGACGTGGGCGTACATCAGGACGGCCTGGTGCACATCTCAGCGCTGTCAGACCACTTCGTGCGCGACCCGCACGAGGTGGTTCAGCCCGGCTCACGCGTGAAGGTGCGCGTGCTCGAGGTGGACGTCGCCCGCAAGCGCATCGCGCTGACGATGAAGAAGGAGGGGTAGGGGCGGTGCGCGAGATCGTACGGTCGACGGGGTCTTCGACTGCGGAGCGACGGGCATGAGCGTACCGACATGGGCCGCTCCGTCGCGCTTGACATGGTGCGGTAGCGAGAAATAGCCTGTCACGGTGAGATGCAGCTTAACGCGGGACCCGCTGAGGCTCGGTGGCCTCAACCGCGTGACGGCGTCGCGCGCCGGGCTGCCGTCGCAGCGGCGCGACTGCGCACCTGAGTCGTCTAGCCCAAACCGAGAGAAGACACCGTGTGGATTCAACATTTCAGCATGTATGACAACAGCTCGACGACGGTCGCGGAGAAGCTCGACGCGGTCGTGGCTGCCCTTGAGCGAGCGGGAGAGCGGCACTGGCGCCTGGGTGCGTTGTTTGAAGACGACTTGGGCGACAAGCGCGGCACGCCCGGACGCGGTGCCTCGCGAATCGCGCGCGATTTTCCCAATCTCGCCCGCTTTCATAACGAAGCGCGCGGAGAGGTCCTGTCGGTCGACGGCCGAACGGGGCACATCTACGAGGGCCTGACGCTCGCCCAGGCGCGCGCGATCCTCGGGCAGCCGCAGAAGTATCTGCTGGGTTCTCGGGCCGTGATGATCACCGGTGTCTCTCTGCTTACCGGCGGAGCGCCGCCTCCGCCTTGGTCAGCCGATTCAAACTACGACACCGAGTACCACAACACTCAAGTGTGGAGCGGATTTGGGCCGCGGATCGTCGTCTCCAAGGGCATCATCGGTGTTCACAAGGGCGCTATCGAGGTCTACGCCTGCCTGCCGGTACCCCCGCCGCAGCAGACTGGGCGCCTGCAGGTCTCGCCAGAGCTAGCCGCATTCTGCGCGGGGCTTGGGCGGTGTACCCGGCGGGCCCACACCTTCTGGGAGAGCCCACTGGCCACAGCTGCGCAGCCCGACCCAAGGATCGCAGGATCGCTGGATGCGCGTCTGGAATTGAAGTTTAAACGCACCGCTCCGCCGGACCCGCTTGAGCAGCCGGACCGTCACGAGGTCGAGGCCGCACTGATTGCCAAGGGCTGGAAGAGCCGGCGCCTGAAGTGGTCCGATTCGACGCCGCGCGTGGTGCTGATGCGCTCGACGCCGACGGGAAACCAGGTGCTATGGCATTACCGCAGGGTGGTGCTGCGCAGTCCTCTCCGCTCAGTTCGCCTGACGCTGTCCATGGATACGCCGGCTGCCGTCAGCTACGCTGCGGAGCTCCTGCTCGAAAACGAAAGCGCGCTGGTGGGCCACGGTCACGCTTGGTTCGCGTCTGACGACCACGACATAGACTGGGTAAAAGGTGGCCTACTCAGGGCCGTGCCCGACGAGACCTGGGCCCTAGGCCCCTTGCGCGACGACGGCGACGCTACCCCAGCGGCGAAGACCGCAAGCTCGTCTCCCGAGGCCCTGGTCTCGGTTCCTGCCGAGCTGGTCGAGGCCATTGAGACACTGCTTGCCTCTCGCCTCTCGCCCAAGGACCAAAAGCGCATCGACGAGGTCTTTGGCCGCCACGAACCGGCGCTGGTGGCGCAGTCCCTTCTGGTTGCCGCAAAAAGCGCCCGGTCGAAGCCCCTGGAGCGCGCGCTCGGCCTCCTGAAGACCCAGCTGCGCCTTGGCCGGGCCGCGCTCGAGCGCTTTGACCCGGCGGTCGACGCCTTTCTTGAGGCCAGCCCCGAAGCGGCGGTGGTCCGCGACGTGGCCGGCGTGATTGGGGCGAAGGGCAGGGACGACGCAGATGGCAGGCGCTGGGTACTTGGGCTAATCGCGCGACTGGGCCAGCCGAAAGCGAGCGCGGCCAGCCGAACGTTCGTCCGAGCACTTGTGGTCAACGGGCTGAGCCCTCGGGGCTACCAAAAGGATCCGCTCAATCCTGCGTTTGCCGCTGCTGCGCTCCACGTGATGATGCTCGAGCGCGCTAAGGGCGCCGGCACCCACCGCTGGGAGCTCTTTCGCAGCCTCAGCTGCTGGGACGACGGTAGGGCGTGGCCGAGCGTGCTCATCGAGCTCGCCTCGCCTCCCGCCAAGCTCCCTGGTCAAGCGTACAATGGCTGGGCCGCCTGGCTGCTGGAAGAGTGGCTCCAAAGAGACCACCCCGACCTCGCGCCCTGGCTCGAACGGCTGGGGCTACCTCGCGAAGGCAAGGATGTCGCCCGCATGCACGTCGTGGTCCTGAGCCCCGAAGAGCTCGCCAGCCTGCTGGAGCAGGAACAGGGCATCGTTGTAGCCTTGAAAGGCGAAGCGTGACATGAGCTACGTTTTGGACATCGCGATTCACTCGGCCGCACGCATGCCCGATTCGCTGGATGCTGCCATCGATGAGGCCATTGTCGCGCTTCACGAGCGGCTCTCACCGGGCTGCCAGAGCCTTCACCTTCGTCGTGACTGGCCTCGTAACGGGCGCGTCGGGTGGCTCAGGCCTGCAGACGACCGGGACATCGACACCTTTGCGGAGTGGGCCGCGGCGCTGGCGAGCGCGCACCCGACGCTTGCCGTGAAGGTCTCTGACCTCTACGGCACCGTTTTCGTTCAGTCTGACCTAGCCCCTGGCACGACTCTACCGGAGGCGGCAGTGGTAGAGGCCCCTAAGCCCGTCCGTCCCGTCGCCCCCAACCCGCTTCCCGAGGCAATCGGCCGGGTTATGCTCGACGACGACTGGAGACCACAGGACCGCTCCGAGGCCGGAGCTCACGTGAGCGAGCTCACGCTCCTTCACCCTTCAACCACCACCAGCGCCAGCTATCACCCTGGCGGTGGCCCCCCCATTATGGTCGTCGAGCAGCGCAAGCGGATGCTGGACGCCTCTGGGGCTCCGCTGCGCACCGGATCCGTACGGAATTACCCCACGCATCTGAGCGCGCCCAACTACGACTACAAATGCGGAATCGGCTACTACAGTCCATGGGACCCGCTTCCCGGCGCGGTGGCGATGGAGCTGGACTTTCACTTTGGCCTCGAGACCGAGCTGGACATCCCGGTAGAAGCGACACGGCGAGGCTCCCACTGGACCTTTCGCGCCTCGCCCCCACTCGACCAAGGGTACGTCATCTTTGGTATGCACGTCAGATGGTTTGACGCCGATGGTCAGCGTATTGGCACGGGCTCGAGCGGCGACACCTTCTTGACCCCGTGGGAGACAGAGGGCCGCTACGTGCCCGATGTGCTGGTGCTCGGCGAGAGCTGCCACGGAGCGCGCTCGACCGTTGTACGCGTGGTCGGCGCCCGCCTTGACGGACCTGTACACCGTTTTGGCTGGTCGCTGCCCTGCCCCCTCTCTTGATGGCGGTAGCGTGGGGTGCCGTCCCACCCACTCGTTCCGGATCCACGAAACAGGTCGATATCCCGTCACATCCGTCGCCTGACGGCCCGATCGGCTAGGCCGCGCATCCCCGAATGTTGATCACCAGATCGAGCTGGGCGTCGGACAAGAACCCGAGGATGTTCGGCGACTGCTCGTCCGCGATCTTGTGGATGAGGGTGGACTGGATGCCGTTGGCGGAGAGGAACCGCTGGGTGCCCGGCGTCGCGAACAGCGCCACGTCGAGGCGGTTCAGGGTGCGCAGCGCAGGGAGCAGGGCCTCCTTGTCGGATCGCGCGCCGACCGACAGCAGCACGTTCTTGGTCGTTCGCCGACCTGCGAGCTTGAGGTTGAACGCCAGCATGGCGAGAGGGTCGCGCTCTTTCACCGGTACCTCTGCAGTTGGCCGGCCTCTATAGCGGGCGACGGTTTCGCGCCGGTGTCGCGTCGACGCGGCGAGCGCGTCGCGCTGACGATGAAGGGCGGAGGGCCGCTGCGACACGGAGCGCGTCTGGAGGCCCCATGTCTGTCCGTGGTCCTGTTGTTCTCGCGCTGGCGCTCTCGATCGCTTGCGATCCGGCGCCCGCTCCCACCTCGCTTGACACCGAGTTGGCGTCGGATCCAGCGACGGACACGGAGCTCGCGACCGACACGGAGCTCGCGACCGACACGGAGCTCGCGACCGACACGGACCCAGCGACGGACACGGACACCGAGGCCGCACCGACCGAAATCTGCGGAAACGGCGTGGACGACGACCTCAATGGCCTGCTGGACTGTGAGGACGTAGCCTGCGTGGACGCCTGCAGCGAGCAGTGCGACAACGGCGTGGACGACGACCTGGACGGCTTCGTGGACTGCGACGACGACGACTGCGCGGGGCCGATGTGCGGCGGCGTGAGCGTGGCGCGCGTGCAGGGGGGGCGAGGGCATGTGGAGACGTTTGCATACGGGACTTGGTTGGGATACTACGCCTGGAACGCCCATGAACGACGTTTGCTTGACCTGACGTCTGCGACCGGCACAGCGAAGATCTACGACGCGGATGGGCTGCACGTTCGCGACTGTACGTGGTCGGCGGCGAACGTCTTGGGGGGCCACAGCTACTACTGGCGCACACGAAGCAGCGTCGCCACCGCCTCATTCGGCAATCTGTTCTCTGTTCGGCGCGATGTCCGCGTGAGCGCGGGGTGCCCCGTTGACCCGAGCCTCCTGCTGCCAGGCAAGGTGTGGGTGCCGCCGTCCACGATGTGGAGCGACGTGCTCGGTCGCTTGGCCGGCCCGAGTTGGCCGCCCGATACGGACCTCGGTCCGAACTGGTACGTTCCCAATGGTTCGGTCGTCATTTACGGATGGCACGAGGCGACGGTCAGCCTAGGAGCCGGCTCGCCCTTCGTAGCGCCGTCGGCGCCGTGACCGCCGGTCGACCTCGCTGCAACGCTTTTGGGGCTTGGCGCCTCTAGCGCGAGGATGAGACACACAGCCGCGCCGCAGCCGTTACGGCGACAGTTGCTGTCTCGTGTTCAGCCTCGATGAGGTGAGCCAATGCGCGTGTTGAGGTCGCCACCGGGCGCGGACGAGGTCGCGCCGCCCACGTCACTGCTGAGTCGTGCTGTTTCGATGTATGTCGACGGCTTTCGCAGCATGCGCCTCGGGAGAACGCTATGGGCGCTGTTGGTGTTGAAGCTCGCGGCGTTCGCGGTCATCGGACATCGGTACTTCCCCGATGTGTTGCATGCCCAGTTCGACTCGGACGAGGCCCGCGCTGAGCACGTGCTCAAGCGGCTCTCGACCCCACAGGAGACGCCATGATCCCGATGCTCACAGCCACCGTGGACTGGTCGCGGGCGCTCTTCGCCATGACGGCCATGTACCACTGGCTCTTTGTGCCGCTGACGCTTGGTCTCTCAGCGCTCATCGCGATGATGGAGACGGCCTGGTATGTCACCGGCGATCCGGGCTGGCGCGACACCACCCGCTACTGGCTCAAGCTGTTCGCCGTCAACTTCGCGATCGGCGTCGCGACCGGCATCGTGCTCGAGTTCCAGTTCGGCACCAACTGGTCCACCTACGCGTGGATGGCCGGGGACATCTTCGGCGCGCCGCTCGCGATCGAGGGGCTGATGGCCTTCTTCATGGAGTCGACCTTCTTCGCCGTCATGTTCTTTGGCTGGGACCGGGTGAGCCGGGGCTTTCACCTGTTCTCCACCTGGATGGTGGCGCTCGGCTCCAACCTGTCGGCGCTGTGGATCTTGGTCGCCAACGGCTGGATGCAGCACCCGGTGGGCATGGTCTTCAACCCCGACAGCGGCCGCAACGAGCTGGTCGACTTCTTCGCGGTCCTGTTCAACCCGAACGCGGTCGCTAAGTTCTTGCACACGGTCGCGAGCGGCTACGTGCTCGGGTCGCTGTTCGTCGCTGGGGTGAGCGCCTGGTTCATCCTCAAGACGGGGCCCTCGCTCTTCGCGCGCCGCAGCCTGCTCGTCGCGACCTCCTTCGGCTTTATCAGCAGCATCTACCTGATCTTCTTGGGCGACCTGTCCGCTTACGTCGTCGCGAACGACCAGCCCGCGAAGCTCGCGGCCATGGAGGGCGTGTACCAGGGCGACCAGCGCAAGGGCATCATCGCGTTCGGGGTGCTCAACCCGGCCAAGCAGCTCGGCGACGACGTGGAGCCCTTCTTGATGAAGGTGGAGTTCAGCTACCTGCTCTCCATCATGGGCTTTCACGACGTGGAGCACTTCGTCGCCGGCGCCGAGGACATCGTGTGGGGCAACCCCGCGCACGGGCTGGAGCCGATGCAGGCGCGCATCGACAGCGGCGGCACGGCGCTCGCGGCGCTGCGCACCTACCAAGCGCTAGGCCCCGAGGGCGAGCCCACCGAGCGCGCCGCCGCGCTGGCGACCTTTCGTGAGCACGAGCAGGACATGGGCTACGGCCACCTGACGCGACCCGAGCAGGCCATCCCGCCGATCGCGATCACCTTCTACAGCTTCCACGTCATGGTGGCGCTTGGGACGTGGTTCTTAGGGCTCTTTGGCGTGCTCACCTACCTGCAGATGACGGGTGACATCAGCGAGAACCCGCTCTGGCTCAAGCTGGCCGTGTGGAGCGTCCCGCTCGGCTATTTGGCGCAAGAGACCGGCTGGATCGTGGCGGAGGTAGGTCGGCAGCCGTGGGCGATTCAGGGCCTGCTGCCGGTGAGCGTGGCCAACACGGACATCGACGCGGGAACGGTCGCGGTCACCTTCTTCTTGTTCGCCGCCTTGTACACGGCGCTGCTGGTCGCCGAGGTGGGCATCTTAAGAACCCAGATCGTGCACAAGGCCAAGGAGCTCGCCGATGTTTGAGACCTGGACCCTGAGCTCGCTGCAAGCGTGGTGGTGGCTCATCCTATCGGTGATAGGCGGGTTTCTCGTGGCGATGACCTTCATCCAAGGCGGCCAGGCGCTCTTGGGCCGCGTGGGTGGCGACGAGGACGGCAAGCGCTTGGTGCTCAACGCGCTCGGTCGCAAGTGGGAGCTGGCGTTCACGACCTTGGTGTTGTTCGGCGGGGCCTTGTTCGCGGCCTTTCCGCTGTACTACTCGGTGAGCTTCGGGGGCGCCTACCTGCTGTGGATGTCGATCCTGCTCACCTTCGTCCTGCAGGCCGTCTCCTACGAGTTCCGCGGCAAGGCGCACAACCTGTTCGGAGCGCGAGGCTTTGACGGGTTCTTGTGGGTGAACGGCACGGCGGGCGTCTTCTTGCTCGGGCTCGCGGTGGGCTCCTTGTTCACCGGCGCTCCCTTCACCCGGGACGCGGCGAACGTGGTCCACTGGGCAGGGTCACTTCGGGGCTTTGAGGCGGCGCTTGCGCCGTTCAACCTGCTGCTTGGCCTCACGCTGGTGCTGCTCGCGCGCGTGCTCGGCGCGCTCTACCTGCTGTACGCCGTCGACGCCCCGCTGGTGGAGACGCGGGCGCGCGCCGCGCTGAAGCTGCACGCCCTCGCGTTCGTGCCCGTCTACCTGCTCACGGTGGGCTGGCTGCTGACGCTGGACGGTGTCGCGGTCCACGGCTCCTCCACCGAGGTCGTGCCCCTGGCCTACCTCGGCGCGCTCTCGGCGCTCCCGGTGCGCGGCGTCGCGTCGCTGCTCCTCGGGACCGTGAGCGTTCTCGCGGGCGTCGGGCTCGCGCTCTTCGCCGCCTCTCGGCGCGGGTTCTGGCTGTCCTTCGCGGGCAGCGTGCTGGTCGGCGTCGGCCTCTTCAGCCTGGCTGGCCACGGTGAGCTCGCGCTCTACGCCTCCACGGTGGCGCCGGCGGACTCGCTGACCTTGAGCAACGCGTCGTCCACCCGCTACACGCTCGTCACCATGAGCTACGTGTCGCTGCTCATCCCCTTCGTGCTCGCCTACATCGCGTTTGTGTGGCGGGCGATGGGCGTGCGCCTGCTCACCACCAGCGAGGTCGACTCCGACCCGCTCTCGTACTGACTGGAGCTCCTATGCAACCCGAAGTTCTGGTGATGTCGAGCCGCGAAGCCATCCTTTGGTACCTCTCGTGGCCGGCGCTCGTCGCGTTCTCGGCGTGGCTCATTTGGGCGAACTTGAGCCGCCGCGGCCTGCTTCACGCGCCGAAGAGCTAGCCCCCCTCGCGGTTGAGCAGGGCGAGGAGGCCGTCGAAGTCGCCGGGGGCGGGGGCCTCGTCGAGGTCCGAGAGATGCTGCTGCGGGTACATGACCCGCGCGGCCTCGCGGGCGACGGTCATGCTCGGGGTGGTAGACGGGGTCCTGGCGAAGGCCATCCAGGGCCTCGATGGCGGCTACGAGCTGTGCGAACACGAAGCGGAGGCGGGATGTCGCGTCGGCGCGAGTGCGTCGCCTCTTGCAGCGACTGCATCCGCTCCGCGACCACCTCGCCGCAGAATCCTAGCGCGGCCCCGCGTAGTAGACGCCCTGGGGCGTGGGGCCCGGGGCCCAGGTGGTGGAGGAGGAGGTGCCTCCCGTCCACATGTAGAAGTACTGCGTGTGTGCGGAGATCGCGTCGATGGGGTGCTGCGTCGCCGGCCCTCCCGTGTACCACAGCGTCGCGGGCTCTAGCGTGGTGAAGAAGTCCCACCGAACAGGTCCAATGGTGCGCGAGGTCGTGGAGTGGCCGATGGTCGCGATGGGCACGGCGGCCCCGTCTGGGACCGCGAGCAGGTAGCGCGGCAAGAAGTCCGAGCCCGTGAGCGGACAGCTGGGGTTCGTGGTCACCCCGACGCGTTGCACGGCAGACACGTCCCGCCACTGCGCGCTGCCGGAAGTGCCGGTGTAGCCGCCGCTAAACCGCCAGAAACTCGTGCGGATGTCGTCGCTTGCCTGTGCGATGTCCACCTGCCAAGCGCAGGTGGTGAGGACGCCGCCAGCGCCGTCAGCGACAGCGACTGAGCCCGATGCGAACGCGACATCGATGACAAACCGCGTTTGTATGTTCGCCGCGAAGTCGCCGCAGACGCCGCATCCGCCGCGCACGGAGGCGCGCCGCATCGTCCGGTGCAGGTCTGCGCTGGTGACGGTGGCGCGGGTGGCGCCGACGCAGGCGGGGCCGAAGCAGTCGTCGTCCCAGCAGTCGACGAGGCTGTCGTGGTCGTTGTCGATGCCGTCACCGCAGAGCTCGGCGCAGGGGCTGGTGGTGCAGTTCTTGTAGGGGCAGGCGCTGGTGTGGTAGCAGTCGCTGTCGTCGCAGTCGGTGAGCCCGTCGAGGTCGTCATCGAGGCCGTCGTCGCAGCTCCACTCGCGAACGATGGTGGCAGCGAGCGCACAGGTTGGGTCGCGCCCATCGACGAGGCTGTCCGTACAAATTCCCCGCGACGAGTCCCACCGAATGATGAAGCAGTCGATGTCGTCGACATCGGTGCGCCCGTCGTGGTCGTTGTCGAGACCGTCGTCGCAGAGCTGCTCGTCGCAGACAACGTCGCCGAAGCAGTCGGGGTCCATGCAGTCGGTGAGGCCGTTGGCGTCGTTGTCGAGGCCATCGTCGCACGACCACTCGCTGAGCGACCACTCTCTGCAGGCCCCGTACATCGCGCAGTCAGGGTCGTCGCAGTCTGTGAGGCCGTCGGAGTCGTCGTCGAGTCCGTTCTCGCAGGATACTTCGGCGCAATGCGGATTTCGGGCGCAGTTGGGGTCGTCACAGTCGGTGAGCTCGTCCCGATCGTTGTCGATGCCGTCGTCGCAACGGCCCTCCTCCGAGCAAAGGCTCGACGTGGTCGTGCAGTCCGCGTCGTCGCAGTCCGTGAAGCCGTCTGCGTCGTTGTCGATGCCGTCGTCACAGAGGGGCGCTTCGATGCAGGGGGGTGTCGCTTGGCAGCTCGGGTCGCCGCAGTCGATGAGGCCGTTGTCGTCATTGTCGACGCCATCATCGCAACCTTGGCGTTCGTCGCACTGTTCCGTACGCCGACAGTCGGAGTCTTCGCAGTCGACGAACGCGTCGCGGTCGTTGTCGACGCCGTCGTGGCAGTTCAACGACTCGCGGCACGGGCGGCGATCCGCGCAGCCGGGGTCTGCGCAGTCGGTGAGCCCGTCGCGGTCGTTGTCGACGCCATCATCGCACGCGTACCTCTCTCTGCAGGTCTCGGCGTAGACGCACGACACGTCGTCGCAGTCAGTGAGACCATCGCCGTCGTTGTCGATGCCATCGTCGCAGAGCGGGGATTCGTCGCAGCGGGTCCAGTCGGCACAGTCGGGGTCTTCGCAGTCGGTGAGGCCGTCTCCGTCGTTGTCGATGCCGTCCCAGCAGTAGTCGCGCTCGTCGCAGGTCCTGTCCCACCAGCGGCAGTCGTTGTCCTGGCAGTCGGTGAGGCCGTTCAGGTCGTTATCGAGGCCGTCGTGGCAGTTGCCCCACTCCAGACACGCGCTCCACCCCGTACAACCTTCGTCTTCGCAGTCGGTGAAGCCGTCGTGGTCGTTGTCGACGCCGTCGTCGCAGGCGGCGTGCTCGAAGCACAGCTCGGACCACTTGCACGGTCCGTCCTCACAGTCGGTGAAGCCGTTGCCGTCGTTGTCGAGGCCGTCGTCGCACTGCTCCTGGGGGACCTCGGTCTCGGTCTCGGTGCCGATGTCTGTCGCCGTGTCGGTCTCGGTGCCGATGTCTGTCGCCGTGTCGGTCTCGGTCTCGGTGCCTGGGTCGCTGTCTTGCACCGGCGCTGGGGTGCAGGCGGTGAGGAGCAGAGCGAGGAGGAAGGCGGTCATCGCGGCCCCGCGTAGTAGACGCCCTGGGGCGTGGGGCCCGGAGCCCAGGTGGTGGAGGACGTGGCGGCGACGGGCTTCCACGGCCCTGGAGCGAAGCCGTCAAGCGGCAGTTGGGTCGGCGCGGCGCCCGTGTACCACAGCGGGCCCGCGCGCTGCGCGACCCACGGCTCCACCACGCGCGCGCCCCACAGCTGGTCGCGCTCGAGGTGGGCGAGCTGCGCGATGGGCACGGCGGCGCCTGCGGGGGTCATGAGGAGGCGCTGCGGCAAGAAGGCCTCGTCGGCGAGCGGACAGGCCGGGTCGACGCTGAGGCCGGTGCGCTCGACGGGCGTGAGGTCTTGCCAGGAGCCTGGGCTGCGCATGCCGCCGGCGGAGTCGTCCAGCAGCGTGCGCATGCTGGAGCTGGCGCTCGAGCGCGTGATGGCGTTGACCTGCCACGCGAAGGAGCTCTGGCGCACGAGGCCGCGCTGAACTTGCCACGCGCAGGTGGCGGCGATGCCTCCGACACCATCTCCGACCTGCACGGTGCCTGACGCGAGCTGTGCGTCGAGGGCCCAGGTGGCCTGCTTCCAGGCGCTCAGCGGCGTGCTGCTCAAGGCGAAAGCGAGGCCGCGCTGGGTTCGCTGGAGGTTCGCGCCGAGGAGGGTCGCTCGGGTGGCGCCGACGCAGGCGGGGCCGAAGCAGTCGTCGTCCCAGCAGTCGGTGAGGCCGTCGCCGTCGTCGTCGAGGTGGTTGGCGCAGAGCTCGACGCAGGGCGCGCGGTCGCCGCAGTCGGCGTCCTCGCAGTCCAGCAGCCCGTCGCCGTCGTTGTCGACGCCGTCGCCGCAGATCTCGGCGCAGGCGGGGCCGCTGCAGTCGGCGTCGCTGCAGTCGGGCGCGCCGTCGCCGTCGTCGTCGAGGCCGTTGGCGCACTGGGTCTCGCCGCAGCCCTCGGTTTGGCAGAGGGGGTCGCCGCAGTCGACGAAGCCGTCGCTGTTGTCGTCGACGCCGTTGTCGCAGACCTCGTCCCACGGGTAGAAGTAGTGGTTCCGATAGCGCGTCGAGCAGTCGGGGTCGGCGAAGCCCGCGAGGCCGTCGCCGTCGCCGTCCGTGCCCGGCCACCAGGTGCAGTCGGTCTCGACGCAGCCCAGGACGCCGAAGCAGTCGCTGTCGGCGCAGTCGATGAAGCCGTCGCGGTCATCGTCGACGCCGTCGTGACAGCGCCACTCACGGCAGATGGGCTGATCGCGGCAGTCGCCGTCCGCGCAGTCGACGAGGCCATCGCTGTCGTTGTCGAGGCCGTCGTCGCAGCGCTCGAAGCCAGCGCTCGGCGCGACGCTGCACGCGCTGTCGAGGCCGTCGGGGGCGCCGTCGAGGTCGTTGTCGAGGCCGTCCGTGCAGACGCTCGCTTCGTAGCAGTCGCGGACGGTGAGGGACGACCAGCAGTCGTGGTCGGCGCAGTCGATCAGGCCATCGCCGTCGTTGTCGACGCCGTCGTCGCAGACCAGCTCGCGGCAGGTGGGCTGCACAAAGCAGTCGAGGTCATCGCAGTCGACGCGCCCGTCGCTGTCGTTGTCGAGGCCGTCGTGGCAGCGGTTGGTCTCGCCGCAGGGCCAGGTGTGCGTGCAGTCGGAGTCCTGGCAGTCGGTGAGGCCGTCGCCGTCGTTGTCGACGCCGTCGGAGCAGAAGGCCACCTCGGAGCAGCTCCCGTAGCGGGCGCAGTCGGGGTCCTCGCAGTCGATGAGGCCGTCGCCGTCGCCGTCCAAGCCGTCGGCGCAGTTGCGGGCGTTGCACGGCCACTGGTCGGTGCAGTCTGGGTCGTTGCAGTCCACGAGGCCATCGACGTCGTTGTCACGGCCATCGTTGCAGAAGTAGCTCTCGTCGCACGTATAGCGCTCGAAGCAGGTGGGGTCCTCACAGTCGATGAGGCCGTCGGAGTCGTTGTCCAAGCCGTCGTCACACCGCCGCTCGTTGCAGATGTCCCAGTCCCAGCAGTCCTCGTCGTCGCAGTCGATGAGGCCGTCGAGGTCGTTGTCGAGGCCGTCATCGCACGCCTCGGGGCACACGCCGAGGGTGCCGCACTCGGGGTCGGCGCAGTCGGTGAGGCCGTCGCCGTCATTGTCGATGCGGTCGTAGCAGTGGAGGGCCTCGTTCAGCCAGCACGCGTCCGCGGTGATGCAGTCTGAATCTTGGCAGTCGACGTTCCAGTCGCCGTCGTTGTCGATCCCGTCGTCGCACTGCTCGACGCCTGTCTCGGTGCTCGTGTCGCTCTCGGTGTCGGTGTCGGTGCTCGTGTCGGTGCTCGTGTCGGTCGCCGCGTCGGAGTCAGCGGGAGGAGGCGAGCCGCACGCGAGCAGGAGCAGCGCCAGCAAGGTGGAGGTCATCGCGCCTCCGCGTAGTACACGCCGCGCGCGGTGGGAGCCCACGTGGTCGTGGATGAGACGGTGATCGTAGAGATCCAGGTTCCATATCGGGTACTGTCGATGGAGTCGATGAGCGTGCTCTGGCGCGCGCCGCCGCCATACCACAGCGCGCCAGGGGCTTCGGTGACGGCGAACTCGTCCACGGAATACGCACGGTCGACGCGGTGGGTGAGGCGCGTGGGCACGGCCAGCGCTGCGCCCGAGGGCACGCTCAACAGGCGCCGGGGCAAGAAGGCGCTGTCCACGAGCGGGCAGCCGGGGTTTACGGTCACTGGGCCGCGCGCGACCCCTTCGCGGTCCACCCAAGCGCGGCTTCCCCAAACCCAGCTCGTGCTTGAGCGCCAGGCGGAGGAGGTCATGCGCGCGTCCTCGGCGCGCCAACTGCATGTGGTCGCGACTCCGCCGTGTCCGTCGCCGACTTGCACGGTCCCGGAGGCGCGTGGGACGGTGAGCACGTCGTGAAATCGCCCCCACGATGACGCACCATGACGGCGCGACTGGCGCTGGAGCGCAGCGCTCGACACCGTGGCGCGGGTGGCGCCGGTGCAGGCGGGGCCGAAGCAGTCGTCGTCCCAGCAGTCGGTGAGGCCGTCGCCGTCGTCGTCGAGGTGGTTGGCGCAGAGCTCGACGCAGGGCGCGCGGTCGACGCAGTCGGCGTCTTCGCAGTCGAGCAGGCCGTCGCCGTCGTTGTCGACGCCGTCGTCGCACTGCTCAGCGTAGGTGGTGGGCGTGGTGGCGGCGTGGACGCAATAGTAGGTGCCGAAGCAGTCGTTGTCGTCGCAGTCGATGAAGCCGTCGTCGTCGTTGTCGATGCCGTCGCCGCAGCGCCACTCAAGGCACACGAGCTGATCGCGGCAGTCGCCGTCCGCGCAGTCGACGCGCCCGTCCCCGTCATTGTCGAGGCCGTCGGTGCAGCTCTCGAAGCCCGGCCCCGGCGCGACGGTCGCGCAGTTCGGATCGTCCCAATCGATCAGGCCGTCCTGGTCGTTGTCGAGGCCATCGGTGCAGCTCCACGCCTCGTCGCAACGGTACCCGGCCCAGCAGTCGTTGTCTTGGCAGTCGATCCGCCCGTCGCCGTCGTCGTCGACGCCGTTGTAGCAGTTGTATTCTCGACGCCAACAGTCCAGGTCCTGCTCGTCGACCCGGCCGTCGCGGTCATTGTCCAAGCCGTCGAAGCACAAGCGCTCGCTACAGCTCGGCGACACGTCGCAGTCGCTGTCTTCGCAGTCGGTGAGGCCGTCTCCGTCGTTGTCGACGCTGTCTTCGCAGTGGTATTGCTCGTTACAAGCCCTCGCGCGTGCACAGTCGCTGTCTTCGCAGTCGATGAGGCCGTCGGCGTCGCCGTCGAGGGCGTCGCTGCACAGGGACTCTGCGCAGGGCTCGATGGCTGCGCAGCTGTGGTCGTCGCAGTCCGTCTGTCCGTCGCGGTTGTTATCGACGCCGTCGTCGCACAGCAGCTCGATGCACAGGGCCTGGCGTGCGCAGCTCGGATCCTTGCAGTCGGTGAGGCCGTTGTTGTCGTTGTCGACGCCGTCGTTGCACCCGTCCCCCTCATAGCAGGTGACGGTGTATCGGCAGTCGTGATCGTCGCAGTCGGTGAGGCCGTCGCGGTTGTTGTCGACGCCGTCGTCACAGAGCACCTCTTCGCACTCGGTTCTCCAGCTGCAATCGGGGTCAAGGCAGTCGGTGAGCCCGTCCAAGTTGTTGTCGACGCCGTCCTCGCACTGGGCGGACTCGTCGCACGGCGGGAAGCGCGCGCACACCGGGTCCGCGCAGTCGGCGAGGCCGTTGTCGTCATTGTCGAGCCCGTCGCCGCAGTGCCGGTACTCGTTGTCGCAGCCCACCGCCCCGGCACACTCCGGGTCGGCGCAGTCGATGGCCGCGTCGCCGTCGTTGTCGACGCCGTCGTCGCACTGCTCTGGCGGCGGCGCGGTCTCGGTCTCGGTCTCGGTCTCGGTCTCGGTGCCTGGGTCGCTGTCTTGCACCGGCGCTGGGGTGCAGGCGGTGAGGAGCAGAGTGAGGAAGAGCTGACGCATGGGGTACTGCCGAGGCCGACGCGAAGTGGGCCTTGAACATAGTAGGACGAGAGCCTGAATCCCTTCACATTTTCTGACGAACGCGGGGATTTCGCGACAAAGTGCGCGGTGTGGTCCTCAGCGCCGCGCGTACCAGCGGTACCGGATGCTCGCGGGCATGGGGCCTGAGCTCGCCGCGATGAGCTCGTCGGGGCCCGTCCAGGCCAGCACGGAGACGACCGCTGCGTCGTTTCGCGCGAGGGCGTCGAGCTCGCGCTGCGCGAGGACGGCGTTCGCGGCGGCGCGCGCGAAGGCGGTCGAGGCGGTGCCGATGCCGGCGATGATCGGCCCTGAATCATCGTCCTCAGGCAGATCGCGCCCCTCGGGGTACTCGCGCATGGCGAGGCCGAAGGGGGTCTGCACGGCGAGCAGCGCGGCGGAGGCATCGAAGAGCGCGCGCGCGCCGACGGGGTCGAGGGGGGCGAGGTAGGCGATGGTCCAGAAGAGCGCGCAGCCCCGCGGGTGCTTGGCGTACCCGACGGTGCCGGTGAGCTCCGACACGGGCAGGCCGGTGAGGGGGTCGGTGCCGCGCGTGTGGAGCTCCTGCCGCCACGACGTCAGGAGCTGTCGAGCGGCGCTTGGGTCGGCCAGGTAGATGGCGTACAAGGTCGCGGCTTGGTCCGCGGGCCAGCGCTGCGCAGCGCCGTGGTACGAGGGCGGGTTGTGCCACGGGTCCGCGGTCGACGTCGCGATCAGGTGGGCTACGAGCCGATCGCGGAGGGGGCGCTCCTCGGTGAAGCCCATGGCGACGGCATAGTCGAGGGTGATGGCGAGGTGCGTGTTGTACAGGCCATGATCGCCGAAGCGCTCCTGTGTCCATGGGGCGATGGCGAGCGCGAGGTCCGCCGCTCGCTTCACGCACGCGGCGTCGCCCTCGCGCGCGCAGCCCCCGGCGAGGTTCGAGAGCACCACCGGCCGCAAGCCGCGCGGCACCGAGGACAGCGAGGTCTCACCTCGGTCGAGCACGGCCTGGAGCGCGGGCGGAGGAGCGGCGAGGGCGATGGACAGCAGCAGGGTGATCATGGAGGTAAGGTACCGGGCGCATGTGCAGCGCATGTGCAGGCGCTGCGTCGATTCTCGTGCGACGACGGGCTCGTCGGCTTTGGCCTCTTCGGGCGTGCGCGCGCGGAGCCCGCTCGGCCGAGGTCGCTCTGGCGAAGGGGTGACGTCCGTGGAGACGCTCTCGGCTGAGGGCGTGGCGGAGGTGGTCGAGGTTGGCGCCCTCCTCCGGGGGGGAGCGACGCGCCGAACTCGCGCAGGTCGCTACCGTCGGCATGAGGCGCGTCGACCCGCCGGTGCGGCGCTACAACGGCCAGCCCGCCGCGCGCATGGAGCTCAGCTGCTCGCTGGAGCATTAGACTGAGCTCCGCGCGTTGGTGCAAGCGACCCTGGCGGCTGAGCCCCTGCCGATGGGCGTGACCGCGACGACCGTCAGCGGGGCGCCGCCTCGCTGAGGCGCTGAAGGCCGATGTCCTTTCTCGATTGTGCTACCTTCGTCGCGCATCACGGAGTCCGCATGCGCACCCTCGCTCTTCTCGCCCTGATGGGGCTGTCAACTGTCGCCTTCGCCGTCCCGCTCGAGTTCTCCCACCAGGGGCGCGTCTTCGACACCGCCGGGGCTCCGCTCACGGGGCCCAATACGCTGTCCCTGACCTTCTACGACGCCCTAACGGGAGGGACCGTCATCTGGACTGAGGAGCACACGGACGTCGACTTTGTGGACGGCTTCTTCTCCTTGAGGGTGGGCAGCGTGGTGCCGCTCGACAGCGACAGCTTCTCGGGGGACGTGCTCTACTTGGGCATGAGCTTGAACGGCGGAGCTGAGCTTCCAGAGCGCCTCGCCCTGCTAAGCGTGCCCTACGCGGTTCGGGCCCAAGAGTCGGACCACGCGATGAGCGCGACGAGCGTGTCGGGCGGAACGGTGGACGCCACGGAGCTTCGGGTCGGCGGGCAGCTCATCGCCGACGGAGCGGGTATGCAGCTCGCTCCCGTCGCCCACCACCATGACGCCGCCGACACGACGTCTGGCGTGTTCGAAGTGATCCGGATCCCCGTGCATTCTCATGACGCGGAAGACCTCGCGACGGGCACCGTCTCTATGAGCCGCTTGCCCGTCGGAACCAGTCCAGACACCGTGGCCTATGGCAATCACAGCCACACCGCCGCCGCCATTGGAGCGTTGCCGGTGGGCACGACGGCGGTGGACCTCGGCGGCTTGTCGTCGAGCACGACGGCGGCGGACATCGGCGCGCTGGCGGTGGGCACGACGGCGGCGGACATCGGCGCGCTGGAGGTGGGCACGACGGCGGTGGACCTCGGCGGCTTGTCGTCGAGCACGACGGCGGCGGACATCGGTGGCCTTATGGCCAGCGGTGGCACGCTGACGGGACCTCTTGCGGTCCAGGGCTCGGTGACGGTGGGGGACACCCTCAACTCGGGGTGCGGGCCCTCCAACGATGGAGAAATTCGCTACGACGGCACCGACTTGTGGTTCTGCAATAGCGTGGAGTGGTTGCGCATCTCACTGAGTAGGAACGCGGATGGTCAAAGCAGCGCATCGGCGGGGTTGAGCTGTCTCGATGTCCTCAACCACGTGCCGAACAGTCCAGATGGCACCTACTGGGTCGACCCGGACGGTAGGAACGCTGGAGCGGCGCCCTTTCAGGCGTACTGCGACATGACCTTGGATGGGGGCGGCTGGACCCTAGTCCGCGTGGACGACAACACGGACAAGGCCTCGATTAAGAGCGCGAACGCGGTGGGGGTGATGCCTGACACGCTCACTTGTGGAGGGCAGAACACCAAGTTCAGCGATGCGGTGATTAAGCAGCTGTGGACCAGCCAGATGCGCTACTCCGTTCGCGCGGACACCAGCCACGCCATGACCTACATGTCCGATACCAACCTCGCTCCACTCAACAGCTTCTCGGACCAGTGCGGGTCCAACGAGAACATCAAGTGGTACTTTACTCGGGCTCCGAGCGTGATGTCCGGCGCTAGTACCCACGGCGAGTACTGCGGGTGGAGCTATGGGCCTTGCGAAAGCAACGCACGGTTCTGCTGGTACGGCCCTCATCAGGGTTTTAAGGTGCATATGAATTCTTCGTCGGCCCATATCTCGATTCCCGTCGGCATCAGCGCTCTCGGCGGTGACCAGGGGTGTGGCTTCGGTTGGGTGCGCTAGCGCTGGACCTGCGCTGTCGCCGGCTTGTCGCAGTTCTCCCCCCAGAACCTTCATGATTCGCACCTCCTCACCGCTGCTACAAACCGACGTCGCCGAGCGTCTGCCCGGTGAGTCCCCGCGGGCTCGCCCCGCCGCGCCGATCCTGGCCCTCAAGGTGCTCGCGCGCGCGCTGCTCCTCGCGGTCGCCCACACGCTTAGCGCCCCGCTGTGGCTCCCCTACCTGGTCGGCGTCGCGGTCTGGGGCTGGCCGCCGCACGTCGTGCGCCTCGGCCAAGTTCGCCGCTATCTGCGCCTGTTGTGGACCGTGCGCCCTGCCGCACCGGGGCTCCCCCTCGGGATCCGCGCCTGGCTCAGCTTGTCCGTCCTGCAGAAGATCGTGATCACGCCATACCTAGGTTTGGCCTGGTTCTTGGACGAGGTGCTCTACGGTCACGCCCTCGACGCCACGCCCGTCACCGCTCCGCTCCTCGAGATCAGCGCCGGACGCAGCGGCAGCACCCAGCTCGCGCGCTACCTCGAAGCAGATCCGCACCTTGTCGCCCCGAGCTTCTTGCAGGCCAGCTTCCCGTACCTCTGGCTGTGGCGCCTGGCGCCGCACACCCTCGGTCGGCTGCTTAGCAAGGATCAAGTTCGACAAAAGTTCGAGACTATCCTGCCCCCCGACTTTCTGGAGCGACACGAGGGCGACCCCTTCCTCACGGACACCTTTGACGCGCCGTTCTACCTGGCGCACCTGAACCACCTGTCCCCCCTCATCGCCCCCGAGGTCATGGAGGCGGACTTCGGCTTCGGCGTGATCGCGCCCCACAACCGCGCCTTGTGGGAGGAGACCTTCGTCGCTTTGCTCGATCGCGTCGCGCGCAAGACGCTCCTCCACGCGCCTCCCGCTCCGGATGGCGCCCCGCCGCGGTTCTTCGTGAAGGGCCACTTCTTGTGCGCCGCCGACGCGCTCGAGCGCCGCTTCCCCGACGCGCGCTTCCTCACCATCGTGCGTGAGCCCGCGCCTCGCATTCGGAGCGCGGTCAACTACCTCCACGCGAACCCGCTCGACGAAGCGGTCGGACCCGCGCCCTGGGCTTGGCTCGCCGCAGCGGTGACCCGCAGCGAGATCACCTACTGCGAGCGCGAGCAGGTCTGGTTCAGCCAGATAGATGGCCCGCGACGCTGCGTGGTTCGCTTCGAGGACTACGTCGCCGACCTCCCCGGGGTGATGGCCGAGGTGTACCGCACCTGCCTGGACACGCCGGCGCTTCCGGACCACGTCCCGACGGCTCACCCCCCGCGCGAGCGCACCCACTACCAGGTGAACCGCACGCTCGAACAGGTGGGCATCGACGAGGTCGCGCTCAACGAGCGGCTCGCGAGCTACGCGCTGTGGCGACGAGCGTCAGCCGAGCAGCTCCTCGCTGAGACGCTCTAGGCCTACGTTTCCGCAGGCGAGCACGCGCTGGTGGAAGTCGGCGAGCGGACGTCCTCCGCGCAGGTGCTCGGCGCGCAGCTCGAGCATGGCGCGCTTGCCGACCTGGTAGCTGATGGCCTGTGCGGGCCAGCCAAGGTAGCGGGTGACCTCGCTTCGGGCGACGTGGGGCTGCATACCGCTGCCCTCCAGGAGCTCGACCGCGCGCTCGAAGGTCCACCGCTCGCCGGCGTGGAGGTGGGCGTCGACGGGGATGGGCAGGTCGAGGTGGGCGCCGATGTCGATGACGACGCGGCACGCGCGCAGCAGCTGGTTCGCGAGCATTCCGAGCTCGTACTCGGGGCGCTCGTAGAGGCCGAGCTCACCCATGAGCTCCTCGGCGTACAGCGCCCAGCCCTCGGCGAAGCCCGAGTAGCCATAAGCCACGCGGTGCAGGCGGCAGAGCCGATCGGTGTAGCTGACCTGCAGGCCGCACTGCAGGTGGTGGCCGGGGAAGCCCTCGTGGTAGGCGGTGCTCACCTGGTCCCACAGCGGGTAGGGGCCCGCGTCGGCGAGGCTGTAGTTTACGGCTCCAGGGCGGCTGAGGTCCTCGGAGGGCGGCATGTAGAACGCGCCGGGGGGACCGCTCGCCGGGGCCTCGCGCACGTCGAGGGTGCGCAGCGCGAGGGGGATGTCGAAGTGAACGCCGTCGAGCGCTTGTAGCGCTTGTTCCTGGCGAGCGCGCATCGCAGCGAGGAAGCTCGCGCGGTCGGGGGCTGCGAAGGCGGGGTCGGTCTTGAGGCGCTGCACGACCTCGTCGGCGCTCGCGCGGTCGTCGATCGCCCGGGCGACGTCGCGCATGCGAACCCGCAGCCTGCGGAGCTCCTCCCAGCCCCAGGCGTACAGCTCGACGGGGTCGGGCGCGCTGCCGAGGAAGCGCCGCATGGCCAAGCGGTAGCGGTCAACGCCCACGCCATCGGTGGCGCGCGCGCGTGGGAGGTAGTGGTGTTCGAGCCAGTCGGCGAGCGCGTCGTACGCGCGACGACCTGCTGAGACGGAGCGCAGGACGCGGTCTCGCAGGGCGGGGCTCGCGGCGGGTGAGGCCACGGCGCGTGTGGCGAGGCCGAGCAGCGAGGAGCGCTCCGAGGCGTGGCGTCGCGCCTGCTCGATGACCGAGCGCACCTGGCGCGCGGCGACGGCGTCGCCTAGGTCGAGCCCCTGCTGCAAGGTGGCGCGGTAGCCGCTGAAGTGTCGATCGAGGGTCTCCAGGCGGGCGGCGACGGCCTCCCAACCTGCGGCGGTGCGGGTGTCTGCAGCGTCCAGGGCCATGGGCACGAGCTGGACGGGGCTCGCGAGGTGGTTGAGGTCGCGGCGGTGCGCCCCCGCTTGGAGCTCGGCGAGCTCGAGCCCGACGTGGTCGAGGCAGACGTGCAGCGCCAGCGCCTCCCAGCGCTCCGAGGGCGTCGCGAGGGCTTCGAGCGTCGCCGCCCACGCGCGCAGGCGGCGCTCAGCTTCTTGAGCGCCCTCGGGGGAGCGGTCCTCCCAGCGGTGCTCGTTGCCGGGCACGCCCCAGAAGGTCGCGTCGGTGGGGTGGAGCGCGGCGAGGTCGTCTACGAGCGCGTCGGCTAGGCGGTAGATGTGGACGTTTGGCATCGGGTAGTGGGTCCCTTCGGAGGTGGCTCCGACGCTCAGCGTAGCGGCTTCACGCGAAGGCGGCTTCGACCATCGTCACCACGACCTCGCCGTGAACGCCCGCGTCGGCGCACGCGTGGGCGTCGGCGACCTCGCTCAGCGCGAAGCGGTGCGCGACGATCGGCCGGAGCGTCCCGTTCGCCAACAGCTCGCCGAGCTCCTCGGTCCGCCGCTGGTCCCCGAGCACGACGGCGAACAGCGCCTTCGCCCGGCCAAAGAGGGCGGTCCACGCCACGGCGAGCAGCGCGGGCACGCTGATGTACAGGGTCATGTAGCGCCCGTGTGGGGTGAGCGAGGGGCGGCTGTGCGTGTAGCTTGAGGCGTCGGCCACGTCGAAGATGACGTCGTAGCGTTGTCCGTTGGTGGTGAAGTCCTCGGAGCGGTAGTCGATGACGCGATCAGCGCCCAGCTCGCGCGCGAGGTCGAAGGTCTCGCGGCTGCACACGGCCGTGACGTCGGCCCCGAGGTGCTTCGCGAGCTGCACGGCGTAGCGCCCGACGCCGCCTGACGCGCCGAGGATGAGCACGCGCTCCCCGGGCTGAACCGCGGCGAGGTCGCGCAGGAAGTAGAGCGCGGTCCCAGCGCCGTAGGGGAGGGCGGCGGCCTGCTCGTACGTCGCCCCCGTGGGCATCCGCGCCAGCGGGCTGTCCGACGCGACGGCGAGCTGCTCGGCATAGGCGCCGAAGTCCGCGGCGCCGAACACGTCGTCGCCGACCTGGAAGCGGCTGACGTTGACGCCCACCGCGAGCACGCGGCCCGCGAACATGGTCCCTTGGACCTCGTGCTTGGGCCGGGTGACGCCGAGCATGAGCCGACCGACGACGGCGGAGACGCCGGGGAAGTCAGCCGAGCGCACCCGGCGGTCGCCCGCGGTGACGACGCTCGCGTGAACGCGCACCAGCACGTCGTTGTCGCCGACGAAGGGCGCGGGCGCGTCGCCGAGGGTGAGGACGCTGGCGGGACCGTAGCTTGGGGTGAGCGCGACGCGCATGAGGAGCTCCGTGAGCGGTTTGTGCTCCCCCAAGATACCCATGCGTCGCTGCGCAGGCCTCGTGGTGTTTCGCACTCGTGTTATGCGTTTTTGCATGAACTGGTCCACGGTGAGCTTCGACTGGAACCGGGCGCGCGCCTTCTTGGTGACGGCGGAGCAAGGGTCGTTCTCGGCGGCCGCTCGCGCGCTGAGCTCGACGCAGCCCACCGTCGGGCGGCAGGTCGCGGCGCTGGAGCAGGAGCTTGGCGTGACGCTGTTCGAGCGCGTGGGCGGCGGGCTCGAGCTCACCAGCGCTGGGCTCGACCTGGTGGAGCACGTCCGCGCCATGGGCGAGGCGGCCTCTCGCCTCTCGCTCGCTGCCGCGGGCCAGTCCGAGTCGGTCCAGGGCACGGTCTGCATCACCGCGAGCGAGGCCATCGCCGCCTACTTGCTGCCGCCGGTCCTGGCCGCGCTGCGCCTCGCCCACCCGGGCATCCAGCTGGAGCTGTCGGTGTCCAACGAGGCCCGCGACCTACAGCGCCGCGAGGCGGACATCGCCATTCGCAACTTTCACACCGAGCAGCCGGACCTGATCTGCCGCAAGGTGCGCACGGCGCAAGCGCACTTTTACGCGTCACCGGCTTATGTGGAGCGCGCCGGCCCGCTGGAGACCGCCGAGGATCTGCGCCGCGCCGAGCTCTTCGCCTTTGACCGCACGGACGTCATGATCAACGGCTTCAAGGCCCTCGGCCTCGACGTCCGCCGCGAGCAGTTCACCGTGGTGACGAGCAACCACCTGGTCCAGTGGGAGCTGTGCAAGCAGGGCCTCGGCGTCTGCATGATGATGGAGGACGTCGGCGCGCGCGAGCCAGGCGTGGTGAAGGTCTTCACGGATCTGCCGTCCATCCCCGTGCCCATCTGGCTGGTCTGCCACCGCGAGCTGCGCACGAGCCGTCGCTTTCGGCTCGTGTACGACTGGCTCGCGGAGGGGCTGGCCGGTGGCTAGAGCGTGTTGAACGAGCGCATCCCTGCGCCGCCAAAGCCCTGGTAGTCGTCGGGCTTGTTGCCGAGGATCGCCTCGATCGCTTGACGGTGTGCTGGCGTCATCCTGCGGGCTACGTCGACGGCGCGCAGGTTCTCCTGGAGCTGCTCGACCTTTGTCGCCCCGAGCAAGATCGTGGTGATGTTCGGGTTGCCGAGGATCCAAGCCAGCGCGAGCTCGGTCATGGTGGCGTTGAGCTCGTCGGCGGCGAAGGCCGTGAGCGCGCGCACCTTGTCGATGACGCCGCGCTCGCGATGGCCCGCGAGCTGCGCTTGGAGCCACTCGTAGCCGGGCTGGTTGAGGCGCGAGCCGGCGGGGACGCCGTCGTTGTACTTACCCGTGAGGACACCCGACATCAGCGGGCTCCACACCGTGGCGCCCATGCGGTAGGGGTCGCGGTACAGCGGGTGGTGCTCCTGCTCCACGCGCTCGCGGTGAAACATATTGTACTGCGGCTGCTCGAACTGCGGAGGTTCGAGGCCGAGGGTGCGCGCCAGCCACCAGGCCTCGGTGATCTGCTGCGCCGACCACTCGCTGGTGCCCCAAGCGTGCGCGCGCCCGGAGCGCACCGCGTCGGTCATGGCCCGCACCACTGTCTCCGTGGGCGTGTACGGGTCGGGGCGGTGGCAGAACACGAGGTCGACGTAGTCCGTCTGCAGGCGGGACAGGCTCGCGCTCAGGCCCTCGCGCACGTGCTTTCGGGAGAGGCCCGCCTCATTCACGCCGTCGCCCCCCCAAAAGACCTTGGTGGTCAGCAAGTAGTCCGAGCGCCGCCAGGCCTCGGGCGCTTCGGCGGCGAGCTGCGCGATGGCCTCGCCCATGACAGCCTCGGCGGCGCCGCGGGGGTTGCCGTAGACCTCGGCGTTGTCGAACAGGTTCACGCCGGCCTCGCGAGCGACGCGCAGGCAGTCCTTCGCCCGCTCGACGCCAGCGTCTCCGGTCAGGCCGTCCTTGACCCCGAAGGTGGCCCAGAAGCCGTAGGACAGCACAGACACTTGCAGCCCGGTGTTCCCGAGCATGCGATACGCCATGGATGACATCGTCCCTCCCTCGTGGACGACTATGGTATGGCGGTGGACGCGGCCTGTTGGCCTTCGTTGTTACTCTTGCGCTGTCTCGTCGGACGGGGGTGCCTCGGACGGTTCGGGCGCTGCATCGCGCCGCGTCCGCTGTTGCGGCTTGGCCAGGAGCTCGAGGTAGACCGTGGGGGAGCCGTTCGACACCGAGACGTCGATCCTGCCGAGGATCTCTTTGACGTGGACGACCGCGGCGGTCTCTTCGGTGTCACCAGCGCGGCAGTCGAAGTCCCAGTAGTCGTAGCCCTCAGGCAGTGACTTACGCCGCTCGCGCGTCAGGTATTTGCGGATCCGGTTCTTGAGCAGCGCGACGGCTTGCGGTTGCTTGTGACGGGGATCGGTGAGTGGGAAGGTCTGGCGCATCTTGAGTCCTAGGCACGGAGGATGGGTGCGGTCCATAGCTTCTCCAGGCGACGGCGTACAGGACGAGCGTGCGTGCATTCGGGTGCTGCGCAACGACAAGTATTCCCACCCCCTCAGCGACAACTATTTCTCCCCACGGGGAGTAGTTGTCGTCGGCTGCGAGCCGGGCCTGCGCGAAGCACCTCGATGTGCGGGTTGAAGAGGTCCATCGGCAATGAATGCCGATCGGACGCGCGGCGCAGCGCGGCGTGATTACAGGCGTTCGTCCGTGTGCGCCGTCCCGCGTGTGCGCCCCGGCTGCGGCGCACTCGCTCAGCGGCTCGGCGCTCGCGGCGCGGACAGATGACTCGGGGCGCACCCGTCCTCGCGAGCGCCTCGTTGCGAGGTGCCCTGGTGGTTTTCGCGGTGACGCGGATCGGATGCCGCCGGGTTTGCGCTGGGGCGAGCGGACGATCCTACGCCGCC
>Ga0100377_1000697_pt1 | contig 28835 bp, 17 predicted proteins | sample CryGeymeta201501_FD_83664 | JGI IMG/M metagenome (GOLD analysis project Ga0100377, IMG submission 83664) | Groundwater microbial communities from Crystal Geyser aquifers in Utah, USA - Crystal Geyser metaG 2015-01 | ecosystem: Environmental > Aquatic > Deep subsurface > Groundwater | place: USA...
GCCACTTGATGGGCAAGAGTGAGGCTTGAATCAACACGGGTGACAATGCTGAGCCGGCAGCCTTCTGGCCCCGTCAACACGGCGTTCCCCGGCGCCCGAGGCGAAATGGCCGCCGAGGTCCCTATCAGTAGCTCCGCACGGTCTCGAGGATCACCTCCTGGTTCACCTCGACCGTGCCGCCGCCCGCCGTGGCACCGGCGCTGCCCTCGCGCCACGCCTGGACCGCGCGGAACGTGTTGGCGTCAAAGCCGCTCACCAGCAGCACGCCCTCGAAGCTCGACGGCACCGGGACCGGATCGTACGCCGCGAGGTTCCACAGCACCACGTCCACCGGCCCGAGCACCTGCCGGTAGACGTTCAAGGCGATCTCGAGCGGGGGCGCCGCCGGGTTGATCCCCAGCCGCTTCACCTCCGCAGCCATCGCCGCCGGCAGCGTCGCCGTGCTCGCCGGGTGGAACTGCATGTCCGAGAAGAACCACAGGCACTCCGGCGGCTGGACCTCCGGATGCGCCCGCAACCAGGCGATCAGCTCCATCACCGATCCGAAGATCTGCGTGCCGCCCCACCCCTGGTTGATCTCCCGGCGTCGGGTGAACGCCAGCAGCCCCTCACCCCCATCGCGCTTCGCCACGTGGATCCCGTTGTCGAACGAGGCGCCCAGACCGCTCGACTCGCTCATCAGACCCACGAAGCACAGCGAGACGTCCATCGCCTGGATCGAGCCCTTCACGCCGCCGACCGCCGTGCACATCGACCCCGAGATGTCCGCCACGCCCAGGTGCCGGCCCGGCGGCAGCAGCGCCACCGCCGTCTGCGCCAGGATGGCGCTGAACACCGGCTCGAGCGCCGGCACCGCCTTGAAGCCCGCATACACCTGGTGCGGCCACACCCCCTTGAAGGCGCGACCCTGCACCAGCGCGATGAGCTCCGCCGTCGTGTACCCCGCCTCGCTCAGGTTGCGCAGGTTGCGCAACAGCGCCATGTCCGGCATCAGCCCCGGCACCGCCAGCACCGCCGACCACACCGCCCGGTTGCGCGCCGCCGCCGCCTGCCGGGCCTCGGCGCCCTCGACCGTGTCAGGCACCGTCTCCAGGTCCGTGCCGAAGTGACCGAGCACCTGCTCCCACGTCACCCGCGCCTCGCCCACGTGCGCCACGAACGCCGGATCGAACGCATAGCCCTTGTCCTGCTGGAACAGCAGGCGCCGCGACGCGGTCAACGGCAGCCCCTCGAGGTGCTCCTGCCGCTTGCGCGTCGGAGCGTGCAGGTAGCGCCCCGCCGCCAGCGCCAGCGCGCCACGGTCGCCCAGCGCCTCCAGCTCCGCCTTCACCATGCTGATCACGTCGCACAGCCGCACGTCGTCCTTGCGGCCCACGTACTTCATGAGCTGGTACTCATCGAAGCCCGCCAGGGCCGCCGCCACGCCCACCCGCGCCGCCGCCGACGGCGACCCCAGCCCGAGCTGCCGGTAGTGCTGCACGAACGCCGTCACGTCGTCCGGCCGGTGCCGCAGAGACTTCTCCACGTACTCCGCCGTGTGCGCGTCCGAGTCCGTCAGCCCGTCCAGCAGCGCCGGCACCAGCGAGCCCTGGATCCGGTTGCCCTTGCCGCCCTTCGGGTCGCGCATCCACGCGCCGTACTGCCACGCGAACCGCGGCTCGGCCCGCCACGCGCCCAGCACCGCCTCGGCCAGCGCGCGGACCTCCGCCTGCTGGCTCTGGTAGAAGCCGTCCACCAGCAGCGCCGAGCCCATCGTGAACGTCAGGTGGATCAGCGGATGCGACGCGCTGTAGTCGTACGCCGACGCGCCCTCGTGAGTCACGGCCGGATAGGTGCGAAGATCCTGAAGATTGAGCTTGCGAGCCATGATTCACCTCCATAGAGGCCCGTAGAGTCGGCCTCGGGGGTTGTTGGAATCGGGTGATGCGAGGCAGGGGGGGGCAGGACTCGAACCTGCAACCACCGGCGTGACAGGCGAAGGAAGGCGTCCAGACAGTCGGACCCCAAACGGCGCTCTATCCATTGAGCTCCCCCCCTGCAGGGGACGCGATGGCTCCGCCCCCCGAAGAGGAACGCGAGCCATCGCGAAGATATCGGCAGCAGGAGTCGAACCTGCGTCTCCGGGGTGAACGAAGCAAGGCGTTCAGAGAGTCGAACCCCACTACCCGGCGTCCTACCGCTGGACGATACCGACAGAGCGCTGGTCCGAAGACCAGCTGTACACACAGCCGCACCAGCACCACAGCTCGCGGAGGTCCGTGCGCTGAGGGTTGACGAGCGGTCAGGCTAAGAAGAATTGAGGACGGTGGGAGTCGAACCCACGGGAGCGATTTGGAAGTCGAAGGAAGGCACCCCGGCAGTCGGGTCCCAGATCCCCCTTCCCGGCGTCCTCACCGGTGGCCGCCCTTGCATTCGCGGCGACGCTGCGGACTATAGCGCCATGCATGCCAACACACAACAGACCTTCGAAGGCGGGATGCATCACGTGCAGACGGGCGTTCACGATACCAGGGGCCGCCACCGGGGCGCCAGCTCATATCCCACCAGATAAACAAGCTCGCCTGGAGGATAAACGTGCCCGTTCAACGCCGCCTCGAACAGCTCCGCGGCCTCCTCTACGACGCCCCCAGCGCCCCCACCTGGCGCGCCATCACCGACCTCTTTGACGCCTGGCCCGATCTCGAGAGCCTCGCCGATGGCATCGCCTACGCCGACGCCCACCTCGTCCGCTGGCCCGACGCCGCACGGACCGTGCCCGCCCTCTGGCGCCTCCGCCTCCTGTCCGGCGCCACCTCGATCCCCCTCCTCCGCCTCGCCCGACGCCTCGTCCTCGAGCACACCCCCACCGACCGCGCCGCGACCCGCTTCCTCGACCTCGACGCCATCACCGCCCTCACCGCCTCCCCCCACCTCGACGCCCTCTCCTCCATCAACCTCGCCCACAATCACCTCCGGGACGCCGGCCTGCTCAAGCTCGCCGCCTACCCCCACCTCGACGCCCTCCGCCACCTCGCCCTCGACCGCAACGGCCTCGGTCCCGGCGCCATGGCCGCCTTCGCCGCGAGCAGCGCCCTGAACCACCTCGAACACCTCGCCCTGAGCCACAACCCGCTCGGCGACGCCAGCCTCGAGGCCCTCGCCCGCGCCCCGTTCGACCGGCTGAACCGCCTCGACCTCGACACCGTCGGCTTGACCACCGTCGGCTTGATGCGCCTGGCCGACGCCCCCTGGCTCGATCGCCTCGAGGCCCTCACCGTCGGCGGCAACACCTTTGACGCCGGCTCCCTGGCCGCCCTGGCCGCCGCGCCACGCCTCAGCGCCCTCCGCCACCTCGACCTCGACCGCTCCAACCTCGAACCCTCCGGCATCGAGGCCCTCGCCCACGGCGCCGCCCTCCAGCAGCTCGAGGGGCTCGGGCTTGCCCACAACAACCTCCGCGCCCCCGCCGTCGCCGCGCTCTGCCAGGGCCTGCCCCACCTCCAGCGCCTCGACCTGTCCGCCAACGCCCTCGGCCCCCAGGGCGCCGCGACCCTGCGCCGAGCCCCCTGGCTCGGCCAGCTCCACAGCCTCGAGCTGCGCTGGAACCGCCTTGGCAACGACGGACTCGCCGCGCTCGCCGCCGCCGACCACCTGCCCGCCGCCATCGACCTCGCCCGCAACAACCTCGACGGCGACGGCGTGACCGCGCTCGCCCGCAGCCCAGCCTTCGCCGACCTCGTCCAGCTCAACCTGTCCCGCAACCCCATCGGCCCCGACGGCGCCGAGGCCCTCGTCCGCGGCCCCCACCCGCCCCGCCTCACCGCCCTCCTGCTCAACTTCGCCTTCGTCACCGACGAGGGCCTGACCGCCCTCACCCACGCCCCCCGCCTCACCGGCCTGCGCCACCTCGACCTCGTCGACAACGCCATCGGCGACGCAGGCGTCGCCGCGCTCGTGCGCTCGCCCCACCTCACCCATCTCGAGCTCCTCAACCTCGACATGAACCGGATCACCGACGCGGGCGCCGCCCTCCTCGCCAGCGCCCGCAACCTCCCCCGCCTGCGCACCCTCAACCTGCAGCACAACCCGATCAGCCCCGACGCCGTCGACGCCCTCACCCACGCCCTCGGCCACCGCCTCGAGCTGCGCGTCACCACCTACGGGCCCCGGAGGAGCGCATGACCGCCCGAAGCACCCTCGCCCTGCTCGCCACCCTCACCGTCGCCTGCGCCACCACCCCCGCCGCACCGCCGCGCCCACCCACGCCCATCCCCGCCCCCGCCGATCCCCGCGACGCCCTCTGCCACCAGCTCGCCGAGGAGCAGCGAGCCGAGCTCCGCAAGTGGAACGCCGCCGCCGCCGAGACCGCCGAGGCCACCTCGCGCCCCGCCCCGCCCCGCTCGCCCTCGACGCCCTGCCCCCCTGGCTCCCCACCTGCCACCGCGCCCCCGACGCCGTCTTCGTCACCCTGCTCGGCGACCTCGCCCCCACCGCCGGCGCCATCGAAGGCAAGCTGCGCCTCGTCCGCGCCGACACCGACGGCCGCCAGACCTCCCTCCCGGTCGACGACCACTTCCTGCACCGCGACGGCTGCGCCAGCGACCTCCAGCTCCACGTCTCCGACCTCGACGGCGACGGCACCAGCGAGCTCGCCTGGCGCTACGTGCCCCCCTGCGCCCCTGACGCCCCGCCCCGCTCGCGCCTCGTCACCCGCGTCGGCCTCGGCCTCGTCGATCACCCCGCCGTCGCCGGCCTCACTCCCTACGAGGTCACCGGCGTCGACGCCGACGGCCACCCCGAGGTCCAGCTCGAGCTCTACCGCCTCCGCGACGCCACCGTCCCGCCCGACGCCGCCCTCCTTCACGCCCGCCGAACGCTCGCCGGCGACTTCGCCATCGACGCCGACGAGGCTCGACGCCTCTGCCCCGTCGACCCCGTCCCCATCGACGCCGACACCACGCGCGGCCCCGCCCTCCTCCACGCCATCACCTGCGCGTGGCTCTACGGCCAGCCCGCCGTGCTGCTCCAGCCGCTGCTCGGCGCGGTCTGTCACGGAGACGCCGATCCCGGATGCCAGGCGCACGCCTGCGACGACGCGCCCCACAGCCTGTGCGGCGCCACGGTCGCCCTCCGGGCCTGGCTGCGCCGGACGCCGCCCGTCCGGCTCACCCATCCCGGCGCGGAGCCCTGACGAGCGGGAGCAACACACGTAACCTGTTGTAAACTCAGGGATAATAGGCGTCGGGCTCGAAGGTCACGCCGTACTGCGCCTCCACCGCCTCGAGGTCCCGGTGGTAGATGTCCCAGAGGAACACCACGTCGCCATCGTCGCCCACCCGCACCGTCACGTAGTCGAGGAACACCGCCGGCCCGTGCTCGAGCGGCTGGCTCATCTCGGTGTCACCCGCGGCGTTGATGCGGATCCGGCGCTCCGTCCACGCGTCGTCCTCGCGGCTCAGCAGATAGTGCGCGAGCCGGTCGGGGTTCTCGACCCGGATGCAGCCATGCGAGAACGCCCGCACCTCCTCGCGGAACAGGTCCTTGCGGTTGGTGTCGTGCATGTAGACGTCGTGGTCGTTCGGGAACAGGAACTTGAACTGGCCCAGCGCGTTGGTCGGCCCCGGCGCCTGCTTGATCATCTCCCCCGACCCCGTCGGGATGATCGTGTAGCCGTTCTCCTTCCAGAAGTTCGGCTTGCCCGCCGCCTGCTTGTGCAGCTGCGTGCGGATCCGCGCCGGCACCGTCCAGGACGGGTTGAACACCACCCGCTCCACCCGATCGATCATCTCCGGCGTCGCGTCCGGGAAGTGGAACTTGCGGTCCTTCTTGTCCCGATACTTCTTCCGGCTCCCCGTGATCACCCGGAACAACAGCTTCTGCTCGCCCTTGTCCCAGACCTCGCCCACGAACTCCGGTACGTTCACGTACACGTAATAGTCTGACGTACCAACAGGATCCTCGCGCAACCGCTGCAGGTTGACCTTGAGCTCCCCCAGCCGGAACGCCGCCGGGACCTTCATCGCCTCGACCATCACATAGTCGATGATCGCCCGCTCCCCCAGCAGGTTGTTGCGCCGATACCGGCGGATCGACTCCGTGAAGGCCTCGTCCCACTGGTCGTCGATCGGCCCGGCGTACAGCCGCTCAGCCGCCAGCCGCTCCTTGATCGGTCGGATCAGCTTCTCCGGATACCGCTTGTACCCCGGCTTGTACTCCTCCTCCTCGCCGCGCTTCGGTCGCTTGATCTTCGGCAGCTTCCCCGGCCAGCCGCCCGCCGCCACGATCGCCTCGTAGCGCCCCAGCGCCTCCATCAGCCGACCGTACTGCGGCCCGCGCGGCCGCAGCGCCTCCAGCACCGCGTCCACCCCGTCCGCGCCCGAGGCCCCCGCCACGTCCCGCAGCAGCTGCTCCTGCACCGGCCGCAGCGCCGCCTCATCCGAGGCCAGCCGAGGCCGCATCGCCCGCCCATACCGCATCAGCCCATCGGCCAGCAGCACCTCGAGCTCCGGCATCGCCTCAGCAGCCGGCGCCGCCACCAACGCGTCGATCCGCGGCACGTGGAACGTGGCCGGCTCAAGCGCCTCCGCCCCGACCCCGCGCAGCGCCGCGGCCACCCGCTCACCCGCCGGCGTCAGCCCGGACCCCGTCGTGAACACCGTCCGATACGCCGTCGAGGCATAAAACGCCTCCAGACCCGCCCGATGATCCGGAGCCGGCACCAGCGCCAGGGCCGCCTGCAGCCGATCGGCGTCCAACACCGCAGCGACCGGGGCGGCAGGCGGTGGCTCGGCCTCCGGCGCCTTCACCGGCTGCGGCGCCACCACGGCCTCAACCGGGGCCATCGGCTCTCCACCCCTGGCGTCCGAGGCGCACCCCGTTCCCCCCAGCAGGAGCGCGGCTGTCAACAGCCCGGCCAGCGCTGATGCTCGCATCTCGAATCCTCACGTTGGGCTCGCCGCACGCGACGAGGCTTGACCAGACGGGTGCTCACGGCGCTCTATGTGTCCTTCGGAGCAGGCGTCAGGATCGGCCCGATCCACGCGGGCCGCGTCCCCTTGGTGACCGCCACGGCCCCGCTGCCGTCCGTCGGCGCGATCGTCACCCGGCACCCCCGCACCGTCGTGCAGACCTGAAAGATGACGTACTTGCGATCGGGCCCCCAACTCGCCTCCGACGCCCCGACGTTGAACTTACCATCGTAATTCTTGTGGTAGTACAGCTGCTTACGCTTGCCGTCGGGCTCCGTCACGAAGACGCTCCCCCGCTCCACCACGAGGTCGTCCGCTCTCGACGGCCGCGACACCAGGTCCGGCACCCCCTCCGCGACCTTGACCTCGTGCGTGGCCAGATCGATCTCCATCTGCCGCCAGGTCCCGTCGCGCATCGCCGTGAAGGTCACCGCCCTCCCCCCCGGCACCCACGCCGGGTTCAGGATGTTGGCGTTCGTCGCGTCCTCGTTGCGGTACAGCAGCTCCTCGCCGCTCCCGCTCGCGTTCGCTTTGTACAGGACGTTCACGTCGCCGTCCCGACGCGTGAACACGATCTGCCCCGGCAGCGCGTCGCGCGGCGTGCAGGCCACGAGCAGAGTGGCAGACGCCACGATGAGCAGCAGGAGCGCGGTAGTTTGTCGGGTCGTCATAGCAGGTGGACCTCCATCCATGGCCATTGCACAGGGGTTATCGCGACATGGGGTGCCCGGTCAACTCCTGTGGCCGCGACACACCGTTCTGCGGTTGCCCAATCGACGCCAGACACCGATACTCACCCCCGCGTCCCCTCCGCCCCCTGATCCACACGGAGCCCCCATGTCCGACGCCCCCTTCCTCCAGCCCTACCTCGGCCGCACCCCCACCATCGACCCCACCGCCTGGGTCCACCCCCGCGCCACCCTGATCGGCGACGTGCTCATCGGCCCCGAAGCCACCGTCTGGCCCAACGCCACCCTCCGCGGCGACGACGGCCGCGTCGTCATCGGCGCCCGCACCTCCATCCAGGACGGCGTCGTCATCCACGCCACCGAGGATCGCTCCTTCACCGCCATCGGCGATCAGGTCACCGTCGGCCACAACAGCACCGTCCACGGCGCCCGCGTCGCCGACAACTGCATCATCGGCATGGGCTCCATCCTCCTCGACAACGCCTCCATCGGCGAGTTCTGCCTCATCGGCGCAGGCACCCTCATCACCCAGAACAAGCAGATCCCCCCCTACAGCCTCGTCCTCGGAAGCCCCGGCCGCGTCGTCCGCCGCGTCACCGATGAGGAGCTCGCCTGGATCGCCTACAGCTGGCACCGCTACGTCGAGCAGTGCCGGATCTACCGGGCCGGCTGAGGGGGGGCTACCCGACATTGACCCCGCCCCCCGCCTGGTCCAGACTGCCCGACGCGCGCCGAGCCCCCTCCGGGCGGCCCCTGCGCGATCCGGCCCCCAAGACAGAGCCTGCGCCCATGCACGACGCGCCCACCGCGAACCTCGATCCCCCTGGCCAGCCGCTGGTGACCCGGCTGCTGTCGCCGCTGGTGATGACGTGCTTTTTGCTGTCGGGCCTGACGGGGCTGCTGTACCAGACGCTGTGGGGGCGGACGCTGGGGCTGTTCCTGGGCCACAGCTCGTACGCGCACACGGTCGTGCTGGCGACGTTCATGGGGGGGCTGGCGCTGGGGAACCACCTGTTCGGGCGGCGCGTGGACAAGGCGCGGCGGCCGTTGCAGTGGTACGCGTGGCTGGAGATCGGGATCGGGGCGCTGGCGGCGCTGTTCCTGGTCGGGTTTCCGGCGCTGACGACGGTGTACGTCGGGATCGGCGCCGAGCTGGGGCCGGAGAGCGGGTGGATCCTGCCGCTGAAGGTCGTGCTGAGCGTGCTGTCCATCCTGGCGCCGACGACGCTCATGGGCGGGACCCTGCCGGTGCTTGGTAAAGCCCTGATCAGCAACGAAGAATCGATCGGCTCGGGGGTCGGGCGGCTGTACTTCATCAACACGGCGGGCGCCATCGTGGGGTGCTACCTGGGCGGGTTCACGCTGGTGGAGGCCGTCGGGGTGCCGAGCGCCATGGGGCTGGCCGCGGCGACGAACATCGGGATCGGGCTGGTGCTGCTGGTGGTGGAGCGCACGCTGCCGGGCACGCGCGGGGACGTCGACGAGGACGATCTGGAGGAGGAGGAGGAGGAAGAAGGCGACGAGGAGGTGGGGGAGGCGGCGAGCGCGGGGGAGGAGCCGCGGGCGGAGATGGCGCGGGCGGAGGTCGAGGGTGTCGTCGAGGCGGCTGCGGTCGTGGCCGAGCCGGCGCACACGCCGCGGGAGGTGCGGTTCACGCTGGTGGCCATCGGGCTCGGCGGGGCGCTGTCGATGCTGTACGAGCTGGTGTGGACGCGGCTGGTGGCGTTCGTGTTCGGGTCGTCGTCGCAGTCGTTCTCGGTGATGCTGATGACGTTCATCACGGGCATCGCGCTGGGGGGGGGGCTCTCGGCGAAGCTGCTGACGAAGCGGCGGGACGCGGTGCGGTGGTTCGCGATGTGTGAGTTCGGGGTGGCGGCGTCGATCCTGGCGATGCTGCCGCTGTATGAGCGGTTCCCGTATGCGTTCGCGGTGATCCGGCAGCTGGTGGCGCCGAACGATGGCGGGTTCGCCATCATGCAGACGCTGCAGATCGGGCTGCTGTTCTCGGCCATGCTGGTGCCGACGACGCTGATCGGGATGACGCTGCCGCTGGCCACGCGCATCGTGGTGGAGCGGCTCGATCACGTGGGGGAGGGGATCGGCTCGACGTTCTCGGTGAACACGGTGGGGACGCTGATCGGGGCGGCGCTGACGGGGCTGGTGGTGCTGCCGGCGCTGGGGCTCCAGGCGACGCTGTACCTGGGGGTGGTGGGGAGCGCGGGCGTCGGGGTGCTGCTGGTCTGGGCGCACCGGGGGAGCAGCCCGCGGTGGACGGCGGTGACGGCGGCGGTGACGGTCGTGACCATCGCGCTGGCGATCGTGTGGATCGGGCGGTGGGACACGGTGCTGCTGACCGCGGGGTACTTCCGGGGCAAGGAGCCGCCGGTGTCGTTCGAGGCGATGAAGTCGCGGTACGCCCGGCACATGCTGCTGTTCAACAAGGACGGCGTCGACACGACGGTGACCGTCATCAAGGTCGACGACCAGCGCTTCTTGAAGGTCAACGGCAAGACGGACGCCTCGACCCACCCGCTCGACATGCGCACACAGATCATCAGCGGGCACCTGCCGCTGCTGCTGCACCCCGGTGAGCCGAAGGAGATCCTCGTGATCGGCCTCGGCAGCGGCATCACGGTGGGCACGACGCTGCTCTACCCCGAGACGCGCACGCGCGCCGTGGAGATCTCGGACGCCGTCGTCGAGGGCGCCCGGCTGTTCGGCCCCGAGAACCGCTACATGCACGACAACCCGCGCATGACGATGGTCGTCGGCGACGCCAAGGACTACCTGCTGCTCGAGGACAAGACGCGCTGGGACGTGATCATCTCGGAGCCGTCGAACCCGTGGATCAGCGGCATCGCGTCGCTGTTCTCCGTGGACTTCTTCTCGGCCATCCACGACCGCCTGGCCGACGACGGCATCTACCTGCAGTGGATGCAGCTCTACTCGTTCAACGACGAGACGCTCTCGCGCAGCCTGAACAGCGTGCGGGCGGCCTTTCCGTATGTGACGCTCTTTCGGTTCAGCAACCCGGACTGCCTCATCGTCGCCTCGCGGCAGCCGCTGCGGCCGGACCCGGCAAGGATCGACCGCCTCCTGGCGCTGCCGGGGATCGGCGAGGATTTGCGGCCGGGCCGACCGGTGGTGATCCATAGCGCGCTGGAGCTGCTGGCGCACCAGGTGTTGTCGGACGAGGTCGTCAGCGCCGCCTTCCCCGCCCGTCCGCCCCTGAACACCGACGACCACCCCTGGCTCGAGTTCGAGGCGCCGCGGGCGATGTTCCGCCAGGACAAGCCCACCCTCATCGACGGCCTCGACGAGCGCCAGCGCCCGCTCTCCCGGTGCCGCCTGCCGCTCTGCCGCATCCTGGCGGCCAACCCGCCCTCCGAGCTCCAGCGCCAGCGCATCGCCGACGCCCTCGAGGGCGCCGGCCGCGTCGACCTCGCCCGCACCATCAAGCAGGTCATCGAGCCCCGCACCGTGGACGAGCTCACCCGCGAGGCCGTCCTGCACGACGACACCGACCTCCAGGTCGCCCTCCGCGTCTCCGAGCTCCTCGCCTCCGACGCCCCCATCGACGACGAGTCCTGCGACCTGTACGTGCCCCATCTCGCCCACCTCGCCCGGCGCCGGACGACCTTCCTCACCGAGCCCGACACCCAGCCCCTCGAAGACCTCATCGTCCGCTGCTCCCGCGGGCGCCCCATCGCCGCCACCGCCTTCCTCGCCGAGCTCGCCGACGTCTTCTACAACGCCGGCTGGCTCGACGACGCCATCGACACCGCCGAGGACGCCATCGACGACGCGCCCGTGGGCACCGACCGCGGCGCCCTGCTCTCCCTGCTCCGCACCCTCGGCCGCGCCGCCCTGGAGCAAGGCAATAAACCGAAGGCAGATCGGGCGTTTACGGCGATTCGGCGGTTCATCCCGCGCGACCGGGAGGCCCGCGCCTACTTCGGACGTTGACGATGCCGACGCCCTCCTCGCGGCGCGGCGCGACGCGACAACCCCTGGAGCCCCTCATGACCAGGCCCCTCCTCCCCTCCCTGCTCACACTGGCCCTGCTGCCCGCGCTGCTCGGGGCGTGCAGCACGCCCCAGAACAGCCTCCCGACCTCCGAGCCCGACGCCGCCCTCGACCATGCCCCCGAGCTCGGCGCACACGCCGTGTTCATCGACGTCAACGACTTCGAGGCCCTCCGCCAGCGCGGCGCCACCGTGCTCGACGCCCGCGACCCCGCCGACTTCGAGCGCGGTCACGTCCCCAACGCCGTCTCCGCCCCCTGGCAGGCCTTCGTGGACGGTGAGCAGACCGGGCTCCTCAGCCCCACCGACGCCCTCCAGAGCCGCCTGCGCGCCCGCGGCGTCGACAACGATCGGCCCGTCCTCGTCTACGGCGCCTGGGAGGCCGCGTGGGGCGAGGAGGGCCGGATCTTCTGGATGCTGGAGTACCTCGGCCACCCCGCCGTGCACATCCTCAACGGCGGCCTCGACGCCTGGACCGCCGCGGGCGGCGCCCCCACCGCCGACGTCGCCGCCCCGGCCCCCGGCGGCTTCACCGCCGCGCCCCTGCCCGAGCTCCGCGCCACCGCCGACCAGCTCAACGCCGCGCTCGCCGACCACAGCCTCGTCATCCTCGACATCCGCGAGGACGACGAGTTCCACGGGGCCACGCCCTACGGCGAGTCGCGGGGAGGGCACATACCGGGCGCCGTCCACTTCCGGTGGAAGGACGTCTTCACGCTCACCGGCGCGCTCAAGCCCCAGCAGGAGCTGCGGCTGCGCTTCGAGGCGCTCGGCATCGACGATGGCGACACCGTCGCGGCCTACTGCACCGGCGGCATCCGCTCCGGGTTCATCTACGCCATCATGCGCTGGATGGGCTACGAGCACCCGAGCAACTACGACGGCTCGTGGTGGGAGTGGGCGGCGCGCGCCGACCTGCCGGTCGAGCTGTAGGCTCAGACGACTCCGTTCTCCCGCAGCCGCTGCATCAGGAAGTCGTGCGTGCGCACCGCCGGCTGGCCGTTGTCGCGCAGCGGGGTCAGCATCACGTCGCTGCCGGGGTGGAGGAAGAACGGCATCGACATCCGGCCGCCGTCGCTCCCCTCGGGGTTGACGACCCGGTGCGTGGTCGCCGGCAGCATCCCGCCGGTCACCCGCTGCATCATGTCGCCCGTGTCGCAGATCATCGCGTCCGCCAGCGTCTCGAGCGACACCCACTCGCCGTCGCGCGTCAGCAGCTCCAGCCCTGGCCGCGTCGAGGCCGGCAGCACCGTCAGCAGGTTGATGTCCTCGTGGGCGGCCGCGCGCACCGCGCCCGCAGGCACCTTCACGCCCATATCCGGGTAGTTGATGATGCGCAGCACGCTGTTGCCGTCCTGCACCATCGCCCGGAAGTAGCTCGCTGGCTGCCCCAGGTGCGCCCCGATGGCGTCCAGCAGCTTCCACGCGAAGCCCTCGAAGCTCGTGAACAGGGCCGCGAACACGTCCTCGAACGCGGGCACCTCCGCCGGGAACCGGTTGGCCGGGATGGCGCCGCTCACCGTCAGCGGATGACCCGCCGGCAGCGCCCGCCCCACGTGCCAGAACTCCTTGAGGTCCGGCGCCGCCTGATCCTTGGCCCGCTCCAGCCCGAACGGCGTATAACCGCGCTGATGCCCATCCTCGGGCGTGGTGTAGACCCGCTTGACCGGCTCGGCCAGCGCGAACGTCTCGGCCGCCACGGCGTAGCCACGCTCGATCAGCTCCAGATCGATCCCGTGCCCCCGCACCGCCACGAACCCCAACCGCTCCAACGACTCGCCCAGCACCCCCACGAACGCCGCCCGGCGCTCCGCATCCCCGCTGTCGAAGTCTCTCAGATCCACGACCGGAATCGACTCGATCTTCATGGGCCCACCCTCTCAAGCTCGCGTCCCGGACGGCGCGCCCCCGCGCCTGAACCGCACGCAGCGCCCGCCCACCTCGTCATGGTCGGGCTCCGCATCCCGGAGCCCCGACCGACGCGGGGAGGTATACTATCGGCCTCGGCATTACACAACTGCGGCAATCTTCCACCCGGAGGCGGCCTCACGATTTCCATGAGACGCGCAACGCTCTATGATGGGAGCCGCTGCTCACAGGGAGGACCCCATGCACCACTTCGTCATCCTGCTCAAGGCCCACTTCGGCTTCAACCGCATCCTGGCCGTCCGCGCCGACACCGAGGAGTCCGACGGCACCATCCGCCGCCTCTACCGCGACGGCCGCGTCGTCCACCAGGTCCCCGAGAAGGACCTCGTCTCCACCACCCCCTTCCCCCACGGCAAGGCCGCCACCAACTACATCGAGAAGTACCGCGAGCAAACCCGCAACGTCGGCCCCATGCGCCTCGTCGAGGCCACCACCGTCGCCTCCCCCAACCCCGGCAAGAAGTCCTCCACCACCACCGAGGTCGGCGGCGGGCTCGCCGAGCGCATGTCCATCTCCGTCGTCGAGACCCCGTCCCGCAAGCCGAGGTAGCGCCGAGCGCCGTCAGGACGGCCGCGACCGCCACGCCAACGAGACCGCCAGCGGGATCACCATGCAGAACAGCCCGAAGGACAGCACCGTCGCGTCCGTCAGCGCCGCCGGGTAGAACGAGGCCGACAGCAGCAGCGCCAGCGACAGGTTCCGCACCGCCGTCACCAGCGACAAGCTGCGTCGCATCGCCCCGTCGCGGGACACCAGCGCGCCCGCGCCGAGGGACAGCAACACCACACCCACGCACACGCTCAGGCTCAGCGCGCTCAGCTCCAGCAGCGAGTCCCCCTTCAGGACCAGCAACCCGGCCACGATGAGCAGCAGCAGCGCCGTCGCCACGCGGTTCGCAGGCCCGGCCACGCGGTCGGCGAACACGACGAACCAGCGACGCAAGGCCATCCCCGCCACCAGCGGCAGGAGCTGAAACAGCGCCAGCGTGCCCATCATGGGCAGCAGGAGCGCCCCCGAGCCGACCTCCGACATCCCCCCGAAGGCCAGCGCCAGGGTCGGCGGCGCGCTGACCACGCTGATCATCGCCAGCAGGATCATGCTCGCCACCGACAGCGCCACGTGCCCCCGCGCCTGCGTGGCGAACAGCGGCCCCGTCGCCCCGCCCGGGCTGACCGCGCACAGCATCAGCCCCACGGCGACCTCGTCGGGCAGCGACGCGACCGTCACCAGCCCCCAGACCCCCAGCGGGATCAGCACGACGTTGACCAGCACCGTCGCCACCAGCAGCCACGGCCGCTCGAACACCACGCGGAACTCGTGAGGCTCCGTCCGCAGGCCGATGGCCAACATCATGACGACCACCAGGGCCGCGATCGCGAGCTGCTGCATCTACGTCACCGGGACGCCCCCGGCCTCCTCAGCGCCGACGTGCGCCGCGCCGACCTGCGCGAACCGCTCGGCGACCTCAGCCTCGGTCAGACCGAACATCTCCAGGCTGTACCGGTGCTTGCCGTGCTTGTTCGAGGGGTTCGCCGCCAGCCACGCCAGCATGGCAGCCTCGGCCGCCGGTGTCAGCGGCCGCCCGAGCTGGCCGTAGATCTCGCGCACGGTCCCGATCGGTTCGGCGACCAGCGCGCGGTATTCCACGTCGATGAACGAGTCTGGCGAGGAGCGGCGAGCGGCCTCGGCGCGGCGAACGCCGCGTTCGAGGAGGTCGAGCGCGTAGCGGCCGACGACCTCGTCGCTCACCGGCGTCGCCTCGACGCGCTGCAGCTCGCGCGACAGGCTGCACAGAGACGGCACGACCTCGGCCATGTCGCGGTGGATGAGGATCACCTTCGAGGTCGGGTACACGGCCAGCAGGGCGTCGAGGTGCCAGAGGTGCCACGGGTCCTTGCACACCAGCCGCCCGCCGGGCCGACGCCACAGCAGCGTCTGCACGGCCGACCGATGGAAGCGGTACGCGGCCGTCATGTCGGCCTTCATCATCCACTCGACGTAGCGGGGCGCGTGCGCCATGACCGCGTTGATCAGGCTCGCGCCCTCACAGCTGATCAGCCACTGGCACTCGTCCGGCTCGAGCGCCCCGAGCGGGTGGATGCTCCGCAGCGCAGGGGACCGCTCGTAGGTCTCCTCGACGAACTCCCTCGAGACGCCGGTGATCTCCGCCACCATCTCGTGCAGCCGCTGCCCGCGCAGCAGCTGCTCGGGACCGGCCTCCAGGGTGATGCATTGGCCCGGCGAGGGCATGAAGCCGGCCTCGACGTAGAACCGGAGGGTGTTGTCCAGGAGGTGCTCGTCGGCGGGCGGGCACGGGTCGCCGGCCCGCTCGAACGGCGCGGACGCCACGTCCGAGTCGTAGCGCACCTGGCGGCGCGCGTAGAAGTCGGCCGCCGCCAGGGCCAGCACGGGCAGCAGCGCGCTGAGGGAGGGCGAGGCGCAGACGCGCTGCATGACCTGCACCTGCCAGCGGTCGAACGGGGCCAGCCGCATCGGGTAGCCGCGCGACTCCAGCCAGTCCCGGATCTTGAAGAGCGACGTCGGGTGGCGGTTGGTCACGTGGAGCACCGCGTTGTGCTCCCCCTCGGTCAGCGAGGTCCGCACGATCGAGCGCGCGGCCCAGTCCACCGGGATCATGTCGAGCACGCGGTCGTAGTCGGGCAGCTCACCGATCTCGATCGACACGCGGATCAGGTTCCAGACGTAGTTGGTCAGGTGGCAGACGCCCGTCTCGGTGGCGCCGGTGATCAGGCCCGCCCGGTAGACCGCGATGGGCATGCCGCGCTCGCGCGCCGCCATGACCAGCCGCTCGGCCACCCACTTCGACCGGCTGTAGCCCATGTCGAGCCGCGTGTGGTCCTCCGGCACGTCCTGCGGCGCGACCACCCGGCCCGCGTAGGCGTGCGAGTACACGGCGATGGTGGACACATAGTGCACCGGCACCACCCTTGAACCGTGACACGCCAATCGCAAAATCCACAGTGTTCCCAGCACGTTGGGAGCGCGGCAGGTCTCGTAGGCGTAGGCGAAGTTCACCAGCGCGCCGTTGTGGTGGATGGCGTCCACCCGCTCGGCCAGCGCCCCGAACCCGGCCTCGTCCAGCCCGAACCGCGGCTCGCCCAGATCGCCGGGGATGACCGTGACCCGCTCCGTCACCGTCGGCTCCCACAGCCCGTACTCCGTCAGCGTCGCGCGCACCAGCGCCTCCCCGCTGGCCACGTCCCGCGCGCGCACCAGGCACAGGATGTGCGCCGTGGTCTGCGCCATCAGCTCCTTGAGCAGGAACGCCCCCAGGAAGCCCGTCACCCCCGTGAGCAGCACGCACCGCGGCGCGCTCGTCAGCGCCACGGGCTTGCCGCCCGCGCCGATGTCATCCGGCAGCACCGCGTCGGCCAGCAGGTCGAACCGAGGCGCGGCCGGACCCACGTCCCCGGCCTCCACGCGCTCCAGCTCCGCGGCGACCGCGGCGATGCTCGGATGGTCGAACCAGATGGTCGCCGGGAGGGCCAGCCCCAGCCGCTCCCCCAGCGCCTGGCTCAGCTCCACGGCCAGCAGCGAGTCCACGCCCGCCGCCTGCAGCACCGTGCTGGCGCCCTCCGGCAACGACCGCTCGAGCAGCCGCTCTGCGGCCTCCAGCACCATCGCCCGCAGCGCCTCGGCGCGGGCCGACACCGGCGCCTCGACCGCCGCCACCGCAGGCTCCGCGATCCGCGGCGCCACGTCCCCGCGACGCAGCCGATCCAACGCCTCCAGCCCTTCCAGCACCGCCGCCCGCTCCACCCCGAAGTCGATCAGGCAGGCCACCTCGTCCACCCCCGCCGCGCGCACCCGATCGAGCATCTCCGCGCAAGACGCCGGCGTCCCGATCAGCGCGCTCCGCTCCAGATACCGCCGCGCGGCGTAGCCAAGCACCGCCTCCCGCTCGGCCTCGTCCAGCGCGTCCAGCGACGCCGCGCTCTGACGCCACAGATCCACGGAGCAGGCCAGGTACTGGCGCAGCGGCGCGGCGACGGCCGCCTCCACCGCCGCCTCGGTGTCACCGACGAACGTGTGCAGCATCACCGTGACGCGCCCTGCAGCCGGGTCGAGCCCCGCCTCCGCGCGGGCCCGCCGGTACGCCGCGACGTGCCCGGCCAGCTCCTCGGGGGTCTGGAAGAGCAGCGCCGTGAGCACATGGAAGCCGGCGCGACCGGCCTCGACAAACCGCTCCTCCGCGCCCGTGCAGGTGATCCACAGCGGCGGCTCGGCCGCTGGCCGCGGGAAGATCCGCACCGACGACGGCTCCCCGACCCCGTTGTCCCGCACGACCGCGTCGCCGCGCCACAGGCCGCGCGTGGTCTCGATCCCCTCCCACATCAGCCGGTGCCGATCGGCGTAGCGCGACGGCGCCAGCGTGAAGTCGTTGGGGTTCCACCCCGACGCAAACGCGATGCCCGTCCGCCCGCCCGAGAGCCGATCCACCACCGCCCACTCCTCGGCGACCCGCACGGGATCGTGCAGCGGCATCACCACGCTCCCGGCGCGGATCCCGATCCGCTGCGTGGAGGTCGCCAGCGCCGCCGCCAACGTCGCCGGGTTCGGGAACAGCGCCCCGAACGGATGGAAGTGACGCTCCGGGATCCAGACCGCCTCGAAGCCCAGCCGATCCGCGCGCCGCGACGCCTCGAGGAATAAACCATAGAAATCCACGTGCTCACCCTCCCTGACATCGTTAGCCGAGAAAAACATGAGGCTCATCGTCGGCGTACGCGCGGCCGCGTCGGCGCCCGGCTCCACCGCAGGAGCCTCCGCCTGCCCGAGCTTCGCCCGAAGCAGCTCCGGCACCTCCCCCTTCGCCGCCGCCGCCCGGCTGGCCGACCGCTGCACCTTGCCGCTAGAGGTCTTCGGCAGCCGGCCGGCGGCGGTCAGCGTCAGGTCCGACACCGCCACGCCGTGCTCGGCCGCGACCGCATGCTGGATCGCCCGCGCGACCGCCTCCAGCGCCCCTGGCGCTCCATCCCTCACCTCCGCCAGCACGCCGAGGCCCTCACGGGTCCCGTCGCTGACCGCGAACGCGGCCACGCAGCCCGGCCGCACCGACGGGTGGCACAGCTCCACCGTGCGCTCGACGTCGTCGGGCCACAGGTTCCGCCCCCGGATCACCACCACGTCCTTCGACCGCCCGGTCACGAAGACCTCCCCCTCCCGCACAAAGCCGAGGTCGCCGGTCCGCAGGTACGGCCCCTCCCCCGTCTCGGCCAGCGTGGCGCCGAAGGTCTGCGCCGTCTCCTCGGGCCTCCCCCAGTACCCCCCCGCGACGTGCCCGCCCCTCACCCACAGCTCACCCACCTCGCCGGAAGCCACCACCCGCCGCGTCTCCGGCTCCACGACCCGCAGCTCCTGCCCCACCGCGAGCGCGCCGCTGCTCACCAGCGGATAGCCCTCCGGCGCCAGCTCCACCCGAAGCCGCGCCAGCGCCACCTCGTCCACGCACACCGTCGCCGGCAGCTCGGCCCGCGGCCCGCCGCTGGCGAACAGCGTGACCTCGGCCAGCCCGTAGCACGGGAACGCCGCCCGCGGATCGAATCCGCACCCCGCGAACGCCTCGGCGAACCGGTCCAGAGTGTGACGACGCACCGGCTCGGCCCCGTTGAACGCCAACCGCCACCCGGACAGGTCGAGCCCGGCCTTGTCAGCCTCGCTCACCTTCCGCGCGCACAGATCGTAGGCGAAGTTCGGCCCACCGGAGATCGTGCGCACCCCGCCCAGTCGGCTGATCGCCTGGAGCCACCGCACCGGCTTCTGCAAGAACGCCATCGGCGCCATCAAGACGCCCGTCACACCCGCATACACCGTCTGCAGGATCCCGCCGATCAGCCCCATGTCGTGATACGGCGGCAGCCACGTGATGTTGACCGCGCCGGGCGGGAAGCCGAACGCCTCCTGGATCATCGCCCCGTTCGCCATCAGGTTGCTGTGCCGCACCATCACCCCGCGCGGGTCGCCCGTGCTCCCCGAGGTGTACTGCAGGAAGGCCAGCCCGTCTGGAACGATGTCCCCCACCGCGACATCGTCCCTGACCACGTCCCGGAACCTGTCGGTCGCCACCCAGCCCATCGCCCCCAGCTCCGGCGCCAGACCGGTCATGCCCACCGCCAGCGCCTTGATCGGCGCCAACGTCAGCGCGACCTTCGCGTCGCAGTCCCGCACCAACGCCCGCAGCCGCGGCAGCGTCCGCTCCAGACGCGTCGGGTCCGGCGGATAGGCCGGCACCGCCGTCACGCCGCCGTACAGGCAGCCCAGGAACGCCGTCACGTAGTCGAGCCCCGGCGGGTACAGCAGGAGCGCCCGCTCACCCCGCAGCCCTTCCTGCGCGAGCAGCTGCCCCAACGCGCTCGCCCGCCCGTGAAGCTCGCTCCAGGTCACCGTCTCGACAGGACCGTCGACGTCCCCTGTGACCAGGAAGCGGTAAGCGAGCGCATCCGGCTGAGCGGCCGCGAGTGAGGTGAGGCGATGGACGAGGGTCGGCGAGCGGTCGGGGTGGTGCATGGCTCTCGAAGGGGCTGCGGTTTGGCATGGGCGCGAGCAAGGCGACGTGACGTCGCCCCGACTCCATCCACACAACATGACGCGGTGCGACGATGGACCTGAAGGGCCGGCAATCTGACCGCGTCGCGCGAGAATTGCAAGCCCATCTGCCTACATGGACGCACTCACGCCTACCATCTCCCTCGCCCCTACCCCACCCGCACCATCTCGATCGTCCGCCACGGCCTCCCCACCCCCGCCTCCTCGACCGTGACGAACCCCAGCCGTGCGTAGAACCCCTCGGCGTCTCGCGTCCCCAGCCGCACCGACCGCGCCCCCCGCACCGCGGCGTGGTCCAGCAGCAGCCGCATCATCGACTCGCCGAGCCCCCGCCCCCGCAATGCCTCCGCCACCACCACATCATAGATCCACGCGTGCCGCGTCCCGTCCGAGATCGCCCGCGCGATGGCCACCAGCCGCTCCGTCCCCTCCTCCACGACCCCGACCACGTGCGAGGCGCGCAGCGCGACGGCGACCTGCTCCCGCGCAAACCCCTGGCTCCAGTACGTCGGCGCGATCAGCTCCACGGCCTCCTCCAGCCGGGCCTCATCGAGCCGCAGCATGAAGCGGTAGCCCTCCGGCGCCACCAGCGCGTCCGGCAGCGTCAGCTCGGGCATGGTCGCCCGCATCAGCTCGACCGTCTCCAGATCCCCCGGCACCCCGCGCCGCCACAAGAACTCCACGATCCGCGTGAGCTGCCGCGGCGACCGGTTCTGCCCGACCTTCAGCTTGCCGCACACGTCGTCCAGCCGGACCTGCACCACGAGGAGCTGCTCCAGCACCCGCGCATACAGCGGATCGTCCGCCCGGATGACCGCGTGGCCGCCCTCGGGCTGGTGGCGCTCCATCAGGGCCTGGAGGATGGCCGCCTTCCGGTCGAGGTCGTGCACGGCCTCCAGCACGCCGCGGACCTGCGCGCTCTCATAGTAGGTCGTGGCCGGGCAGGCCCGCTCGGGGTCGAGCACGTAACTCGGCAACGTGGCCAGCGCCTCCTCGGCGCCCAGCACCACCTCCCGCCCCAGGCAGCTGACCTTCTCGCCCGCGTCCGCGCCGTGAAACGAAAGATGCCCGTCAAACAGGACGGTGTGCACCGTCCGAAGCACCGGCGCCCCCTCGGGCGTCGTGCTGGCCAGATGGACCCAGGGGGCCCGCGCGAGGAGGGCGAGGGCCCTGTCGGTCGTGGTGCTGTAGATGGCTCGGCGCATGGGAAGCTCCCGGCAAGAGGGTTGACGCCTGGCCGCACCGGCCCGGCACACCCGCGAAGGTAACGGCCCGAAGGTCTACCCAAAAGATCCAGTTTTGTTATTCTGAACAGACCAGTTCGGCACGCAGACGCACGTCACCGACCCACGCCTGCAACACCGCAGCGCCCCCGGAGCCCCATGACCGCCTGGTCCCCCATCGTCCACCTCCCCGACGACCCCACCCCCCTCTACGCCCGCATCGCCTCCCGCATCGCAGACGACATCCGCGCCGGACGACTCACCCCCGGCCAGCGCCTGCCCGGTTCACGCACGCTCGCCGCGACCCTCGGCGTCCACCGCAACACCGTGCTGGCCGCCTACGCCGACCTCACCGCCCAGGGCTGGATCGCCTCGGCGCCCGGCAGCGCGACCCGCGTCTGCGCCACCTTCCCCGAGCGCCCCCTCGCCCCGCGCGCCACCGTCACGCCAGCGCCCTCCACCGACGGCCTCGCCTTCGACCTCCCATCTCCTGACCTCCTGACCCTCCTCCCCCCACCCCCGCCACCCCACGTCCTCAACATGGCCGGCGGCCTCCCCGACCCCCGCCTGATCCCCCACCTCGACCTCGCCCGAGCTTACCGCCGCCACCTCGCCCGCCGCGGCGGCCCCGCCCTCGGCTACGGCGACCCCCAGGGCGACACCGCCCTCCGCGCCGAGCTCGCCGCCATGCTCGCCGCCCGCCGCGGCCTCCAGGTCACCCCCGCCCACATCCTCGTCACCCGCGGCAGCCAGATGGCCCTCTACCTCACCGCCCAGCTCCTGGCACGCGGCCGCGACGTCGCCGTCGAGGCCCTCGGCTACCCGCCCGCCTGGGCCGCCCTCCGCACCGCCGGCGCCCGACTGCTCCCCATCGACCTCGACGAAGACGGCCTCGACGTCGACGCCCTCGCCCGCCTCGGCCCCGCCCTGTCGACCCTCAGCGCCGTCTACCTGACCCCCCACCACCAATACCCCACCCTCGCCACGCTCGCCGCCGCCCGCCGCGTCCGCCTCATCGCGCTGGCCCGCCACCACCGCTTCGCCCTCATCGAGGACGACTACGACAACGAGCTCCACTACGAGGGCCGCCCCGTCCCCCCCCTCGCCTGCGCCGACACCCTCGACGTCGTCATCTACGTCGGCTCCCTCTCCAAGGTCCTCGCCCCCGGCCTCCGCCTCGGCTACGTCGTCGCCCACACCGACGTCATCGAGCGCCTGACGCAGCTCCGCACCGTCGTCGATCGCCAGGGCGACCTCCCCATGGAGGCCGCCGTGGCCGAGCTCCTCGAGGACGGCACCATCCAACGCCACGTCAACCGCCTCCGCCGCACCTGCCACGCCCGCCGCGACGCCCTCCTCGACGCCCTCCACACCCACCTCCCCGACGCCCTCACCGCCCCCTGCCCCCGCGGCGGCATGGCCGTCTGGGCCCGCGTCGCCGACGGCATCGACGTCGACCGCTGGGCGCGCAGCGCCCTCGACCTCGGCGTCGCCACTGGCCCCGGCCGCCGCTACACCTTCGCCGACCACCCCATCCCCCACCTCCGCCTCGGCTTCGCCGCCCTGAACCCCGAGCAGCTCGACGCTGCCGTCCGGCGGCTCGGCGAGGCGCTCCCCCCTCCCTCACAAGGGCGCTCGGGCTCTGTTGAGGGCTGACGCGTCTCGGTAGTGCGGACAAGCTCCCCCGAGTCCGCAATCGCGGAGCAAAGCTCCGCGAGCGGCCTCGACCCCTCGTTTACGAGGGGTGATCGGGCCCTCTCACGATCCATGGGCTGAGGTTCACGTCTCGAGGCACAGTCGTGACATGGGGATACATGGCAGGCCGGACGGCGGCAGCCCACTCGCAGTCGACACGTAAGCGATTGAACTCAAAAGAAAATACAACTTCCACAGCATCGAAGTTCACGACCGTGCCTCAAGTCGTGAACCTCAGCCCATGGACCGTGAGAGGGCCCGATCACCCCGCGCTTGCGAGGGGTCGCCGCTGCCCGCGCAGCTTCGCTGCGCGGATGCAGCGGCGGGGGAGCGACCGGCCATCGAGATCAAACAGACCTCATGAGAGCCCGAGCACCCCTCGTTCACGAGGGGTCGAGGCCGCTCGCGGAGCATTGCTCCGCGATTGCGGACTCGGGGGAGCTTGTCCGCACCACCAACCCCCACCGTTCGAGACGTCCCCAACAGTCCGTACGCATCCAGCGACCACGCCGACCGCCGCGGCCCTCTCGTTGACTTCTCCTTCACGATATTCAAGAATACGACCCGCCGCAGATGCCCATTGATCTGCAATCCTCCAAGCAACCGCACGGACCGCGCCTCACAGCTCCCCGCGCCCCGACCCTCTCCCGACAGACCCGCCATTTGCCCCGCGCAAAGGCCAATAGACACGTGGAGCCTGATGAGGCACCTTCTCACCCCTTCAGTCTCTTCCGCATTGCAAGCATCCCTCGCGCTGCTGCCCCTCCTGCTCTCCGCCTCCTGCGCCGAGGACCCCGCCCCTGGCCCCGCCACCGTCGAGGCCGACGATCCCCTCTGCGAGGAGGCCTGTGCGCACGCCGTCGCCTGCGACGCGCTCGACGTCGTACACGCACGCGACCTCAGGACGTGCGTCGCGGCCTGCAACGGGCACCCGAACGCCAGCGCCACGTGCATCCGGGACGCCCCGTGCCCGCACCTGCCCCTCTGCGTCTCGGTCTTCGTGGGCTGCTTCGGGGCCTGCACGCGGCTGGAGGGATGCGGCGCGCTTGATGAGGGAGGGCTCGATCGATGCCTCTGGGCCTGCGAGCGGAACGAGCCTGACCCGCTCGTGCTCGCCTGCATCGCGGACGCCCCGAGCTGCGCCGACGCGGTCGACTGTCAGGGGCAGCCCTGCGAACCCGGCGCACGCGACTGCCTGCCACACACCTGCCTTGACGACGCCTACGAGCCCAACCAGACCGTCGCCGAAGCCACCCCCCTCGGTCCTGACGGGCTGGACGGGCTCGCGCTCTGCGGCGATGGCGACCTCTTTGTCTTCACGCTGCGCCCGAACCAGAGCGCGCGCCTCACTCTTCGCTTTTTTAACGATTACGGCGACATCGACGCCGGACTCAGCGAGGTCCAGCAGGAAGGCCTCATCCAGGTCGACTGGAGCACCTCGACCCGCAACACCGAGGTGCTCGTGGCGCCGCGCGTGGAGGTGCAGACGACCTTCGTGGTGGACGTCTATGCCTACAACATCACGGCAGCCGAAGGGGGAGCCTACGCGCTCGACTTCGAGCTCAACCCAGAGGGCGTCCTCTGCCGAGGCTACAGCTGCGCCGACGATGCGTTCTGCAATGCCGCGAAGGTCTGCCAGCCGAACCCGCCCTGCACCCAGGACTGGGACTGCGGCGGGGGGCGCTGCGACCTCCGCGACGGGCGTTGCTACGCGTGCCTCTCCGACGACGACTGCGCGGGCTTCTGCTCCCCCGAGCGGACCTGCCTTGAGTGCCTCAGCGACACCGACTGCGACGACCCCGAGCAGCGCTGCCAGGAGGGGGCGTGCTTCCTCCGCGCGTGCGACGACGCCCCCGGTGAGCCCAACGATGAGTTGGCCGACGCCACTCCGCTGACGGAGGGCACGCACGAGGGAGGGGCGCTGTGCAATGGGGACTCCGACTGGTACGCGGTCGAGGTGCCGAACGGCGCGACGCTCTACGCCGAGGTCAACTTCGAGCACGAGGCGGGCGATCTCGACGTCGAGGCCTTTCTGCTCGTGCCCAGCGGGAACCTCCACGCGCTCGGCACCTCGAGCTCCACCACCAACGACGAGCACCTCCTGGTCACCGTGGAGGAAGGCTGGACCGTCTTCCTCATCCTCGTCGGTGCAGACCAGGTCGCCTACACCCTGACCGTCGACCTCGACCCTGACGCCGTCCGCTGCGCCACCGACAGCGACTGCCCCATCGGCCTCACCTGCAACCCCGTGGGCCTCTGCCGACCACCCACCGCCTGCAGCACGGACGCCGGCTGTCCCGACGGCCGATGCTCCCCCGACGGCCGATGCCTCGCCTGCCTCGACGACGACGACTGCCGCGACACCCTCTGCGTCGCAGACCGGTGCGTCCGCTGCGCCAGCGACGCCGACTGCCCCGCCTGGCTCGCCTGCATCGACGCGAGCTGCCAGCCCACCACCTGCCTCAACGAGCCTCTCGAGCCCAACGACACCCGCGACGCCGCGGCGCCGCTCCCCGACGGCTACACCGCCGACCTCGCCATCTGCACCGACGACGCCGACTGGTTCCAGCTCGACGCCGAGGCGGGCGAGGCGCTCTACATCCTCGTCAAGTTCCGCCACGCCCGCGGCGACCTCGACGCGGTCCTCCGCGACCCCGAGGGTGCCGTCCTGAGCGAGTCCCGCTCCATCACCGACAACGAGTATCTCTACGCCCGCGCGCTCCAGTCGGGCCCCCACGCGCTGTTCGTGACCAGCTTCGGCGACGGGGCAGCCTACGGCCTCGAGCTCCAACGCACCCCCGCGCTCCCCCTCTGCCACGACAACGCCGACTGCGACGCCACCGAGCGCTGCGACGACACCCGCCTCTGCATCCCCCAGGATCACTGCGCGCACAACCCCGACTGCCGCGACGACACGCCCGCCTGCGACCCCGACACCCACACCTGCCGCCCCTGCCAGCTCGACCCCTCCGAGCCCAACGACGCCATCGATCACGCCGCGACCCTCCCCATCACCCCCGCCGAGTTCAACACGTGCGGCGGCGAGGACTGGTTCGAGGTGCTGGCCGAGCCCGGCCAGACCCTCCACGTGCTCGCGCAGTTCGACCACGACGACGGCGACCTCGACCTCTCGCTCTTCACCCCGGCGGGCGCACACCTCGCCTCGGCGCTCTCCAGCGACGACGACGAGCACCTGACCTGGCCGGTCACCGTCAGCGGCCGCATCCTCCTCCGGGTCGCCGGGTTCGACGGGGCCTACAACGGCTACCGGCTGACGGTCTGGAGCGAGTAGGGCCCGCCTCGACCCCCGCTGTGAGGCTCTCGAGCGCCTCGCGACACCAACCTGCGTTGAGTCGCTTTGCTCTGTGGACTTCGTGTCCATGTTCGTGCGGTCTTGACGCGACCATCCCCCGGAGCCGAGCTCCGCGGTGGGGTCGGGCGTCCACACAACCCCTGCACCACCCCGGCGCCACCGCGCCGCGTACCCCTGAGAAGATCCATGGCCGACCCCGTCATCCAGGTGCTCAACCAGCAGCTCGACAACCTTCAGGGGCAGTACAGCCTCCGCTTCGCCAACCAGCCCCGGATCACCCGCGACCTCGCGGTCCTCGACGCCATCATCGACGGCACCGAGAAGATCCTCCACGAGGCCCAGGCCGCCAAAGGCAGCGCCGCCACCGAGACCGTCGCCGTAGCCCGCGAGCGCCTCCAGTTCTATCGCGAGGTCCGCGACAACGTCGCCGAGGCCAAGAAGGCCGGCGAGGACGCGCACAAGGCCAGCGAGCTGGGCACCCTGGCCAACTTCGTTTTTGGTAAGTATCGCAGGCACTTCGCCAGCAAGGACCGGCAGACGCGCGACCTTGGGCTGCTCGGCGAGATGGTCGAGGACCTCAAGGCCATCAAGGCCGACATGGAGCCCCTGGTCAAGCGCGTGCCCGAGCACGCCCGTGAGAACTTCGACATCGTCACCCGCAACCTCGAGATGTACATCACCGAGCGCGGCGAGGTCGTCGAGTCCCGCGGCGGCCTCAACAACAGCGACCTGTCCAACCTGCTCGGCGGCCTCGCCAACGACCAGTTCGCCGTCTATGGCGTCCACTTCGCCAACCGCGCCCGCACCACCCGCCGGCCCGAGCTGCTCGAGCGCATCATCGCGAACCTCGAGAATATCCTCGATCAGATGAAGAGCATGTCTTACATCAACGAGACGACCAAGCGGAACATCGGGATCGTCAACGACCGCCTCGTGCTCTACCGCGACGAGCTCCAGAAGATCCGCACCTCCCAGCGCGTCTCCAACCTCGACGAGCTCGTCGACAGCCTCCGCTACGAGGGCAACCGCATCATCGACGAGTACGGCGCCCAGTTCGCCGGCCAGGACCGCGCCACCCGCGATCTCAGCGCCCTCAGCGATCTCTGCGAGCGCCTCGGCGAGGTCGAAAAACTCATGCGCAAGCTCGCCCGCATCTACGACCACGAGCGCAACAACGCCAACATGTGGCTCATGCGCGACGCCCTCGGCATGTTCGAGCGCGAGTACCGCGCCATCGAGGACGCCAGGAGCGCCGCGTGACCCCATGAGCGGCGCGCCGCCCGTCGGACGCCTGGCCCCCACCCCCTCGGGCCAGCTTCACCTCGGCAACGTCTGCGCCTTCGCCGCAGCGTGGCTCTCCGCGCGCCGCGCTGGCGGTACGCTGCTCCTCCGCATCGAAGACATCGACACCGCCCGCGCCCGCGCCGGCATCGAGCACGATCAGCGCGACGACCTCGACTGGCTCGGCCTCCGCTGGGACCGCGAGACGCCCCGCCAATCCGACCGCGAGTACGACTCCATCCTCCTCGCCCTCGGCGACCGCGTCTACCGCTGCGCCTGCACCCGCGCCGACCTCGTCGCCGCAGGCGGCGTCTACCCCGGCACCTGCCACACCCTCCACCTCGCCGAGGGCGCCGCCCGCTTCGCCCTCACCCCCGGCCCCATGCACCTCCTCGACCGCCGCTGGGGCCCCCGCACCATCGACCCCTCCCACTTCGGCGACCCCGTCCTCCGACGCCGCGACGGCGTCTGGGCCTACAACCTCGCCGTCGTCGCCGACGACCTCCGCGACGGCGTCACCGAGGTCGTCCGCGGCGCCGACCTCCTCGACTACAGCGCCGTCCAGGTCCAGCTCTGGCACGCCCTCGGCGCACCACCCCCCACCTGGCTCCACAGCCCCCTCATCCTCGGCCCCGACGCCCGAAAGCTCGCCAAGTCCCACGCCAGCTCCCACGTCGGCGCCCTCCGCGCCCTCGGCTGGCAGCCCCACCACGTCTGGCGCCTCGTCCTCCCCTGGCTCGGCCTCGAAGGCGTCGACCGCCTCGAAGACGCCATCACCGCCTTCGACCCCCGCGCCGGTCACCTCGGCCCCATCCAGCTCGACCTCGCCGCAGGCGCCGAGCCCGCTCCGGGCGCACCGGTGCCCTGGCGGCTGGCCGAGGACGGACACTCCGGCCTCGCTACAGCGGACTCATCGTAACATGACACCAAGACATCTAAATATCTCAATGACATATTATTAATACTATACCTCCTTGGTCAGGCTTGATGCTGAGCGGTCGATTTCTCGCCAGCGCGTCCTCGATCTCGTCGATCAACTCCCCTGGGCCTTGTCCACAAGCTCGTCACCTGAACACGCAACAGTGGCTCGGGCGAGCAGCGGTAGAACGCCGGGCCACGCGATGAACACGGCGTCTATTCAGTGTCGGACGTCGGACAGCTATGAC
>Ga0100377_1000698_pt1 | contig 28828 bp, 20 predicted proteins | sample CryGeymeta201501_FD_83664 | JGI IMG/M metagenome (GOLD analysis project Ga0100377, IMG submission 83664) | Groundwater microbial communities from Crystal Geyser aquifers in Utah, USA - Crystal Geyser metaG 2015-01 | ecosystem: Environmental > Aquatic > Deep subsurface > Groundwater | place: USA...
CTGCCCCCAGGTGTGTCTTCTGCTCGGTGATGGGCCTCTGGGCCCACTCCCTCCCATCAGACGCCACCTGGAGACAGAATCTACGTCGGATCCATCGGCATCTATTTTCCGAATGGCTTCTGAGTCGGCTCGAGGCTCGCATGGAGCCTCGCCGCGCTTAGCCGTCGATCAGCACGCCGTCGCAGGTCAGGTCATCGCCCAGCTCGTCATCGCCGACGACGAAGTCGTCGTTGGCGTCATCGAAGCTGTAGCAGCCATCGCACGTAGTCTTGTCGTTGACGTTCCACTGCCCGCCCACCCCGACGTTGAGGAGCGTGCAGCCGTTGCCGGTCACGTCGACGTTGCCGAACACCTGGCAGTTGACCACGGTGACGCCGTTGCCCTCGACCTTGAGGTCCTTCTGGATCTCGCAGAAGGCCAGGGCGGCGTTGTTGGAGACCTTGTCGATCTTGAGGTTGCCGGTCACGGTCACGCCGCGCACCCGCGAGTTGTTCGAGCTGACGGTCAGGTCGCCGTCGATGATGGTGTCGCCGACGCCGTTGCCGTAGAGCGTCGTGCGCTCGGCCTCGAGGTTGAGGCTGCCCTCGAAGGGCTCGCCGTCGGTGCTCTCGTCGAAGGTGATGACGGTGCCGCTCTGGTTCTGGGGGATCTCCCCGTTGCCTGCGCCGTCGCGGGTCACCTCCTCGATCGGCGTCCCCCCGTCGTCGTCCGGGTAGCAGATCACCTCCACCACTTCGCCGTCGATCACGACCACGTCGGCCTGGGCGCCGGGCTCGTCGCAGTAGCGCCCCTTCGCCTCGGTGAGGTCCACGCAGTCGCCGTTGTCCAGCTCGACGCACTCGTTGCCGGGGTCGCCGGTGACCACGTAGGTGTCGCTGCCGCTGACGACGACGGCCTTATCATCGGCGCCGCCGTAGGCCTCCTGCCCGCCGTCATCGGTCTGCGCCACGTCCACGCGGGGCGGCGCCGCTCCGGCGTCATCCTCGCTGCAGCCTTGGGCGACGAGCGCCGCTGCGCTGAGCAGAGCGGTGGTGAGGAGGAGAGAGAGGATCTTCGAGGTAATGCTACGCATAGGAGCTCCGCACTGGTGTTCTCGCGACCTGCCTGGCGAGGCTAGCGAGGTTCGAGCACATCATCCGTGGAGATGTTGAGGCAGACACGCGCGCTGGTGGCGCGGTCGGCCCGGGTCTTGATGGGCTGAAGCTCGCAGGTCAACCCCTGCGGGCAGGCGTCATCGTTGCAGCAGACCTCGATGCAGACACCGAGGTCCTTCTCACAGAAGTTGCTGGCGCACTGGCTGTTGGCCGCGCACGCCGCGCCGGCCTGGCGACTTCCCTGGCCCACGACGTCCTTGAGGCACATCGGCGAGGTCTCGACGAGGCGCCAGGCGCACTTGTTCTCGGCGGTGAGGCAGAGCATGCCGGTGGGGCAATCGGTGGTCACGGTGCAGCTGCTGGCGTCCGGGGGGACGGTGACGTAGGTGGTGTCCACCGCGTCCCCCTTCAGCGAGCAGGTGAAGCCCCCGCCGCAGTCCGCGTCCGAGCAGCACGGCTCGGTGCACGTGCGAACGGCGCCGTCCGTGCTGCAGAGCCCATGATCGCATTGAGAGTCGGCGGTGCAGGTGGTGCCCACGGCTCCGCTTCCGGTGCCGGCTGCCCCGGCGGGCCAGCAGCGGCCGTCCAGGTTCTCGGAGGTGCGGCCGAGGCGGCAGACCGTGTCGGGTGCGTCGCAGTAATCATCTGAACCGCAGAAGTCGTAACAAATTGAGCTGTCTCGGCCGGTGAAGACCCGCACACAGCTGTTGCTCCGGCACTCGTCGTCCGTGCCGCAGAACTCGCCGCCATGCTTCGCGCCGAGCGCTCCGGTGATCTCGGCGCAGCCGTGGGTGTTGGCGGTGCGCAGGAGGTCGTAGAGGCAGGTCTGGGTCTCCTCGCAGCCGTCGCCCACCGTGCCCGTCTCGCTGGTGTTGCAGAGCGCGGTGCAGAGATAGTTGCCCGTGCACGTCCCGCTGCGGTCGAGCACGCAGGCGCACAGGAGCTCGTCTCGGCACACGTCGTCGGCCGTGGGGAAGTTGCAGGGGTCCGACACGTCGCAGTTCCGGGTCGTGTAGATGTTGCAGTCGTTGTCGAGGCCGTCGCACTGCTCGGCCGCGCCGGGATAGATGGTGCCGACCGTGGGGGCGCAGTCGCCCTGGCACTCGCTGATGCCGTCACCGTCGGTATCGGCGGGGTTGCAGGGGTTGCAGCCCTCGTCGATGTAGCCGTTGCAGTTGTCATCGACGCCGTTGCCCGTGCCGTCGGCGCCGCAGCCCTCCGCGCGGCCGGGGTTGATGGAGCCGGTGGTGTCGTCGCAGTCGACCTCGGCGGGGTTCTGGGCGCAGACGGACCAGCCGTCCCCGTCCATGTCGAAGTCCTCGTCGATCAGGTCGTCGCAGTCGTCGTCGACGCCATTGCAGCGCTCGGTGGCGCCGGGGCGCACCGCCCCGTTGGTGTCGTCGCAGTCGTTGCACTGGTTCGAGCCGTCGAAGTCGGCGTCCACGGTGGCGTTGCAGGCCTGGCAGCCGTTGTCGAGCGCCGCGTCGCAGTCCTCGTCCACGGCGTTGTAGCAGATCTCGAGCGCGTCGGGGTTGATGTCGCGGTCGCTGTCGTCGCAGTCGAGCCGGTTGGCGCTCTGGCCGGGCGCGAGCGGGCCGCAGGTCGCCAGAGCCGCGCCGGTCCCGTAGCCGTCGCGGTCGCCGTCGGCGTAGAACGGCACGGTCAGGCCCTCGTCGGTCTGGCCGTCGCAGTCGTTGTCGCGCATGTCGCACGAGGTCTCGGTGGTGGCCTGGAAGAACGGGCTCGTGTAGACGCAGCGCCAGCCCGCCGCTCCGCCGCAGGTGGGCAGGGTGCCGGCGCAGACGCCGTCGGGGTCACAGGTCATCATCGTCGGCGTGGGGTTGTCGTCGACTGTGCCGTTGCAGTTGTCGTCCACGCCGTTGCAGAGCTCCGTGGCCGTGGGGTGGATGGCCGCGTTGCTGTCGTTGCAATCGCCGGCCATCGAGGACTGGCCGGCCTGGAGCGCGGCGCAGGTGGACTGGGCCGCGCCAGTGCCGAAGCCGTCGCGGTCGGCGTCGGTGTACCAGGTGCGGCGGAGACCTTCGTCGGTCTGGCCGTCGCAGTCGTTGTCGAAGGTGTCGCAGGAGGTCTCGGTGGTGGCCTCGTAGCGCGGGTCGGTGTAGGTGCAGCGCCAGCCCTGGCTGCCGCCGCAGGTGGGCTGGGTGCCAGCGCAGACGCCGAGCTGATTGCAGGGCAGGTCCGAGGGCACGGGGCTGTCGTCGACGCCGCCGACGCAGTTGTTGTCGACGCCGTCACAGACCTCGGCCGCGCCCGGATTGACGGCGGCGATGTTGTCGTTGCAGTCGCCGCCACGGGGGGCCTCGTTGGCGGCGAGCGCGCCGCAGCGGGTGTTGGCCGCGCCGGTGCCCCAGCCATCGCGGTCGTTGTCGCGGTACCAGGTCGTGCGGAGCCCCTCGTCGACCGAGCCGTCGCAGTCGTTGTCCTGGCTGTCGCAGGTCGTCTCGGTGGGCTCGTACAGCGCGGGGTCGTAGTTGCAGCTCCAGCCCGCTGCGCCGCTGCACGTGGGCGCGGTGCCAGCGCACACGCCGCGATCGTTGCAGGTGATGTCGACGCCGGTGGCGTTGTTGTCCACGGTGCCGTCGCAGTTGTCGTCCACGCCGTTGCAGAGCTCGGCGCGGCCCGGGCGGATGTTCGGATCGTTGTCGTTGCAGTCACCGGCGACGTCGACCTGGCCGGCGCCACGCGGGCCGCAGCGGTGCCGCAGCGCGCCAGCACCGACCCCGTCACCGTCGGCATCGACGTAGTAGGGGGTGGTGAGGCCCTGCTGGATGTCGTCCTGACCGTTGCAGTCCTGGTCGGTGAAGCCCGGATCGCAGACCTCCGCGGTGGGCCCCTGGCCGGAGCAGCTCCCGTATTCGCCGCCGACGCACAGCTGCTCGCCCACCGTGCAGGCGCCTACCGCGGAGCCGCAGGCGACGCGGTCGCCGTCGGTGCAGGCGCAGCCCTCGTCGGTGCGGCCGTCGCAGTCGTTGTCGAGGCCGTCGCAGGCGTCGGCGATCGTCTCGTCGTCGGTCGGCGGGATCCCCGCCGTGCCGGTGCAGCGGACGAACTCACCGAGCTCGCACGTGGCGATGCCGGAGGTGCAGATGCCCACGTCGGTGCCACAGGCGGCGGTGATCCCCTCGTCCACGCTCCCGTCGCAGTCGTTGTCGAGCGCATCACAGCGCGTCTCGTCCCCCGCCTCCCAGGCCGGCGAGGTGTACTCACACCGCCAGCCGTCGGCGCCGCGGCAGGTCGGGTTGGTGCCGATGCAGACCCCGCTCTGCAGGCAGGGCAAGGTGGGCGCCGCGAGGGAGCTGTCCGCGGCGTCGAGCTGGCCGTCGCAGTCGTTGTCGAGGCCGTCGCAGACCTCGGCGGCGCCGGGGTGGATGGCCGGGTTGGTGTCGTTGCAGTCGCCGCCTGTGGTGACGTAGCGCGCGCTCGGCGGCTCGCATCCGGGCACGGCGGAGCCGGTCGCGCCGGCACCATCATGGTCGGCGTCGAGGTAGTAGGTGGTGAGCAGGCCCTCGTCGACCTGGCCGTCGCAGTCGTTGTCGAAGCCGTCGCAGTGGAGGACCTCGTCAGCCTCGTACAGCTCCGGGGGATAGATGCAGACCCAGCCCGAGGCGGCCGCGCAGGACGGCAGCGTGCCCAGGCACACCCCCTCGTCGAGGCAGCTCACGTCGGGCGCACCGAGGAAGTCGTCATCGGCGTCGAGGACGCCATTGCAGTCGTTGTCGACGCCGTCGCACAGCTCCTCGACGCCCGGATGGACGTCTGCGTTGTCGTCGTCACAGTCGCCGCTCTCGGCGATGGTGCCGTCAGGCGGCGTGCAGCCGATGACCACGTCCAGGGGATCGCCGTACCCGTCCTCGTCCGCATCACGGTAGAAGGGGACCGTCACCTCCTCGTCGACCTCGCCGTTGCAGTCGTTGTCGAGGCCGTCGCAGACCTCGTCGGCGTTGTCGTGGACGGCGTCGTTGGCGTCGTCGCAGTCGCCCGGCACCGCCACGTAGCCCTGATCGACCTGGCACCCGAGGCGGGTCAGATCGGGATCGCCGTGAGCGTCCCCGTCGCCATCGGCGTAGAAGGTGGATTCGACCCCCTCGTCGACGAGGCCATCGCAGTCGTTGTCGAGGTGGTCGCAGACCTCGTCCACCGGACCGATCCCGCCCTCGCACTCGCCCCAGTCTCCCGCCGCGCAGGTCTGCAGCCCGTACCGGCACTCGCCAGCCTTGTTGCCGCACGGGCGTTGCGCGCCCTCGACGCACACGCAGACGGTGTCGATACACTCCTCGCCAGCGAGACAGGTGGGCGAGCAGGGTTCGAAGCAGCCGGGGCCGAGGCAGAGGTTCTCGGAGTCCGTCGCGACGTCCGGGCCTGCGTCTTCGTCGCCGCCAGCGTCGCGGTCGCCGTCGACCGTGTCGTCCACGGCGTGACAGGCGCCCTCGGCGAGGTCGCAGCGGAAGCCGTTGAAGCAGTCCCGGTCGTCTGTGCAACGTTGACCGGCGGTGGGCTGGACTGATCCGCCTGTTCCGCTCTCACAGCCGCTGCAGCCAGGCAGCAGAAGGAGCGCGCACAAACACAACCAGCCGGCCCAGGCGAAGACTTCACGTCCCGGCTGGCTCGGCATATCCGCATCCTCTTTGAGTTGTCAGGTGCTGGTGCGGTGGCCAGGGGAGATCCGGCGCTGCTGGTTCTCCCCTGGCCTCGGTGGCTGGCACGCCCGTAGTTCTGTGATCGGTCGTTCGTCGGTTGCGCCAGTCCGATTCGCACCTGGGTTCCAGAATACGGAATTGTATTCGCCTGTCAATGTCTGAGTTTGATTTTCTTGCTGCCGGAGTGCCTTGGCTCCCTTGAGCACGGCGTTAATGGGTCCGGGCTTGTATTCGTGCTTCGGGGGTGATGGTGTATCAGTGACCCCTTGGCGGGGGGCGGTGGCTCGCTCCCGTGCAGGACGACGCGCTCGGATCGGGCCGCCGCCGTCCCGCGATCCGCGCTGGTCTGGCTCCCTGCACGACCGCAGGAGTGCTCGACGCTTCTCGACGCCGCAGGTCGACCCGCGGTGCGCCCGCGCCCGAGCACACGGCGAGGCTCGTCTCGACGCCAGAGCGCTGATCGGTTTGACGGACCGAGGATGAGCGAGCCCCGTGGGCACGGGGCGAAGCTCAGCCGACGGGAGTCAAACCAATCAGCGCTCTAGAGACGAAGCCGTGTGGATGACCGATGACAAAGTGTGTGCTGATGTGTATACTGCATTTGACTTTCAATCCGGTTCGATGGAGTCGGGGTAGGCCCGAGGCACTCCATCCCCCTCGACTGGCAGGTTCTCGACATGTCCCGATGGAAGCCCGATGTCTATTCCTACTTGAGCTATCGGCAGTATCTCGGTGACTACTACGCCGCCGCCAAGGACAACGTGCCGGCCTTCTCCTACCGCGCCTTCTCCAAGAAGGCTGGCTTTGCCTCGACCAACTTCATCAAGCTCGTCATCGATGGTCAGCGCAACCTGGGCGCCGAGTCCATCGCCGCATTGACCGAGGCGATGGAGCTGCGAGCGGGCCAGGGGCGCTTCTTCGCCGACCTCGTCGAGTTCGAGCAGGCGCCTGACCACGACGCACGCAACGAGGCGTTCCAGAAGCTGATGGCGAGCCGTCGCTTCCGCGACGCCCGTTTCGTCGACCAGGCGATGTTCCAGTATCTGTCCCACTGGTACTTCCCGGCTATCCGCGAGATGGTCGCCCGCGCCGACTTCGTCGAGGAGCCCGAGTGGATCGCCCGCCAGCTGCTGCCTGCGATCACCGTCTATCAGGCCTCGCAGGCCCTCGAGGTCCTCGTGGCGCTCGGGCTGGTGGTCCGCGACGAGACGGGCCGGCTCAACCGGGGCGAGCCCGCGCTGACCGCCGGGCACGAGATCGAGGCGCTGGCCGCGCGCAACTACCACCGGCAGATGCTCGAGCGCGCGTCGGAGTCCATGGAGCTCGTGCCGCGGGAGCTGCGCGACCTGAGCGCGCTGACCGTCTCGGTGGAGGCGTCGTCCGTGCCCGAGCTCAAGGCGCAGATCCATCGGATGCGCGAGGCGATGATCGCTCGCTCGGATGCAGACACCCATCCGACCGTGGTCTATCAGGTCAACGTCCAGATGTTCCCCCTGAGCGTCGGCCCTTCCGAGGCCGCTGAGTGATGCGACACCGGGTCTTGCTCGTCCCGACGCTGGCGATCGTGATCGCTGGCGCGCACGGTTGCGACAGCACACACATCGGCAACCCACCCGAGCAGCCCGACATCAACCCTCTGGCCACCGCCTCGATCATCGTCACCGCTCTGGCCGCCGAGTCCGGACAGGGCCTGCACGTGCCGACGCGTGAGGCTGGCATCGACACCGCGTGGGTGGTGTTGAGCGACATCCAGCTGACCCCGGCCGATGACTGCACGGACGAGGCGCAGATCGACATCGAGGGTCCGATCGTCGTCGACCTCCTGTCGGGGACCACGCTCCCGTCCGTCCCCATGCTCAGCCGCCCGGCCGGAGTGTACTGCCGGATGAAGTTCAAGCTGCAGCGCAAGCCCAACGCCACGCTCCCCGTCGGAAGTCCTCCCGAGCTGGAGACGCTGTCGGTGTGGGTGGAGGGGCACCGCAGCGACGGGGTGCCCTTCGTGCTGGAGGAGGACAAGCCGAACAACATCGTGCTCGACTCCGACGAGGGGCGCCTGGAGCTGCTCGAAGGCGAGCAGCAGCTCGTCCTGGCCTTCGACCTGGACGCCTGGTTGGCGCCGGAGCTCCTGGACGCCATCCCTGACGACGGTCCGATCCACATCAACGCGACCGAGCAGCGCGAGCTGTACCTGGGCTTCCAGAAGCAGCTTCGGTTGTCCCCGAGCCTGTTCCGGGACGGCAATGGCGACGGCCGGCTTGACGCCACCGAGGAGGCCTCCCCACTCGCGATCGGCGTGGATGAGGCCCCGAGTGATGTTGGCGGGCGAGGCTCTCAGCCGTGAAGCGCGCGCTGCTGGCGCTCGGCGCGCTGGTGCTGGTCATCGTGCTGGCGCTGGTCGTGAGCTGGTTCGCGGTCTACAGCGGTGGGGAGGAGGAGGGCGGCGGCGACGTCGTGGCGACGCGGCCGGAGCGCAAGAACGCGCCTCGGGGTGAGCCCCAGATCCTGTTCGGCGACCTGCACGTCCACACGACCTTCTCGACCGACGCGTTTGTCATGAGCCTTCCGCTGCTGGGCGGGGAGGGTGCGCATCCGGCGGCGGACGCCTGCGACTTTGCGCGCTTCTGCAGCGCGATCGACTTCTTCGCGCTGACCGATCATGCCGAGGCGCTCTCGCCGAACCAGTGGAGCGAGGTCAAGCGCAGCATCCGCCAGTGCAACGCGGTGGCGGGGGATCCGACCGATCCAGACATCGTGGCGTACATCGGGTGGGAGTGGAGCCAGGTGGGGCGGGTGCCCGAGGAGCACTTCGGCCACAAGAACGTCATCTTCCGGGGCCTCTCGGACACGGAGCTGCCCGCGCGCCCCATCGCGGCGCCTGGACTGGCCGGCAACGCCATGGTGGGGAGCGGGATCGACCTCGTGGAGCTGGCCCAGGTGCCGTGGCGAGACTACGACCAGCGCCAGCGCTACCTCAACCTCGTGGCGAGCCAGCGCGCGCTGACCGGGGCGCCCCTGTGCGCCGAGGGAGTGGACAGCCGTGAGCTCCCACCGGACTGCCGTGAGTTCGCCCGCGATCCTGCGCAGCTCTTTGAAAAACTTGATCAGTGGGGTATCGAGGCGCTGGTGATCCCGCACGGCACGACGTGGGGCTTCTACACCCCTCCGGGCTACACCTGGGACAAGCAGCTCGCTCCCTCGCAAGACGATCCCGACCGCCAGCGCCTCATCGAGGTCTACAGCGGCCATGGAAACTCCGAGGAGGCGCGGCCCTGGCGCGCCGTCGACCTCGCGCCGGACGGCTCTGGCACCTGTCCTGCGCCCCGCGAGGGCTACGAGCCGTGCTGCTGGCGCGCAGGCGAGATCATCCGCAGCCGGTGCGAGGCGCCCGGCGAGGCGTGCGAGGCGGCCGTCCTCAAGGCCCGCGCGGACTACCTGCTGGCGGGCGTCGGCGGCCACATCGCGGTGCCGGGCGCGACGGTGGAGGACTGGAAGGGCTGCGGGCAGTGCCTCGACTGCGAGACCCCGTCGTTCAGCTATCGGCCAGGCGGTGCAGCGCAGTACATCCTGGCGCGCGGCCACTTCGAGCCGGGCGCGGCGCCGCGGCACACCACGCTCGGCTTCATCGCCTCCAGCGACAACCACAAGGCCCGGCCCGGCACCGGCTACAAGGAGTACGCCCGCCGCAAGCTGACCGAGGCGACCGGGGCGGTCTCTCCCGTGTGGGACAAGCTCGTGCTCGGGCCGCCCCAGGCGCCGACCCCCGCCTCCCGCACGTGGACCCAGGAGGAGCTGACCTCGATGGCGCCCTGGCTGGTCGTCTACGCCGAGCGCCAGGCGTCCTTCTTCCTGACCGGCGGGCTCGTGGCCGTGCACGCGATGGGCCGTGACCGTGACGCCATCTACGACGCCCTCAAGGCCCGCCACGTCTACGGCACCTCCGGCCCCCGCATCATGCTGTGGTTCGACGCCGTGGACGCGCAGGACCGTCGGCTGCCCATGGGCAGCAGCCTGGACGCCGCGCGCAGCCCGCGCTTCGAGGTCCGGGCGCTCGGCGAGCTGGTGCAGAAGCCCGGCTGTCCCCAGAGCGTCGAGGACGCCATCGGGGCCGACGAGGTCGCACGGCTCTGCGCTGGCGAGTGCTACAACCCGGGCGAGGAGCGGCGGCGGATCTCGCGGATCGAGGTGGTGCGGATCTGGCGGCAGCGGGAGGCCGGCGAGGCGGTGCAGCCGCTGATCGAGGACGCCTTCTTGCGCTTCGACTGCCCGGACGACCCCTCCGGGTGTCGTTTCAGCTTCGAGGATCCAGAGTTCGCCGACCGCGCGCGCGACGTCGTCTACTACGTGCGCGCCGTCCAGGAGCCGACGCCAGCCGTCAACGGCGGCCAGCTCCGCTGCAAGGACGCCGCGTGCACCGAGGTGGACCCCTGCTACGGCGACCACCGCACCCCCTTCACCGACGACTGCCTCGCCCCCATCGAGGAGCGCGCCTGGTCCTCCCCGATCTACCTCCACCACGTCGCCGACGCCGCTCCGCCGTCGGAGGTCGAGGGCGCGCCGTGACCGGTTCGTCCCGCTGGCTCGCCGCGGGCGCTGCGTTGGGCCTCCTGATCACCCTGGCTGGCCTGCTGCGCCCCGCGCCCTCCGGTCGCGTCGACCTCGGCCCCGACGTCGTGGCCACGGTCGACGGCCGCCCGATCCTTCGCGCCGACTTCGACCGCGCCTACACGGCCTTGCGCACCGACACCGACGGTCGCATGGACCCCGACGTGGCCGCCCACCGCGTGCTTGACCGGCTCATCGACGAGGAGCTGCTCGTCCAGCACGGCGCCCGCCTCGGCCTGCACGAGCGCGACCCGCGTGCCCGCGCCGATCTCGTCGCCGCCGCCCTGCGCTTGATCACCCTGGAGGCCGAGGAGCAGACCGAAGGCGACGACACAGCCACCCTGCGCGCCTTCTGGGAGGCCCATCCGGGACTGTTCCGCGCCGCGCCGCGCGTCCGCGCCGCGCGCTGGTTCTTCGCCACCCGCCGGGCCGACGACGCTGACGCGCGCCGACGCGCTGACCGCTTCGTGGCGGACCTCCAGCGCGGGGCCACGCCCGATCCGACGCTCCCCGATCCCGCCCCCTCCCCGCTGCCCGACGCGATGCTGCCTGCGCCGAAGCTGCGCGACTACCTCGGGCCGACCACCTCGGCCGCCCTCGAGCGCCTCGCCGTGGGCGAGCTGAGCGCGCCGATCGCGACGAGCGGCGGCTACAACGTGGTCCGCGTGCTGGAGCTGGCGCCGGGCACGCTGCCGCCGTTCGAGGCCTCCCTCGACGAGGTGCGCGAGGCGTGGCGCAGGCGCCGCGGCGAGGACGCGCTGCGTGACTTTCTGGCGGCTCGGCGTCAGGACACGACCATCGAGGTGACCGAGGGGCTCGACCGTCCATGATCGACCGCTCTGCACCCTTGCGCCCGGCGCTTCTGGCGTTCTTGATCACCGTCGTGTTGGCCTTGCCGTGCAGCTTCGCGTCCGCGCACACCCGCAGCCTCTCCACGTCGATGTGGACGCTCGAGCCCCACGGCGCCGTGATCCAGCTCCGGCTCGCCGAGCTCGACCGCCAGGTCCTCGCCGCGGAGGATGACGTGGGGCCGGTCCTCCACCCCGCGCTCGCTGCCGTGACCGTCACCGCCGCCGGGCAGCCCTGCCGCGCCGACCCGACCAGCGTGCGCGAGGAGGTGGTCGACACGGGCTGGCGTCGGACCACCTGGCGCGTGGACTGCGGCGGCGCGGTGCCAGACGAGGCGCGGATCGACCGCCTGTTCGACGCCATCCCACGCCATGTTCACTTCGCGGTCGTCCGCCGCGCCGGTGCGCGCACCGAGCAGGTGTTGACCGACGGCGCCAGGGAGATCGCGCTGTCGGCCCGGCCACCTGCTACCCTGCCGGAGGCCGTCGCGTGGTACGTCGTGCTCGGGGTGGAGCACATCTTATCCGGCTGGGACCATCTGGTGTTCATCCTTGTGCTTCTGGTGGCTGCGCCCACACGCAAGGCGTTGATCACTTCGGTAAGTGGCTTCACGGTCGGTCACAGCGCGGCGCTCATCCTCGCGGCGCTCGGGCTCGTGGTCTTCGATCGCACCGTGGTCGAGGCGTTCATCGGCGCTTCCATCGCGCTGCTCGCCGTGGAGGTGGTCGCGAGCCTCCCGTCCTCCTCGCCGCGCATCCCGGCCGCCACGGCTGCCGCCCTTGGGTTCGCCGCGGTCGCCGCCGCGCTCTGGCGCCCGGCGCTCGTGATGCCGCTGGTCGGGCTGGCGATCTTCGTCGGGTGCTTCCTTCCGCTGGCGAGGCGCGCAGAGCGGCCGGAGCGGCTCCGGGCGCTGGTCGTCACGATGTTCGGGGTGGGCCACGGGCTCGGGTTTGCCTCGGGGCTGGCGGAGCCGGGAACCTCAACGGAGCGCGTGGTGATCGGTGTGCTCGGGTTCAATGGGGGCGTTGAGCTCGGGCAGCTGGCCGTCGTGATCGCGCTGTGGCCGGTGCTGGCGTGGGCGCGTCGGCAGCCATGGTGGGAGGCCGATCGCGTGGTCGTGCCAGCGATGGCCGTGGCCGTCGCGGTGGGGACGGCGCTGTTCGTCTGGCGGGGGTGGGGGTAGGGCGGGGCGGGCTGACGGAGACCGCCACGGCGGGCGGGGGAGGGCGATGCGTCGCGTCGAGGGCGGCGTCGGAGGCGCAAACCCTTGACGCGTGGCACCTGCTGTGCATATGCACCCCGTCCGGGCCACACGGTCCGACCTCCTTCAGCGCATCCCACCGGAGATATCATGACCGATCTGCTCCCCTCCCTCGTCGACTCCCCTCCCGATCTGACCGGCAAGGTCATCCTCGTCACGGGCGGCACTGGCTCGTTTGGCCAGGCGTTCGTCCGTCGGCTGCTCGACGCGCACGATCCCGCCAAGGTGATCGTGTTCTCCCGCGATGAGCAGAAGCACCACACGATGTCACAGACCTTTCGTGACAAGCGGCTGCGGTTCTTCATCGGGGACGTCCGGGACCGGGAGCGCATGATGCGCGCGCTCACCGGGGTCGACATCGTGGTGCACTCGGCGGCGATGAAGCACGTCTCCATCGCCGAGTACAACCCGCTCGAGGCGATCCGAACGAACATCGATGGGGCCACCAACGTGATCGACGCGGCCATCGAGCGGGGCGTCCAGCGCGTCGTGGCGCTCTCCACCGACAAGGCCTGCAGCCCGGTCAACCTCTACGGAGCCACCAAGCTGTGTATGGAGAAGCTGTTCGTCGCCGCGAACTCGCTCGCCGGCGCCGCTGACACGCGGTTCAACCTCGTGCGGTACGGCAACGTGGTGGGCAGCAAGGGTTCGGTCGTGCCCCTGTTCCAGCAGCAGAAGCTGGAGGGGACGCTCACCCTGACCGAACCGGCCATGACCCGCTTCTGGATCTCCATGGACCAGGCCATCGACCTCGTGATGCTGGCGCTCAAGGAGGGGCACGGCGGTGAGGTGTTCATCCCGAAGATCCCCGCCTGCACGGTGGAGACGCTCGCCCTGGCCATGGCGCCCGAGGCCGAGCACAAGGTGATCGGGATCCGGCCCGGCGAGAAGATGCACGAGAGCCTCATCACCCTCGACGAGGCGCACAACGTGCTTGAGTACGACCGCCACTACATCATCCTGCCGAACTTCCCGTTCTGGGGCGGGGAGCCCCGCACGGACGGCACCCGCCTCCCCGAGGGCTTCCACTACACCAGCGCCGTCGCCGATCAGCTCGACGTGCCGCAGGTGCGGGAGCTGCTGACCGCCCTCGGCTTCATCTGACCAGCAGGAGCTCGCGGGGCAGAATCCCTTACTGTACAGGGTGTTATGGCTTAACCGTCAGCTCGTACCGGCTCGCCGACTCGCCGTGTGACGCGTCCTCGCCGACGCTCACATAGCCCGCCGCGACGAAGACGCGGTGGCTGGCCGGGTTGTCCGCGCGGACGTAGGCCACAATGATACGCACGCCGAGCCCCTCGGCGGCCTCCGTGGCCGCGGCCAGCGTCGCCTTGCCCAGCCCCCGCCCCCGCGCCTCCGGCGCCAGGTTGATGCTGATCTCCGCCTGCCCCCAATCCTCACCGATCCGGTCGAACCGGATGATGCCGACCCCGGCGGCTTCGACCTCGGCGATGAACAGGCGCCGGTCGTCTCGGGCGAGGCTGGCGTCGAACCAGCGCACGTGCCCCTCCCAGGGGATCGGATCGTGGCTGAACGACACCGCGCGGGTCTGCGGATCGTTCGCCCAGGCGAAGACGGCCTCGCAGTCTGCCGTCGTGGCCGGACGGAGGCGGACGGTACCGGTCATCGGTCGAGCTCCACGTCCTGCCAGGTGAGCGGACGCTCACCGGCGATCTGCGTGCGCGCGACCTGACCGATCACGGCATCCAGCCACTCGGGCTCGAGCCCCTGCGCGTGCTTGCCGTTGCGCAGCACGTCCACGTTCTCCGCGGAGAACACCTCGCCGATCGCGATGGGGCGCAGCGCGAACACACTCCGCCGCGCGAAGGCGCGCAGCTCGTCCTCCACACCGTGGACGGTCTTTGCTCCACTGCCGAGCACCTGCTCCACGTCCCGCACCCGCTTCACCAGCCGCGCCAGCTCGTGAGGCTCCACCGCGAAGGCGTGATCGGGGCCAGGCAGGTGGTTCGACAGCGTGTAGTGCTTCTCCAGCACAGCCGCGCCGAGGGCTGCGGCGACCATCGGGGCCACGACCGGGTCGCGCGAGTGGTCCGACAGCCCCGTCGGCACCCCGATGGCCTCGCGCAGCGTCACCAGCGCGCTCACGTTGACCGACTCGGGCGGCGCCGGGTAGGCGGCCGTGCACTGGAGCAGCACCAGCGCCTCGCAGCCCTCCTCCTGAAGCACCTCCACCGAGCGTCGCACCTCCTCGAGGTTGCTCGCGCCGGTCGACATGATCACCGGCTTGCCCTGGCGCGCCACGGCGCGCAGCAGCGGGTGGTGGTTCATCTCGTAGGAGGCGATCTTGAAGGCGTCCACGAACGGCGCCAGCACCTCCACCGCCTCCTCGTGAAAGGGCGTCGAGATGAAGGCGCGCCCCTTGCTGTGGGCGTAATCGCACAGCTCGGGCAGCCACGCCTCGGGCATCTCCATGGCCGCGATGATGTCGTAGATGGACCGGGCGTCGCCCAGGTAGTCGCTCTGGCCGGCCGACTTCGGGTACAGCCGCTTCGCCTTGAAGGTCTGGAACTTGACCGCGTTGGCCTCGGCGGCGGCGGCCACGTCGATCAGGCTCCTGGCGAGCTCCAGGCTGTTGTTGTGGTTGCTGCCAGCCTCGGCGATGACGAAGCAGGGCGCGTCGGTGCCGACGGCGTGCCCACGGATCTCGAAGGTCTGCTTCACGGTCTGATTCCTCGTTGGTCGATGGCGTCGAGCAGGGCGTCGATGGCGCGTCGGGTGCCGCGGCCGTCGATCAGCGCGCGGCCGCGGCTCGCCAGCCTGGCGCGCGCCGCAGGGTCGGTCAGGAGACGGCGGACCTCGGCGGCGACGTGCGCCGGCTCCAGGTCGGTGTGCCAGCCAAGGTCGATGGCGGCGCCCTGGCGCGCCGCTCCCAGGCTGACCGCGAGCTGATTGTCCGCGACGGCGATGACGAGCACCGCCACGCCCGACGCCATCAACTCCCAGGTCGTCGCGCCAGCGGCGGAGACGGCCACGTCGGCCGTGGCGAACACGGGCGCCAGCGCGGCCACGTTCTCGAGGATGATCAGGCGGGCCGGCGCCCGGTCGGCGTGGGCCTCGAGGTCGCGGCGCTGGACCTCGCTCAGGCCCCGGCCCACCAGCGCGACGACCTCGCAGCCCTCATCCAGCGCATCCAACATGGCGTGCGCCACCGGCGCGGTCAGGTTCGCCGGATCGGCGCCGCCGAACGTCAGCAGCACCGTCCCACCGCCATGCAGGCCGTCCGCGCGCAGCTTAGCGGCCTCTCGAAGCTCTCTTCGCAGCAGGGCGTAGGACGCACCGATCAGCCGACGGGCCTGGCCGAGCCCGTCGTAGCGGGCCGCGTCGAAGTCCATGTTCTGATTGAGCACCACGTCGGCCGCGATGGGCCACGCGGCCAGGTCGTCGATGGACAGGAGGGGGGCGACGGCGTGGAGGGCGGCGAGCTCGGGGGCGCGGAGGTGGTAGCCGTCCACGACGAGGGCCGCGGCGTCCACGTCGGCGCAGAGGCCGGCCGTCTCGGCGAGGTCCGACGGGTCGAGCTGGGTGGTCTCGGGCGTGGGGCCGGGGATGAGGAGGTCGTCTGGGACGGGCTCGATGGTCACGCCCGCCGCGCGGAGCCGGTCGGCGATCGCGCCCTGGACGCCTGCGCCGCGCAGCACCGCCCGCCCGCCCAGCTCCGTCCAGGTGTCGAGGATGGCCTCGACGCGCGCCAGGTGCCCGAAGCCGATCGACCGTCCCGCGTCTGCGCGGCCCACCAGGCAGCGCCCGGCGATGCGCTGCCGCCGCAGCGCGTCCTCCGACAGGATGGACTTCTGCACGATGCCCGCGTTCAGCGCCGCCACCGCGGGATGGGCGGCCATGAACCGGGTGATCGACTCCACCTCGGCGTCGACCCCGAGCGCGTCGACGATGGCGGTCACCACGGCCAGATCCTCGGGAGTGTCCACCGTCAACCGCAGGTGGCTGGCGTCTGGCCGCGCCCACTCTGACACCGCGTTGCGGAACCGGCCAGGGACCCGGTAGAGGTACGGCGTGACGTGCTCGCGGTCACCGGCCTCGGTGGTCTCGTCGTCCGCGCGCCGCAAGGCGGCCGCGGTGAAGACCTCGACGTCGAACCCGCGCGGGATGACCCGCTCCAGGCCCCGTTGGTTCGTCAGGTACTCGAGCGGGCGCACCCCGGTCGCCGCGGCCTCGAACTCACCCAGCAGCCGATCGACCTCGGTCGGATCGAGCAGCGGGCAGTCCGCCGTCAGCCTCACCAGCACCTCGCCGCCATACGCCTCGTGCGCGGCCACGAACCGCCCCAGCACATCGTCCTCCGAGCCACGGACACAGCCGATGCCGAGGGCCTCACACGCCTCCACCACCGCGTCGTCCGACGGGTTCACCGTCGTGGCCACGACGATGGCGTCGAGCCGTGCGCACCGCCGCAGCCGCCGCACCAGGTGCTCCAGCAGCGTGAGCCCGCCCGCCCGCCGCAGCACCTTGCCAGGCAGCCGGGACGAGCTCATCCGAGCCTGCACGATGGCGACGACCCGCGCGCGCTCAGCCACGGCAAAGCTCCGTCATCGCGGCGATCACGCGGTCGACGTCGGCGTCCGTCAGCGCGGGGTACATCGGCAGCGAGAGCGCGCGGGCGTAGTAGTCCTGCGCGCCAGGGAAGTCCTCCGGGTCGTGTCCGCGCCGCTGGTAGTAGGGCTGGTTCGGGACCGGGATGTAATGCACCTGCGCTCCGATGCGCCTCGCACGGAGCGCCTCAACGAAGGCCGCCCGGCTGGTGCCGAGCGCCTCGAAGTCCACCCGCACCACGTAGAGATGGTAGGCGCTCTCGGTGTCCGGCGTCGCCAGCAGCGGCGCGCAGTGGGCCAGCTCCGCGAACGCGGCGTCGTAGCGCGCGGCGATCTCGCGGCGGCGGCGCACGAATCCGGCGAGGCGGCCAAGCTGGCTGAGGCCGAGCCGGCACTGGAGGTCGGTCAGCCGGTAGTTGTACCCGAGCTCCTGCATCTCGTGGTACCACGGCCCCGGGTTGTCGTATTCGAAGCGCTCGGGCTCGCGCACGATCCCGTGGTTGCGCAGCACCCGCAGCCGCTCGTACAGCGCCGGATCGTTGGTCGTGATCGCCCCGCCTTCGCCCGTCGTGACGTGCTTGACCGGATGGAACGAGAAGATCGCCATGTCCGAATGGGCGCAGCAACCCACCGGCCCGCCGCGCCACCGCGCGCCGAGCGCGTGCGCCGCGTCCTCGATCACCATCAGCCCGTGCTGGCGCGCCAGCGTCCCCACGGCCTCCATGTCCACCGAGCGGCCCGTCAGGTGCACAGGCACCAGCAGCCGCGTCCGCTCGGTGATCTTCTCAGCCATCAACGCCGCCGTCGTCAGCCCCGTTGTCGGGTCGATGTCGGCGAACACAGGCTCGCCGCCGCAGTACCGCACCCCGTTGGCCGACGCCATGAAGGTCACCGCCGACACCACGGCCTCGTCGCCGGCGGCGATGTTGGCGGCCATCGACGCCAGGTGCAGCGCCGCGGTGCCGTTGGCCACGGCCACCGCGTACTTCGCCCCGACCGCCTCCGCCAGCGCCGCCTCGAAGGCGTCCACTGCAGGACCGGTCGTCAGGAAGTCATGGCGCAGCCCCTCGACGACCGCCGCGATGTCCTCCTCCTCGATGCTCTGCTTGCCGTAGGGAAGGAAGGGAAGGATGTTGTCCGTCACTGAGACCCCGCGATCACCGCTGTCCCCCCGGCCTGCGCTGGCCTGCTCCAGAGGGAGTTGCACGCTGCGCGCCGCCCGCGCTCGGCGGGCTCGACGCCGAACGAGCCATACCATACCGCGATCTCCCCTTCAACGACGACCTCCCCGGCTTCCCGCACGGGGGGGCCTGCGCGCCCCTCGCGTGCCCAGCTCCGGCCAACTGTCGTGTACTGTGGTCTTCAGACCCCCATGATGCGCCCAACCGTCATGCGTGATGGTCCTCGGACCACCACGAGGCTCTCAACCCGTCACCAATGATGGTCCGCGGACCACCACGAGGCTCTCAACCCGTCACCAATGATGGTCCGCGGACCACCACGAGGCTCTCAACCCGTCACCAATGATGGTCCGCGGACCACCACGAGGCTCTCAACCGTCATGCGTGATGGTCCTCGGACCACCGTGAGGCGCTCAACCGTCATGCGTGATGGTCCGCGGACCACCACGACGCTCTCAACCGTCATGCATGGTGGTCTTCAGACCACCACGAGGCGCTCAACCCGTCATGGAGGCGCAGGTGGAGCCCCAACGGAGGTGCCCCGCTCACCGCCCCAGCAGCCCGTACTTCTTCAGCTTGTCGATCAGCGTGACCCGTGAGACCTGCAGCTCGCGGGCGGCGGCAGACTGGTTCCCGTCGTGCCGCTCCAGCGCCTGCGCTACCAGCGCCCGCTCGAACGCCCCGACCTGCGCCCTCAGGCTCCCGGTCTGCCCGGCGTCGTCCCGTGCGTCCTCCCCGGACTCTCCGAGCAGCGCCAGATCCGACACGGTCAGCCGCTCACCGTCGCTCAGCACCACCAGGCGCGCGATGGCGCTCTCGAGCTGCCGGACGTTGCCAGGCCAGGGCTGGGCGATCAGGTGCTCGACCACGTCCGGCGTCATCGTCAGGTCCGGCATCCCGAACCGCTCGCCCTGGAGCGCCAGGAAGTGCCACGCCAGCGGCGCGATGTCCTCCCGGCGCTCGCGCAGCGGCGGCACATGCAGGTGAACGACGTTCAGCCGGTAGTACAGGTCCTCCCGGAACGCCCCGGCCTCCACCATCTCCCGCAGGTCGCGGTGGGTCGCCGCCACCACCCGCACGTCCACCTTGCGCGTCGTCGAGGAGCCCACCGGGCGGATCTCGCCCTCCTGCAGCACCCGAAGCAGGTTCGCCTGCAGCTCCCCCGACATCTCCCCGATCTCATCCAGCAGCAGCGTGCCCCCGTCCGCCCGCTCGAACAGCCCGACGTGCCGCCGCGACGCCCCCGTGAACGCGCCTTTCTCGTGGCCGAACAGCTCGCTCTCGGCCAGACTGGCGGTCAGGGACCCGGCGTTGAACCGCACGAACGGTCCGGCGGCCCGGCTCGACTGCTCGTGGATCGCCCGCGCGACGAGCTCCTTCCCCGTGCCCGTGTCGCCGGTCAGCAGCACCGTGATGTTCCGCTGCGCCGCGCGGAAGGTCAGCGTCATCAGGCGCTCCATGGCCTCGGAGCGGTAGACGATCGGGCGGCTCAGGGCGCGCTGGGCCCGCAGCACATCGTTCTGACGTCGCAGGTGCAGGCGCTCGACCGCATTCTCCACCGTCATGCCGACCTCGTCGATGTCGAACGGCTTGCTCAGGTAGTCCCACGCCCCGAGCTTCATCGCCTGCACCGCCGCGCGCTCGGAGCCGTGCGCCGTGATGACCACCACCGGCAGCGACGGTCGCTCCTTCCGAAGTCGCTCCAGCAGCGCCATGCCGCCCATGCCAGGCATGGACAAGTCGGTGATCACCACGTCGGGCACGTCCACCTCGATCGCCGACAGGGCGTCCTCGGCGCTCACCGCCTGCCGTACACCGTACCCGAGCTCCACGAACAAAGCGTCCAGCGTGTACCGAACGCTCGGCTCGTCATCCACCACGAGGATCTGGATCATGAAGGCTCCTTGTCGCTCTGGGGCTGGGGAGGGCGTCGCAGCAGCGTCAGTACGGCCTCAGCGCCTCCCTCGGGCACGTCGTGCAGCTCGAGCTCGCCTCCGTGGGCCCGCGCCATCGTCCGGCTGATCGGGAGCCCGAGGCCCGTGCCGGACGACTTGCTCGAGACATACGGGCGGAAGGGGTCATCGGCGAGCCCGGACAGGCCAGGGCCGGTGTCCCGGATCCGGAGGACCGCGCCGCTGCCGGCGAGTGCCACCTCGATCTGGAGACGACGCCCCGTCGGCCTCGCCTTCATCGCGTCGAGCGCGTTGAGGGTCAGGTTCAACAGGATCTGGGTCACCGCGGCGGCGTCGGCCTCGACGCATACGCCCTCGGCCGGCGCGTCGACCTCGACGTCCACCTCCAGCTCCTCCAGCCGCGCGTCGAGGATCGCGAGCACGCCCTGCACCGCGTCGCAAAGGTTCAGCTCCGCCACCCGCAGCCGATCGATCGGCCGCGCGAACGTCAGCAGCCCGTTCAGGATCTCCTCCAGCCGGTCCACCTCGCCGGAGATCACGACCAGGTGACCGGTGGGATCGCCCTTGCGCTGCAGCAGCTGCGTGAGGCCCTTGATCGCCGACAGCGGGTTCTTGATCTCGTGCGCCACCCGGCTCGACAACGCCTCGAGCGAGCCAAGGCGCTCCTGATGGGCGTCGAGCAGCGCCGCGTAGGCGCTGTCGAGCTGTCGGGCGGTCTGGTCGTGGGCCTCCGCCACCTCGCACGTCACGATGATCGTCACCCACGACAGCAGCACCATGGCCGACCACATCGCCAGAAGCGCTGCCAGGCTCGGTTCGGCGGGCGACAGCCCCGGGATCGACGGCACCCAATCCAGCGCCTCGATGACCAGCATCACCGTCAGCACCACGGTCACCGTGACCGGCGCGGCGATCGCCCTGCGCAGCGATCGCCAGTAGCTGCCCGAGATCACCATCACCAGCAGCAGGATGGGCAGCAGCGGGCTGAACAGCCCGCCCGTGACGATGATCATGAACCCATGCACCGACGCCACGAACGGGAAGAACACCCGCAGGCGCTGTGGCAGCAGCAGCGGCGCGTTGAGCGCGTCGCGCTGGAGCCGGATGAACGTGACCACCACCAGCGTCACCAGCACCGCGACGCAGCCGTGGCGCCAGGGCTCCATGCCGACCACCGACAGCAGGCTCCACATCGCCGCGATGAACGACAGGACGACGAACCGCATTCGGATCGCGGTCGCGACCTTGCTTCGAAGCTGCTCGACCCGGATCTCCTCCAGATCGTGACCCGGTCGACTCCTCGGTGTGGCTGTGTGCATCGGGGCCCTCCACGAACGTTCCGGGGTGTCACCCCTGCAATGGTCGTGCGCGTGTGGCGCGCGGCGGACAGTCCGTGACGACGGCGCCCGATGAGCCGGGCGCCGCTTGCATTGTATGGAGTTCCGTCGAGAGGTGTCGGATTTCCATACAGGCTGCACGCCGCGGCGCATGGAGTCCGCCCTGTGGATCGGCGCACCTGCCCGCACAGGGCTGCGCCGCCACGCACCTCCGCGCCCGCCATCACCGGCTCGGTGCCGGCGTGAGGCCCTGTGGGGCCAGCGCAGCACGTCGTTGGCACGAGGGGTGCGTAGGGAGTCTGCACGAACCCGATGGGAGGCTCTCCATGCGCTACCTGATCCGCGTCGCTCTTCGCAATGTCTTCCGAAACCGCAAACGCACGGCCATCACCCTGGCCGCGGTCTTCGTGGGCATCGTCGTCATCATCTTCGTCAACGGTCTGCTGGCTGGGCTGCACCTGTCGTTCAACGATCAGCTCACCAAGGGCGTCCTCGGCGACCTCCAGCTCCAGCGCCAGGGCTACAGGGACTCGGCCGAGAGCGCTCCGCTGACCCTCGATGTGCCCCTCGACGACAGCCTGCGCGCCATGCTCGACGGCAACGACGAGATCGAGGCCTGGTCGCCTCGCATCCGCTTCGGCGGGCTGGTGTCGAACGGCGAGGACTCGGCGATGTTCCTGGGTATGGCCGTCGACCCCGAAAAGGAGCGGGTGGTGACGCCCAAGGCACTCGAGAACGTCGTGGAGGGCACCTGGCTCAGGGACGACGTGCCGAACGGCGTCGTCATGTCCGAGCAGCTCGCCCACAGCCTCCACCTGAAGGTCGGCGACGAGATCACCATCCTGTCCAACACCCGCGAGGGCTCGATGAACGGCCGGGACTTCCAGCTCCTCGGCCTCCTGTCCTCCTCGTTGCCGAACGCGCCGGGCCGCCTGATCGTCATGGACCGCTCGATCGTCGGCCCGATGCTCTTCATGGACAACAGCGCCACCGAGATCGCCATCTCCCTCCGCGACCCCGCGCACGCCCAGGACGTCGGAGACGCGCTGCGCGCGAAGGTCAGCCCCCGGGCCATCCCGCTGAGCGTCTACGGATGGAAGGACCTGTCACCGTTCTTCGTGGACATCATGCAGATGCAAGACATGGTCTTCGGCATCGTGGTGGCGGTCTTGTTCCTGATGGTCCTGACCGGCATCGCCAACACGATGCTGATGTCGGTCTTCGAGCGCACCCGTGAGATCGGCACGCTCATGGCGCTCGGCATGCGGCGCCGGTCGGTCGTGATGCTCTTCCTGCTCGAGGCGCTGATGCTCGGCGTGACCGGCGCGCTGCTCGGCCTCGTGGTCGGCGGGACCGTGGTGGGGCTGCTCGGTCTACACGGCATCCCGTTCGCGGCGCCCGGTACCTCTGGCGCGGCGCTCACCGTCTATCCGGTCATCTCGACCACCACCGTCCTGATCGTCGTCGTCTTCGCCGTCGTCTGTTCGCTGGTCTCGGCGTTCTACCCTGCGTATCGCGCCAGCCGCCTCGAACCCGTCGCGGCGCTCCGCGGCGCCTGAGAAGCCGTTCGGAAACCTGCACCCGACCACCCCCCATGGAGGCCCCCATGATCCGCCATCGCTCACTCACCGCCTTCGCCCTCGCGCTCCTGACGAGCAGCCTCATCGCCTCGGTCGCCTCGGCCCAGGACGCCACCGACATCGTCCGCCGCACCGACGCCCTGATGGCCCCCCAGAGCTTCGAGGCTCGCATGACCATGGACGTCGACCGCGACGACGGCACCCATCGCACCTACGAGCTGACGCTTCACCGGCGCGACGACAACAGCCTCGTCCTCTTCCTGGCCCCCGACATCGAGAAGGGCCGCAAGATGCTTCGCCGCGGGGATGATATCTGGATGAGCCTGCCGAACGTGAAGCGGCCTGTGCGGGTGAGCGCCCGCCAGAGCTTGATGGGCGGCGACTTCAACAACGCCGACGTCCTGCGCCTGTCCCTCGTCAAGGACTACACCGCCCACCTCGACAAGTTGGAGGGCTCGACCGCCGTCATCACCCTCAACGCCCGCGACCGTGGCGTCACCTACGCCCGCGTGGTGGCGCGCATCGACGTCGCCACGGGCATCCCGGTCCGCTACGACTACTTCACCGAGAGCGGTAAGTATGTGAAGACATTGGAGTTTTCAGCGCTGAAGGTGATGTCCGACGGCGACTCGCGGCCGGCGACCTGGAACATGACCAACCTCGTCACCCACCGGAAATCGGTCATGCGCGTCGTGGACATGGATCGGAACAAGTCCCTGCCCGACGCCGACTACACCCTCGGCCGGTTCTCCCGCTGAGCCCTGACCTCTGACACGCACCACCGTCGACCCCGAGGCCGGACATGACCGCCCGCCACACCCTCACGCTGCTGGCCGCCAGCGCCCTGACGCTCCTCGGCGCGCCCGCCGTCGCGCACGCCCAGTGGACCGAAGCCATCGGCCTCGAGACCGCCGGTTACCTGCGCGCCGAGCCGTATTTCTTCGCCGTGGACGACGGGGCCAGCCACGAGGCCGGCCGCTTCGAGCTCCAGTCCTCCGTCGCCGCCCGGCCCGCGGATATCTTGACCATCTCCACCGACCTCGCGCTGGTCCTTCAGGCCGACATGGGCCTGCAGCGCGGCTCCGGCCAGCACAGCCTGCTCATCAACGAGGCCTGGGTCGAGCTCGCGCCCGGACTCGGTGCCAGCGTTCTGATCGGCAAGCGCAGGCTCCCCTGGGGCGCCGGCTTCGCCGACCGCCCGACGGATCTGCTCAACCCCGCCCCCAACCCCTTCGAGCCCTCGCTCCTGCGTGAGGGCGCCTGGGTCGTCGCCGCCCAGTGGGCCTGGGAGGTCTGGAGCGTGGACCTCGTCTACAGCCCCACCGTGGATGAGGCCTCCGGTGGCTGGCCCGATGGCCTCCACGCCGGGCCCTCTGAGTCCATCTTCGCCGGCCGCGTCGCCGTCACCGCCGCCGAGACCGACCTCTCGGTGGTCTACACCCTCGAGCGCGAGCACCACCGCGCCGGCCTGACCGCCGCGCGCTACGTCACCGACGACCTCGAGCTCCACGGGGAGCTGCTGGTGCGCGACGACAGCCCGTTCCCAATCCCCGACGCCCCATCGCTGCTCACCCGCATGCTCGAGCACGACGACGAGGCGCCGTCGGTCGAGGCGCTCCTCGGCGCCCACTACTATCACCCCGATCTCGGCCTCGATGTGACCGCGGAGGTCGAGTACTTCGGCGCCGGCCTCACCGCCGACGACTTCGACCGCGTGCTCGAGCTCGTCCAGCTCGCCAGCACCCTCGGGGTCGGCGCGCCGACGGACACAGCGGCCTTCGGCGGCGCCAACGGCGGCGCACAGATCAGCGCGCTGCGCCAGCTCTACGCCATCGGCCAGGTCCGCTACGTCCAGTTCGAGAGCGACTGGCAGCTCGGCGTCGGCGCCCGCGTGGGCCTCGAGGACGGCAGCACGGTCGTCTTCCCGTCGATCGAGCGCCGGCTCGGCGACGCCACCACCTTTGGCCTCGGCGCCTTCGTCCTCCTGTCCCCCGACGACGCCGAGTTCTCCCTGATCCCGTTGCAGTGGGCCGGCTTTGGCCGCCTCACCTCCTACTTCTGAAGCTGGAGCACTCCATGACCGCCAGGCCGCATAGCCTCATCCGCCTTGAGGGTGTCGAGAAGACGTTTCCGCTCGGGAAGACGATCGTCAAGGCGCTCCGCGGCGCGGACCTCGCCATCGAGCGCGAGGAGTTCGTCGTCCTCGTCGGCCCGTCGGGCTCGGGCAAGTCGACGCTGCTCAACATCATCGGCTGCCTCGACACGCCCACCGCCGGCCACTACTGGCTGGATGGCAAGGCCATCGCCGCCGCCGACGTCGACGACCTCGCCACCATCCGCAACGCCCGGATCGGCTTCGTGTTCCAGTCGTTCAACCTGATCCCCGTGCTGGACGTCTACGAGAACATCGAGCTGCCCCTCCTGCTCAGCCCCGACCCACCGAAGCCCGAGCGAAGGGAGCAGATCCTCGCGCTGGCCGAGCGCGTCGGTCTCACCGACCACCTCCACCACAGGCCCGACGAGCTCTCCGGCGGCCAGCGCCAGCGCGTCGCCATCGCCCGCGCCCTGGTGACCCAGCCCGACATCGTCCTGGCCGACGAGCCCACCGCGAACCTCGACTCCGAGACCGCAGCCCAGATCCTCGACCTGCTCGCGGAGCTCAACCAGCGCTACGGCACCACGATCCTCGTCTGCACCCACGACCCCCGCGTCCTTGAGCGCGCCACGCGCATCCTTCACATCGCCGATGGCGTCATCCTGCCCGACGACGCCCACGCCGCCGCGCTCCTGTCCATCCAGCCCGCCTCCGCCGTCGCGCCCGCCGTCACCGCCGACACCCCCGTCGCCTGACGCGCGCCTCGCCCGCCTGCCAACGGCCCCCGCTGCAAGCCCCGACCTCCCGCGTTGCAGCGGCGCCGGGCGCGGTCGCCATCGCCGCCCGCCCCGCGCCTTGCCATACCGCACAGACGTTTGGCTACAAAAATAGTCAGTGAACATTTGACAAGCGAGGCTTGTCTATACACAATTGCAGTATGCTGTGGCCCGCCGCAGGGGCGCAACGCCACGTTTGTATCGCAACGCTTGATCCCACATCCAGAGAGAGGTCACAACGATGGCATTCCGTAAGATGACTCTGCCCCAGTATCCCCCCCGCATGTGGTCCATCGCCGGCTACCCCGGCTGCGGCAAGTCCACCTTCGCCGCCCGCATGCGCGGACCCATGGTCGTCATCGACGCCGATCACCGCTTCTCCGAGGTCCTGACGCTGGCCGGCACCGAGGTCTTCGCCCTGTCGGACACCCCCTCGGACAACGTCAACCCGGACCTGATCACCAGGAAGCTCAACGAGAACATGCCCGGCACGGCGGTCAAGACGATCGTCGTCGACTCACTCACCGCCATCATCACCCCGCTGGTCGTCCAGGCCATGCTCGACAACGACAAGGGCAAGAACACCAACATGGTCGCCAGCTTCCGCACCAAGGCCCTCGCCATGCGCCAGCTCCAGGACGCCGTCACCCGCTGGGGCACCGACGTCCTGTGGATCTACCACCTCCAGGACGCCCGAGACGGCCGCGCCAAGGAGGTCGTCCGCGCCTCGGTCAGCCAGACCGAGCTCGCCCGCCTCACCCGCAGCATCAACCTCCAGCTCCAGATCGTCGAGAGCGAGAACAAGCGCGGCATCCACGTCGCCTGGGCTCGCCGCGGCCGCTCCGGCATGACCCTCTGGGACGAGTCTACCTCCTGGGACGGCATGCCCGAGCGCGTCGAGGAGGCCGTCTACGCCGGCCTGTCTCGCGCCGAGCAGGACGAGATCGAGCGCGCCACCCCCGAGCTCTTCCCCAACTCCGAGACCGCCATCGCCTGGGGCTTCGAGCAGGGCGCCTTCGAGGCCCTCGAGCACGCCCGCAACGCCTACAAGAAGCTCAAGACCGACCGCAACCCCCAGTCTGCCCGCGAGATGGCCGCCTTCTGGGTCGCCGAGGTCCAGGAGCGCCTGACCCAGGTCGCCCTCCAGGAGACCGAGGTGCGTCTCGAGCAGACCGAGGCGCCGTTCTGAGCGGCCTGGTCACGTGCGGCGACGGCTCCGTCGCCGCTCCCTCACCCTGACCCCCCGCTCCACTCCGCGCCGCGGGTGCCCCACGTCGGCCGCCGCGCGCTGCTCCGAGCGCCCCCTCAGCCCCCCTCACACGAAAAAGTCGCCTGACGTTTCGGCACGATCTCGCCCACCGGTGATACCGTTCGGTATTTCCGATGTGTTTGGAGCGCCTGCCGGACGGTATCGGTCGAAAAAATCAACCTGTCCGCGCAGACCGTTCGGTCTGGCCGGGGGGATGGCTGGCCATTTCCTCATGGACCCATCCCTTCCTGACGCCCATCCTTCGCCTGTTCGTGGCGCTCGGCCCGACGCCCTCAAGGCCACTTCGCCATCATCATGCGTCGGGCGACGCCACGGGCATCTTCCAGCCTCAACATACGCAGCACGCCAGGGTGCCGACGTGTGTCGCGTTGTGTGGTGTGTTTTGTGATAACAAATTTTATTTAAGTGGGGGTCTTCAGTGTCAAGAGCAGCAGCGGTCGTGTTTGCAGGTCTGATCGTCCTCATCGGCGCCACGCGCGCTGAGGCGCAGGCGGTGCCGGGCGAGCCGCTCGACACGCCCTTCAACGTGTCCATCGGCGTCAACAACACCTTTGGCGCGGCGACCCTCGTGTCCGACTCGGAGTTCACCCAGACCGACTACTTCCTCACCAGCACCTCGGCCAGCATCACCTACATGGCGACCGATGAGCTCTCCTTCAGCCTTGGCGGTGGGTTGAGCAAGTACCTGTCGCGCGCTGGCGGGATCAACAGCCAGTACGAGATGCGGCGGCAGGACACGTCGCTGTCGGCGAGCATCTTTCCGCTGGTCGTCGAGCCCAACACGGGCATCATCACCACGGCAGGGGTCAGCCTGTTGCTGCCGACCAGCGACCTGAGCCAGGCGGAGGGGCTGTACACCGCCGCCAGCCTCGGCCTGACGCTGCTGAAGCCCGTGGGTGGCATGATCCTCGTCTACTCCTTCGACTTCACGAAGAACTTTCACGCCTACACGAGCCAGGTCTTTGAGACGACCGAGCTCGACATCATCGTGCGCGAGGGCGGGACCGAGCGGCTCGGGGCGAACCGCGTGGCGGTCGATGGCGTATTGTCGAGCTTCGCGGTCACCAACGCCTTCGCGCTGATCTACAACTTCCATCCGGCCTTTCAGTTCAGGACGAGCCTGACCTGGAGCGACTCGTGGACCTACGACAACGGCACCATCACCAGGGAGGACGCCTTCACCAGCCCGAACGCCGTCGTGGGGCGCGGCCACCGTCAGACCGTGGTTGGTAGCTTCGGGCTGCGCTACCTGCTGGTCGGGCAGTCCTTCTTTGGCCGCGGCCTGACCGCGCGCTTCGGCGTCAACACCGGCGGCGCGCCGCTGACGGAGGACAACAAGGGCGTGCGCTTCCCGTTCTGGGACTTCGAGAACGGACAGTCGAGCCGCACCTCCATCAGCTTCGGGCTCGGCGGGACGTATTGAACGGCCGACGGGCGGAGCCTGCGGGCCGGTCCACCGCGCTGCTCTTGCCTCCACCAGCACGCGATCGCCCGGCAGGATGGTCGGTTCTGTGCCTTCGGGTTCAGATCGTCAACTTTCGGCTGGGCTCCGCCCAGACCCGCTCAAGGCTACCGCCTTGAGAATCCGTTTTCGAAGAAATAATATATGGATTCTCAAGGCGGTAGCCTTGAGCGGGTCTGGGC
>Ga0100377_1000701_pt1 | contig 28809 bp, 27 predicted proteins | sample CryGeymeta201501_FD_83664 | JGI IMG/M metagenome (GOLD analysis project Ga0100377, IMG submission 83664) | Groundwater microbial communities from Crystal Geyser aquifers in Utah, USA - Crystal Geyser metaG 2015-01 | ecosystem: Environmental > Aquatic > Deep subsurface > Groundwater | place: USA...
AAAAGACAAATGGGAATGTGATAGAGCGTTGCATGGGGGGGGGGAGGCGGAGGGGGGGGGGAGGGGGGGGGAGGGGGGGGGGGGGGGGGGGGGCGCGGCGGGCGGGGGGGGGGGGGGGGGTTTGGGGGCTGACCCCCGGGGGGGGGGGGGGGGGGCGCCGAGTCGCGGCATATTAGAGAGCCCTGTCACGGGGTGTCAATCGAAGGCAGAATGGCTGACCTGATGCTGACTTCCGCCCTGCCCCAGCGCCCCGATGAGGACCCCTTCGACCTCCACGCGGTCCACTACGATCGGGTGTGGGGAGAGGACCCGGTCGCACAGGCCTTCCGCGACGAGGTCCACCGGGTCCTGGCCCGCCACCTGGCCCCCGGCAGCCGGGTCCTGGACCTGGGCTGCGGCACGGGCCTGGACGCGCAGCGACTGCTGGCCGCGGGCCACCAGGTGCAGGCCATCGACGCCAGCGCCGGCATGGTGGCGCAGGCCCGGGCGCGCGGCGTAGCGGCCCGGGTGCTGCCCCTGGAGCGCGCGGCCGAGCTGGGCGGCGGCTTCGACGCGGCCCTGCTGGACTTCGGTGTCGTCGACTGCGTGGCCCCCGCCGTGGTCGCCGGGGTGCTGGCCCGGGTGCTGCGTCCGGGCGGCGTCGCCGTCCTGGTGCCCATGCCGCGGCTGCATCCGCGCTGGATGTTGGGCCGGCTGCGTCACGGGGCCCCGGCACAGGCCCTGGCCCGCCTGCGGCCGGTGGTCGAGGTGCCGGTGGAGGGGGGCCACGTCCGCACCCGCTACCTGTCGGGGGCTGAGCTGCGCGCCGCCCTGGCGCCCTGGTTTCAGGGCGTCGAGCAGCGCGGCCTGGGCCTGCTGCTGCCCCCGCCGGGCCAGGGGCGCAAGGTGCGTGGCCTGGCCTGGCTGGAGCGCCTGGAGCGCCCGCTGCGGGGCCTGCCCCTGGTCCGGGACGTGGGGGACCACCTGGTCGTCGTCCTGCGGCGCACCGCGGTGCCTGCCCACGTCCTGCCGGCCCGGCGGGCAGCGGCGCGCTGGACCCGCCACCGCGAGACCCGGCGGGCCCGGCGCACCGGCGAGCTGCGGCAGCTGCGGCTGCTGATCCTGCACCTGACGGACGGCTGCAACAGCCGCTGCGTGGCTTGCGACTTCCGGGGGCCGGCCGGGGGTGAGGCCCTGACGGCGGAGCGCTGTGTCGCCCTGGCGGCCGAGGCCCGGGCCATGGGCTGCGGCCAGGTCCTGCTCACGGGCGGTGAGCCCCTGCTGCGGCCGGACCTGCCGGAGATCCTGGCGGGGCTGCGGCTGGCCGGGCTGCGGATCACCTTGCTGAGCAACGGCCTGGCCCTGCGCCGCCACGCCGAGCTGGTGGCCCGGTGGTGCGACGAGGTCGTGATCAGCCTGGACGGCGAGGACGCTGCGCAGTACCGCGCCACCCGTGGCGTCGACGGTCTGGCGGCCCTGGAGGCCGGCGTGGCCGCCTTGCGGGCCCAGGCCCCCGGCCTGCCGGTGCGGGCCCGGGTCACGGTGACCGCCTGCAACGCCGGCCACCTCCAGGCCATCGCCGACCGGGCCCGCGCCATGGGCCTGTCCTCGCTGAGCCTGCTGGCGGCGGACCTGCAGGGCGAGGCCTTCGGGCGCCAGGGGGGCCTGGGCGACCCGGACCTCGCCGCGGACCTCGCCGCGGATCCCGTGGCCCTACGCGCCGAGCTGCAGGCCCTCCGTCGCGCCCTCCCCGCCGACCTCCTGACCGACAGCACCTTCGCCCTGGGCCGGGTCGTGGAGCGCAGCGGACCGCCCCCCTGCGACGCCCCCTGGACCAGCGTCGTCGTCGGGCCGGACCTCGCCCTGCGCCCCTGCTTCTTCATCGACGGCCAGGGCGCCTCGGCCGCGGCGGGCCTGCGGGCCGGCCTGCATGCCATGGGCCGCCAGCGGGCCGCCCTGGACACCGCCACCGAGCCGGCCTGCCAGCGCTGCGTCTGCTGGGCCCGCCTGGGCTGATCCGGGCTATCCGTGGCGGGTGCAGGTCCTGCTCTTCAACCCCCGCGCCCAGAAGGCCCACCGGCGGCTGCCCCTGTCGGTGCTCTTCCTCGCCCGTGCCCTGCCGGACGCGTTGCCGGGGCCCGACGGCAGCCTGCAGCCCTTGCGCTGGGAGATCCTCGACGCCAACGTCGAGCCCGCGGCCAAGGCGCGGGCCGAGGCCGCCATCGCCCGGGACCCGGCCGGCACCGTGCTGCTGGTCACCGTCATGCCCGGCCCGCAGCTGCGGCAGGCGGCGCCCTGGTGTCGCTACCTCAAGGCCCTGTGGCCGGCCCTGACCGTGGTCTGGGGGGGGCTACTTCCCGACGGTCTACCCGGCGGCCTGCGCCCGGGACCCCGGCGTGGACCTGGTGGTCGTGGGCCAGGGCGAGGACACCGCCGCCGAGCTGCTGGCCGCCCTGGCTGCCGGCGCCGACCCCGTCGCCGACTCCGTCGCGGTCCCGGGCGTGGCGGCCTGGCGGGGCGGGGCGCTCGTCTGCGGCCCGCCGCGTGGCCTGCGCCTGTCCAGCCGCTACGGGCCGCCGCCCTACCAGGCCTTGGACATGGAGCGCTACGCGGCCCGCACCTTCCTGGGCCGCCGCACCTACAACCACCACAGCTCGGTGGGCTGCCCCTACACCTGCAACTTCTGCGCGGTCACGACGATGGCCGGGGGGCGCTGGCTGGCCGACCCCGCCGCCCAGGTCGTGAGCACCCTGCGGCGGCTGCACCACGACTACGGCGCCGACGGCATCGAGCTGCACGACAACAACTTCTTCGCCGCCGAGGCCCGCACGGTCGAGGTCGCCCGGGGCATCACCGGGCTGGGCCTGCGCTGGTGGGGCGAGGGCCGCATCGACACCATGCTGCGCTGGTCCGAAGCCAGCTGGCAGGCCCTGGCCCGCTCGGGCCTGGCCATGGTCTTCTACGGGGCCGAGAGCGCCGACCAGGCCACCCTGGACGCCATGGACAAGGGCGGCCTGCAAGTCCACGAGACCGCCGAGTTGAACCTGCGGGCCAAGGCCCACGGGATCGTGCCCGAGTTCAGCTTCGTCCTGGGCAACCCCGTGAACCCCGAGGCCGAGGTCGCCGCAACCCTGGCCCTGATCCGGCGGCTGAAGGCCGATAACGAGGCCTGCGAGATCATCCTGTACATGTATACGCCGGTCCCGCTGCCCGGCATCTTCGACCAGGCCGTCGCCCGTGGCTTCGCCTTCCCCGAGGACCTGGACGCCTGGCTCGCGCCGCCGTGGACCACCTACGAGGAGCGCCGCAACGCCGTCACCCCCTGGCACGACGCGGACATGGTGCGGCGGATCTACGACTTCGAGGCGGTGCTGCACGCCCGGTACCCCAGCGTCAGCGACCGCAACCTGCGGCCCTGGCAGCGTCGCGTGCTGCGGGCCCTGTCCGGCCCCCGCTGGCACTCCGGTCGGGTCGGTCGCCCCCTGGAGCTCCGTGCCTTGCAGAAGCTGTGGCACTATCGTCGCCCCGAGGAGATGGGCTTCTGAGCCCCGCCTCTCCTGCTGGAGCCCGGCCGCCCGTGAAGCTCTCCCACCGCATCGCCGCCGCCGGCCTGGACCCCGCCCAGCGGCGTCGCTTCCTGGAGGAGCTGCGCCGCGTGGCGGCGGCAGACGGCCAGATCTGCGAGGAGGAGTTCCACCTCATCGAGCGCCTGCTGCCCGGCGCGGACGCGCTGCTCGACCTGCCCGCAGAGCTCGACGCGTTGTGGGCGCACGGCGCCCTGCTCGTGACCGCCTGCATCTACGTGGCGGTCTCCGACGGCGAGTACGGGGTGGAAGAGGCCCGCATGATCAGCAACCTGGCCCACCAGCTCGGCATGTCGGCCCACCAGCTCTCGCAGCTGGAGGCGCGCACCTTCACGGAGCTGGCGGAGCGGGCCGGCTAGCGTCTGCTTGTCGCAAGAGCGCGTGCAGGGTCGGGACCAGGGGGTGAGCCGCGCCGCGGAGGCCCGCCAGGGCGGTCTCGCAGGCCCGCGTGGCCTCTTCGGGCTGGTAGTTGGCCAGCGCGGCCCGGGCCAGGGCCACGGCGACCTCGGGCCGCCCGGGCTCGATGGCCCAGGCGCTGCGGGCCGGCCCCTCGGCCTGGCTCGGGTCGTCGGAGGCCAGCAGGATCTCGGCCTGAGCCAGCCAGGCCTGCAGGTCGTTGCCGTCCATGCGGACCGCGGTGCGGGCGGCGGCCAGGGCCCGGGTCGACAGGCCCGCCGCCTGGAGCTCCCGGGCCAGCCGGGTCCAGGCCGGCGCGTCCGCTTGGGGATCCAGGCGCAAGGAGCGCTCGTGGGCGGCCGCCGCGTTGACCGGGTCGCCGGCCCGCTGCAGGGCCACCGACAGGGTGCGCCACAGATCCTCGACCAGGGCGGCCCGGGGGGCGGGGTCCAGGCCGAAGCCGCCCTCGACCGGCTGCTCGTGGAGCGGGTCCTGCGCGTAGGGCGGCAGGAGCAGCGCCTCGCGCAGGCTGCGGACCGCCTCGGCGGGGGCCCCAGCGCCCAAGAAGGCGACGCCCAGGTCGCGCACCGCCAGGCCCTGTTGGGGGTACAGCGCCTGGGCGCGGGCCAACATGCGGGCGGCGCCCTCTGCATCTCCGCCCGCCAGGCGCTGGGCGGCCGCGGCTCGGCGCAGGTCCAGGCTCGGTTGCTCCAGGGGGCGGGCCCGGCGGCGCAGCTCGGCCGCGGGTTCGGTGGCGTCGCAGCGGGCCGCCAACCAGGCGGCCTCGGAGACGACCTCTACGTCCTGGTCGGCGCTGCGGGCGGCACCCTGCGCCAGGGGCAGGGCCTGGTCGCAGCCGGCATCCCCGCGGGCCCGCACCACGAGCCAGGCGCGGAGGACCTGGGTCGGGCCGTCCTCGCCGCGCCCCTCCAGGCCGGCCAGGGCGCCCTGGGGATCGTGGTTGGCCAGCCGGGCCTCGGCCAGCAGCTGGGCCAGCTCCGGATCGGTCGGGGGCCCGGTCGGTGCATCAGGCAGCAGGTCCAGGGCCTCGGCGCCCCGACCGGCGCCGACCAGGGCGCGAGGCAGGGCGAGATCGGCGTCCGGGGCGTGGGCCGCGCGGGCCGCCTGGGCGCGCTTCAGCGCCGCCTCGTCATCTCCGGCGCGGCTCCAGGCCTCGGCCGCGCCGACCAGGGCCTCGGGCTGACCGGGCCGCGCGCCCAGGACCCGGTCCCAGGTGCGCGCCGCCGCCGGGTAGCGACCGGCCTCCATGTAGGAGCGGGCCTTGCGCAGGTCGTGGTGCCAGCTGCCGCAGCCGCCGCCCAGGATCAGGACCAAGCCCGCTGCCAACACCATGGCGCGGTCTAGGCCCCGCCGCCGACCAGCCAGTAGGGGCTGCCCATGAGCTGCGTCTTGATCTGCTGGATCTCCTGCGGGTGCAGCTCGAAGGTCTGCGGCTGGCCCGTGTGGGGATCGGTCTGGGTGGCAAACCATCGATTTCCGACCTTGCTCTTGTGGAGCATCAGCCCCCGCGGGTCATCGTAGACCATGTCCAGGTCGGCAGAGGTCAGGGGCCGGTTGGGATCGGGCGGCAGCTCCGCCTCTTCTTCGGGCGGGAGCTCGGGCGCCTCGGGCTCGGCCTTCTTGGGCGAGGTCGCCTCGAGGATGTCTTCGATCTCCCACTTGGTCTCCAGCAACTCGCCGCGCTGGGCGGTGTCGAGCAGCTCGCGGGCCCGGGCGCCCTGGGGGCCGCCACAGAGCGCGAGCAGGTTCTGCCGGGCCTGGGCATTACCGGCGCGCAGGCCGACGAGCAGCGCGTTGACGCGGTCTTGCAGGGCGTCCGCCTCGGGGGTCATGGACATGCTTCCTCCTGGGCGCGCTGCCTAACACAGGGATCGGGGGGCGCGCGGGTCGGCGAGACCCGGCCGGGAGGGATCGCAAATTCGTAGCGCGGGCGCGCGCCTGGGTGGATCCGGGGGCATCCAGGCGGGGACCCGGACCGGGGAGGGGAGGGCGAAGACGCAGGCGAGGAGCAGATCGTCGGGGCTGGCATGGCCGTTGCTTTCCTTCGGGCCGGGCGCGGTGCCGTCCCGCTCTGCCCCGCCCCGCCCCTCCCCGCTTCACTGCCCCCTCGCGCCGCTCGCCCCCCGGGCCCGGCCGACCCTGGAGATCCGTGTGTCTTCCCCCACCCTGGTCCGCGACAACCCCCTCCTGGCGCGCCTCGCCCTGCGTCATCACCTCCTCGTGCCCGACGGCAGCGCCCTGGTCTCGGAGGAGGGGCACCCTGGCGCGCCCCTGGCCCTGGCGACCGCGCTGGCGGCCTCCCTGGTCGGCGGGGGGGCCTTCCAGGCCGCCACCCTGGTCGGCCTGCAGGACGGGCTGGGCGCGCCGCTGCGCAGCCTGGCCCCGGTCCTGGGCGGGCTGCTGCTGTCCGGCTTGCTGACCCTGCCCCCGCTGTACCTGGTCAGCGCCCTGGGCCGTCGGACCGGCTCGCTGCGCCAGGTCGCGGCGGGCGCCGCCGTCGGGCCTGCCGTGGCCGGCGCCTGGCTGCTGGCCAGCACTCCGGTGGTCCTGCTCTACGCCCCCACCGCCAGCGACGCGCCCGCGGCCTTCGGCCTGCTGGTGGGGGTCCTGGGCCTGCTCTCCTTCCTGGGCGGCGCCGTCGCCGCGGCCCAAGGGGCCCGCCGGGCCGGCGCGGCCTCGGCCGGCGTCATGGTCATCCTCGCCCACTACCTCCTCGCCGCCTGGACCGCCCTGGTCCTCACCATCCACCTCGGCTGAGCCGGAGCCCCCCATGTCCACGCCCCCCCTCGACCTGCTGTCCGCGCCGTCCGAGGCCCCGCTCCCTGATGTCTGCCCTTCCTCCCGAACGCTGCTCGACCGGGTGCTGCGCGACGGGGCGGCCCTGTCGCTGGAGCTGTGCATCGGGCCCGGTGCCGCGGCCCAGGTCGCCCCCCTCGCCGCGCTGGCCGCCGGTGGCGCGGCCCTGTTCGGCCTGGCCATCGGCCTGCAAGGGGGCCCGCTCCAGGCCCTGCTGAGCGCCGTCAAGATGCCCCTGGTGGTGCTCGGCAGCGCCGCCGTCAGCCTGCCCCTGCTGCACGTCGGCTGCGCCCTGGCCGGTCGCCCCCTGGCCCCCGAGCGCCTGTCCGCCCTGGTCCTGCAGTCCCTGGCCACGGCCACGGCCACCATGGCCGGCCTGGCGCCGCTGGCCCTCGTCACCTGGCTCAGCTTCAGCCTGGGGGCGGGTGACGACGGCTCGCCCCTGGCCTGGTTCGCCTACCGCCGGCTGGTCCTGGCCACCGTCGCGGTCGGCGGGGTGGGCGGCCTGGTCGGCGCCTGGCGCCTGTGGCGGGCCCTGCCGGCGCGGGCCCTGCCGGCGCGGGCCCTGCTGCCCTGGGGCATGGCCCTGGGCTTGGTGGGCCTGCAGCTGTCCTGGCTGCTGCGCCCGGTCATCGGCATGCCCGGCGAGGCCGTGCTGCTGCGCCCGGTCGAGTCCAGCGGCCTGGCCGAGGTGCTGACGGCGCTCGGCGCCGTGTTGGGAGGCTAGGATGCGCGCCTGGATGCTGCTGCTGGCCTGGGCCTCGGTCGGCCTGCTCGTCAGCCTGCGTGGCGGTCCACGACCCGCCTGGGAGCGGGCCCTGGCCGTGGCCTTCTGGCCCTTCTTCCTGCCGGTCGCCCTGGCCGGCACGGGCGGCGAAGGTGTCGATCCCGGCGTCGACTCCGGCGTCGACCGGCCTGCCTCGGCCAGCGGGCAGGGCCCCGTCGCCTGCCTGCGTCTGGCCCTGGCCCCCGATGACCCGGCCCAGGCCCTGGTGGAGCGGCTGGCGGCGGCCCTGGACACCCTGCAGGCGCGGGTCTTCCGGCTGGAGCAGGCGGTGACCGAGGCTGAGGCCGGGTCCTCCCGCGCGGGCGAGCCCTCCCTGGGGGCTGGGGCGGCCGTCCTGGCCGCGGCGCGGGACCGATCGCGGGCCCTGCTCGTGCAGGCCCTGGAGCAGGAGCGCAAGGCCCTGGGAGAGGCCCTGGCGGCCATCGAGGAGGTGGCCACCCGCATGTGGCTGCTGCGTGAGGCGGGCCAGCCCGCCGAGGTCGAGGCCCTGCTGCGGGCTTTGGCAGCCCGCCTGGACGCTGGCGTCGAGGTGGCCCGCACCGCCGGCACCGCGGGCTGAGGAAGGGGGCACCTGGATGATCCGGCGGCTTCCGGTTGCGGCATCCCTCGTGTAGCCTGCCGTCGCGAGGTACGGGATGCGCGGGGGCCGCCTGCTCGGAGTGTTGGGACTGGTGCTCGTCGTCGCCTGCGACGCCGCGCCCTCGCGCGATCGCAGCGGGGGCCTCGGGGACGGCGCGGGAGACAGCGCGGGAGACAGCGCGACAGACAGCGCGGGAGACAGCGCCGCGGATCTGGCGGGCACTTCCTCCCCGGTCCGCCACAACGTGCTCATCATCCTGGCCGACGATGTCGGGGTCGAAGCCAGCGCCTGCTACCCCGGCCAGGGCATCGACCGGGCGCCCCAGCCCACGCTGCAGGCCCTGTGCGCCCGGGGCATCAGCTTCGACCACGCCTGGTCGGCTCCGATGAGCAGCCCGACCCGGGCCCTCATTCTCACCGGGCGCCAGGCCTTCCGCACCGGGGTCGGCCAGGCCATGTCCATCGAGGACACGCCTATGAGCCTGGACGAGCTCACCCTGCCCGAGGCGCTGGACGCCGCCGGCAGCGGCTACGCCCACGCCCTGGTCGGCAAGTGGCACCTCTCCTTCGAGCCCGAGGACCCCAACCGCTACGGCTGGGGCCACTTCGACGGCTCGCTGCTGGCCGACCTCGACAGCTACACCGAGTGGGACGAGGACGTCGACGGCACGGTCTCGCCCTGCGCCACCTACGCGACCAGCCGGAACGTGGACCAGGCCCTGGCCTGGATCGGCGACCAGGACGGCCCCTGGGTGATGCAGCTCGCCTTCAACGCCCCCCACCAGCCCCTGCACCTGCCGCCGCGGGAGCTGCACTACTACGACGCACTGTCGGGCAGCTCCGAAGACATCGGGAACCGGCCCGGCCTGTACTTCCAGGCCATGCTGCAGTCCATGGACACCGAGCTGGGGCGCCTCTTCGTCGGCATGGGCCCCCAGGTGCTGGCCAACACCGACATCCTGTACATGGGGGACAACGGCACCGACGCCTGGAGCAACCAGGGCTTCGCCGACGACTGGCACAGCAAGGGCTCGCTGTATGAGGGGGGCGTGCACGTGCCGCTCATCATCGCCGGCCCCGACGTGGTGCAGGGCGGGCGCCGCGTCGCTGCCCCCGTGGACCTGGTCGATGTCTACAGCACCGTGCTGGAGCTGGCCGGGGTCGATCCCCAGGCCGGTCGGCCAGCGGAGCTGCCCCTGGACTCGGTGAGCATGCTGCCCTACCTCCAGCAGACCGACGCCTCGCCCCAGCGCGCCACCGTCCTGGCCGAGATCTGGGGCAGCCGCATCGAGGCCGGTCGGGCCGGCCGCGCCCTGTCCGACGGGCGCTACAAGCTCATCCGCAACGCGGCCAACGGCGACAGCATGTACGACCTCGACGCCGATCCGGGCGAGCAGGCGCCGCTGGACCTGCACGCGGGTGGCTCGGCCGAGGTACTGGCCGCCTACGAGCGCCTGGGGGCCATCCTCGACGCGCTGCCGGCCGTGGAGACTGGCTCGAACACCGGCGGGGGTGAGCCTGGCGGCGGCGGGGAGCCGGGGGGCGGTGAGCCTGGCGGCGGCTGAGCCCCAGCCTGGGGCGCCTCAGATGGACGGGTGGCTGCTGCGGGCCTGCACCCGGGGGCTGCGCGCCAGGTCCAGGACGTAGACGACCATGTCCTTGCCGTAGAAGCGGAAGCGGCCGACGTCGGCGAAGCCCCAGCTCCGGAGCTGGCGGTTGGCGGCCTCGTTGTCGACCTCGGTCGTGATCTTGACGGCCTGGTGGCCCCGGGCCCGCAGCTCGTCGAAGAGCACCTTGTTGATGTGGCCGCTCACCCGCACGCCGCGCAGATCGGGCTCGAAGGAGCAGAACAGGCTCTCGGCGGTGACGGCCTGAGGCAGGGCCGGGCGGCTGGCCTCGAAGTAGCGCGCGGTGCGCAGGAGCTGCCGCAGGACCCGCGGCTGCTGCGCCAGGCCGCCCAGGGCCGCCGGCCCGAGCAGGAACCAGCTGCTGCGCCAGACCTCGCGGAACATCGCCGCGGTGTCCTGGCTGCCGGCGATGAAGCCGCGCACGCGGCGGTCCTCGGGCAGGTCCAGCTCCTCGTAGACGAAGCCCAGGAAGCGCCGGTTGTTGACCAGGGCCTGGTAGAGCTGGGTCAGGAAGGGGTGGCCCAGCCGGGCCCAAAGGCTGTTGCCCATGGCGGCCTGGTGCAGCGCTGCCACCCGCGCAGCGTCGCGGAACTGCATGGGGCGGATGGAGCGCAGGACTGCCGGGTCCACGGCAAAGGGGCGCACCTGGGCGGCGCGGGCCGCCGGGTCCTCGGGCGTCGGATCCTCAGGCGCCGGGTCGCGGGCAGGCGCAGCGCTCACGCCTCGCGCTCGCGATCCAGGGTCCGCAGGAAGGCGGGCTGGCTGATCGCCCGCTGCTGGGCGGCCAGGAAGTGGCCCAGCGCCTCCTCGAAGGAGAACTCGGTGCTCTCGTTGAGCAGGCGGCGGGCCAGGGTCACGGCCACGACGTGGGTCGGGCCGAAGCTCTCGACGACCTGGGCCAGGCCGAAGTCCAGGTTGGCGGCCACCTCGTCGACCAGGCCCATCTCCAGGGCCTGCGCGGCGGAGACCACCGGGCAGCGCAGGACCAGCCGCTTGGCCCGCCCCAGGCCCACGTGGCGGGCCAGGCGCCAGGTGGCCATGCCGGGCAGGAAGCCCTGGTGCACCTCGTTGAGCTGCAGCGTCGCGTCGGCGGCCATGATCCGCGCGTCGGTGACCAGGGCGAGCTGGACACCGCCGCCGACCACCGCGCCCTCCAGCAGGCAGATGGTGGCCTTCTGCAGGCGCTCCACGCGCACGCAGAGCTTCTCCCACTTGTTGAAGCCGTGGATGTCGACGGGAGCCCCGGGGCGGAAGTCCTGGAAGTCGATGCCCCGGCTGAAGCGGCCGCCCTGGCCCCGGAAGACGACGATCCGGGTTTCGCTGTGGTCTTCGAGGTGGTCGCAGACGGCGGTCAGCTCGCGGACCTGCTTCATGTCGATGCTGTCGCGCAGGAGCGTGACGGTGGCGACGGCGCCCTGCTCCTCGTAGCGGAGGGTCGAGAGCGGGGGGAGGGGGGGGCTCATGGGGCCTCCGGAGCAGGGAGGGAGGGGACTACCAGCGCAGCAGCGCGGTCTCGACCGTCGAGCCGGGGCCCATGGTCATCATCAGGCCGTAGTCGCCGGGCCGGATCACGCGCTCGGCCGTCAGGCGCTCCAGGCTGAACAAGAAGCTGCCGCTGCCCAGGTTGCCCATGTCGTGGAGCACACCGACGGTGTGGCGCACATCGTGGGCCGTGATGCCGATGGTGTACTGGATGGCGTCGATGACCTTCTTGCCGCCGCTGTGGACCAGCCAGTGCGCCACGTCGCGCACACGCAGGCCGTGGCGGGCGAGCAGGGCCTGCACCGGGATGTCGGCGTGCTGGCCCAGGACATAGGGCACGTCGCGGTCCAGGTGGAAGCGAAAGCGCCCGTGCTCGCTGTCCCAGCGGTAGATCATCGCGTCCCAGGCCTCGGGGATCAGGTGGCTCTCGAAGCCCAGGATCCGCGGGGCGGGCCGCCGCTCATCGACGTCGTCAGCCCGGACCACGATGGCCGCGCAGCCGTCGCCGAACAGGCTGTTCACCACGCCGGTGTCGATGCTGTCGTCGTAGACGTACAGGGCCGAGTTGACCTCGCAGCAGACCATCAGCGCGGTGCGGCCGGGGTTGCTGCTCGCCCAGGCCGACACGGGGTTCAGCGCGTTGAGGCCGGCGTTGCAGCCCATGCCCACGATGTCGGCCCGGTGGCAGTCGACCCGGAAGCCCAGGTGCCGGACGTACATGGCGCTCAGGCCCGGCAGCATGAAGCCCGTCGAGCTGACACAGCACAGGTAGTCCACCTGGTCGGCCCGCAGCCCGACCGCGTCCAGCGCCCGGGTGATGGCCTGCTCTCCCAGCCGCAGGGCCCAGCGGCGGTGCTTGGCCAGCAGCTCGGCCTGGGTCTCGGTGGGCCGCCCCTGGGCGTCGGACTCGGGCAGGACCAGGTAGCGGTGGGCGATGTGCGAGGCGGCGAAGAGCGCCCGCACGGCAGGGTTGGCCACCCGGAAGCGATCCAGGATGTCCTGCTGGGTGTAGCGATCCGGCGGGTGGCTGGTCCCGACGGAGAGGATGCGGGCGTGCTGCACGGTCCGAGCCTACCCTGGGAGCGGCCCGGGCGGGGCCGCGAGCGCCAGGGGCCCCGGGGCAGCGGAGACGCTGATCAGCGCGCCCTGTACGCGACCGCGGCGCGTGCGCGCATGCTACGCTTCGGCATGGCCGACAAGCTGCTGCAAGGCGGGGAACCCGCCGAGATTGGGCGTCCGACCGTCCCACCACTGGCCGGGGACGGGGGCGCCGTCGTGGCTTCGACCGAGGGCGCTGCTGGCGGTGTCGCTGGCGGCGCTGCCGAGATCGCCGAGTCGCGCGAGGAGTTCCTGCTCCGGGAGGAAGCGGCGGTCGGCGGCACCGACCTGGCGCGGCGGATCAACGCCGGTTTGCGCTCCCTGGCCCGCTCGGCGCGCAGCTTCCTGCTCTACGACCCCCGCAATGAGGCGATCCGCCTGTTCCTGGACCAGTACCGGTCCGACATGATGGGCGCCATCCAGGCGGCCACCAGCGGGGGCGTGACGGCAGAGGGTGTCGAGCTGGTCGTGCGGCCCTTCGAGCTGGTCTGGAACGGCGAGATCGTCTACCTGGAGCGTGATCGTGAGCGCTCCCTGGCCTTCCGCATGTTCCGGGACGGCGTGCGGCGCCTGACCATCCAGCGGCAGGTCGAGTGGGACGAGCTGCTGCGCCTGCTGCAGATCCTGTCCATCCGCTTCACCGGGGTGCGCCAGCAGGAAGAGGACATCGTCACCCTGCTGTGGAAGGCGGGCTTCAAGCACATCGACATCGTCGCGGTCGAGGGCTTCACCCCCGAAGACGACGAGGCCGACGACGAGCCGGTAGCGGCAGGACACATGGTCGGCCTGGGTGAGGAGGAGCTCCGGCAGCCCCGCGGCCGGGACGAGGCCGGCCACGGCGCCGCCGCCTTCATCGACGCGCCCCTCGACTTCGACCTGCCCATCCCTCCGCCTCTCGCCCTGGCCCGCATCGCCCCGGTCCCCGTGCCCCCGGCCGACCTGGAGGCCATCCAGCAGGAAGCCACGAGCCGCGCCCTGCCCGAGCTGAGCGTGCGGCTGGTGCGGGAGATGTTGGCCCTGGTCGCCGATCCCCACGACCCCACGGACTGGAACGACATCAGCTACCTCATCGAGGAGGTGCGGGACTTCCTGCTCTCCGAGGGGCAGCTCGAGCCGCTGACCAGCCTGGTCTCGGACGTGGAGGCCCTGCGCGGCAGCGACCCCGAGCGGGTCGATACCATCCTCCACGGCTTCGTGGACGGCCGCGCCCTGCGCCGCATCGTGCGCTCGATCCCGGCGGCCCACACCCGCCCGCCGCCCGAGCTGTTGTGGCTGCTCGACCGGCTGCCGGGCAACCACCTGGACCACGCCCTCGCCGTGTTGGCCGAGGAGCGCTCGCCCGCGGCGCGGCGCATCGGCCGCCAGGTCGTCGTGCGCCTGCTGTCGCGCGACCCCGAGAAGGTGCTGCGCCACATCGCCTCGGACGAGGCATCGGTGGCGGCCGACCTGCTGCGAGCCTTCGCAGAGGCCCTGCCGGCCCGGACCCTGGCCGGGGTCGACGCGGCCGCCGGGCGCAACGAGCCGGATGTGCTCTTCGAAGCCCTGCGGGTGCTGGAGCGCCTGGAGAGCAGCCCCGAGGTCGCCGACGCCCTGGTCCGCCTGCTCGACACCGACGTGGAAGAGGTCCGCTTGCGGACCCTGGAGCAGGTGGCCGGGCGCCGCTCGGGCCGCCTGTACGCGCGTGTCCTGGAGACCCTGCAGCGGCGGGCCCACGGCACCATGACGGCGGTCGAGGCCGAGGCCTACGGGCACACGCTCATCGTGCTGGACCGAAACCACGCCGCCTTGACCTTCGAGGAGTGGATCCGCCCGCGCAGCCTGTTCAAGCGGGTGTTCCACGATCCCATCGGCCACAACTGGCTGCAGTGGGCCGCGGTCAGCGGCATGGGCCTGGTGCCGGGTGAGGACGCGGACAAGATGATCCGCTGGCTGGCCGAGCGCGCCGGCTCCGAGCTGGCCCAGCACTGCATGAAGACCCTCGCCCGACGCCGCCGGGAGCGCCCCAATGGCTGAGCCCTCCTCTCCCGCCGAGCTGGCTTCCGGCGAGCTCGACTCCGCCCAGGATCGCCTGGCCGGCGCGCTGGAGCGGGCCCGGGCCGGTGAGGACCGCGAGCTGGCCGCCGTGGTCCGCGACGAAGGTCACCAGCTCGTGCGGCTGCTCTTCGGGCTGCTGCGCATGACCCGCGTGCACGCGGTGGACAACGAGGCATTCGAGAAGCCGCTGGTCGAGCTGCGAGCGACCATCGAGCAGCTCGTCGGGCTGCTGGGCGTCGTGCACTGCTTCGCTGTAGAGGACCAAGTCTACGTCAACGACGTCCGCATCCGCTTTCAGGATCGGGCCGAGGGCGGGGCCGAGCTGGGCGGCGAGCTGCGGCGCCTGGGCATCGGGGGCCTGTCCTGGCACGCGGTGCCCGAGGTGGAGCACCTGCGCCTGCTGGTGCGCGGCTTCGCCAAGCCACCCGTCGGGGCCGTCTCGCGCCAGGCGCTGCAGCTCCAGCTCGCCTCGGCGGGGGCGGACAACGTCGAGCTGCACGGCCTGTTCCGGTTCCGCGTCTCGGGCGAAGAAGAGAAGGTCGAGGCCCAGGACTCGCGCCTGGTCGCGCGGCGGGCGACCAGCGTCGTGGACGAGACCTGGGACAGCCTGATCGGCAACCGCGTGCCCAACCCCCTGCCCTTGCGGCGCGCCGTCACCGAGATTCTGCACATGGGACCGGGCCTGGACGGCTTGTGGCAGGACCCGCGCGGCGCCTCGGCCTTTGGCGGTCACACGCTGCGGGTCTGCCGCTACGCGCTCTTCCTTGCCAGCGGCTGCGGGCTGTCCGACGAGGCCATCCAGGACCTGGGCCTGGCCGCCATGTTCCACGACGTCGGCTACGCGGCCCACGAGGGCGCGCAGCCGGCCCACGGCAAGGACCCCGGCCACCCCGGCTACCCGCCGCCCTACGAGCGCCACGCCGGCGCTGGGGCCCGGGTGCTGCTGCGCCAGCGCGGCTTCCACGAGGCCAAGATCCGCCGGGCCCTGGCGGCCCTGGAGCACCACCGCGACTTCAACGACCCGCGCGGCAAGCCCTCGATCTTCGCGCGCATCCTGCGGATCGCCGAGGACTTCGACAACCTGGTGCGGCGCAAGGGCGGGCGCATGACCCCGGCCGCGTCCCTGCGGGCCATGGCGGCGGGGGCGGGTGTCCGCTACGACCCCGTGCTGCTGCAGGTCTTCGTCAATGTCATGGGCGCCTGGCCCCCGGGCAGCCTGATGGAGCTGGCCGACCGGCGCATCGTGCGCTCGATCAGCACGGCACGCAGCCCCGAGACCTGGTCACGCCCGCTGTGCCGGGTCGAGGTCGACGACAACGGCACCCGCTACCTGCAGGACCAGCCGCTGCTGGACCTGGCCCAGGGCGGCTCGGTGGTCCGGGAGATCGTCGAGCACTGAGCTGGTCGAGCACTGAAGCGGGCCGGTGCTGCGGGCCGGTGCTGCGGGCCGGTGCTGCGGGCCGGTGCTGCGGGCCGGTGCTGCGGGCCGGTGCTGCGCTCAGCTCGGGCGGTTGCGCCGCGCGTAGAGCAGGGCCTCGGCAAGGCGCTCGCCCTGCAGGCCACGGCTGTCGTCCTGGCCAGCGATGAGCTCCTTGGCAAGGCGCAGGGCGAGGGGGTCCCGGGCGGCCAGCTCCCGGGCCAGCGCCCGGGCCCGGGCCCGGGGATCGGGGTCGAGGGCCAAAGCCAGGCCCCAGGTGACGGCGGTCGGGGCGTCGATCTGCTGGCCGGCCAGGATGACCTGGCGGGCGATGGCCGGCCCGGCCAGGCGGGTCAGGCGGGTGGTGCCGCCGGCCGAGGGGATGAGGCCCAGCGCTGTCTCGGGCAGGCCGAAGCGGGCCTTGGGGCCGACCACGCGCAGGTCGCAGGCCAGGGCCAGCTCGAAGCCCCCGGCGATGGCGGGGCCGTGTACGGCGGCGATGCTGACCACCGGGGCCCGGGCCAGGCGGTCGAAGACCCGCTGGCTGCGCAGATCCAGGGCGTCCTCGGGCCGGGCCTGGGCCAGCTCGTCCAGGTCGGCGCCGCCGCAGAAGGCGCCCTCGCCCAGGGCCTCGACCACCAGGGCCCGCGGCCGGGCCGTGAGCAGGCGCTCCAGACCCTCCTCCAGGGCCTGCAGGTGGGCGCGGTCGTAGGCGTTGGCCCGCGCGGGCCGGTCCAGCTGCAGGAACCCGATCTCGTCGACCACGTGGGCGTGGATTGGCATGACCGCCTCGCGTGCTAGGAGCATACTCCGCGGCTGGGCCGGGCCCGCCCCGGGGCCCCCCTGGCCGCCCTCTGCACCCGCCTCCCGCGCTTGCTTTCCTCCCCCGTGCGCCCTCGACCTCCGCGAGCTCCTTCTATGGTCGCTGTCCGAGAGCAGGTCGTCCACGACGAGCTGGAGCCCTGTCCCTACCTGGACGGTCGCCGGGCCCGGCTGCCGCTGCGCTGGCAGTTCGAGGACCTGTCCCCGACCGAGGTCGACCGGGCGCTGGACCAGGGGGATCGGCGCGTGGGCCGCATGCTGTACCGCACCGCCTGTCCGGACTGCCAGGCCTGCGAGCCGCTGCGGATCCCCGTGGACCGCTTCGTGCCGACCCGCGGCCAGCGCCGGGTGGCCCGCCGCAACCAGGACGTGCGCGTCGAGCTGGGGCCGGCCGAGTTCAGCGCGGAGCGCCTGGCCCTGTACAACCGCCACAAGTTCGAGCGGGGCCTGGCGCAGCGGGAGAGCCCCATGACCCGCAGCGGCTACGAGGGCTGGTTCCTGCGCTCCTGCATGCGGATCCGGGAGATGCGCTACCTGGTCGGCGATCGCCTGGTCGGCGTCGGCATCCTGGACGTGGGGGAGCGCGACAGCTCCAGCGTGTACTTCTTCTTCGACCCCGACGAGTCCCGGCGGTCCCTGGGGACCTGGTCGACCATGGTCGAGATCGAGTGGCTGCGCCGCCGCGGGGGGCGCTACCATTACCTGGGCCTCTACGTCGCGGACTGCCGACACCTGGCCTACAAGGGCCTGTTCCATCCCCACGAGCGGCGGGTGGACGGCCGGTGGCGCGCGATTGAGGGGCCCAGCGGCCCGGACGAGGGATAGCCGTGTCGGCCGCTCCCCGGGGCTCCCGCGGGGCCGCGCGCGGGCTACCAGGGGGCATGCCCGCCCGCCCGCCCTGCGCCGGACTCTGGAACACGCCCATGGTGCACGTCGACGGCGACGTGACGACCTGCTGCCTGGACGAGCACCTGGAGAACCGCCTGGGCAACCTGCGCGAGCGCAGCCTGGGCGAGCTGTGGAACGGCGCCCGCATCGAGGCCTGGCGCCTGGCCCAGGTCGAGGGCCGCTTCGGGGACTCCGGACCCCTCTGCCCGCGCTGCAACTGGCAGAGCGCCGGCGCCTACCCGGCCGACAAGGTGGCCGGGTGGCTCGCTCGCTTCCGGGCCCGTCGCACCGCGACCGGGTAGTCTTGGCCGACCCTGCGCTGGCGCGGGGCAGGAGGCGTCGGGCATGGCTGGTCCAGGGCGGGAGACGGACATCGTCATCTCCGCGCACAAGCTCCGGAAGGTGTACCGCACGGGCTTCTGGATGCGCCCGGTGGTGGGCCTGGACGGCCTGGACCTGGCGGTCCACCGGGGAGAGGTCTTCGGCCTGATCGGACCCAACGGCGCCGGCAAGACCACGACCATCAAGATCCTGACCGGGCTGCAGTCCGCCACCTCGGGCAGCGCCACCGTCATGGGGCGGCCCTACGACGATCCTCGCAGCCGCCAGCAGCTGGGCTTCCTGCCCGAGCGGCCCTACTTCTACGAGCACCTCTCCGGCCGCGAGCTGCTCGACTTCTACGGCCGCCTCTTCGACATGGACGCCGGCCTGCGGCGCCGCCGCATCCAGGAGCTGCTGGAGCGCGTGGACCTGGCCCGCTTCGCCGACGTGCCCATCCACAAGTACAGCAAGGGCATGGTCCAGCGCGTGGGGCTGTGCCAGGCCATCCTCCATGAGCCCGACCTCGTCATCCTCGACGAGCCCATGAGCGGCCTGGACCCCCTGGGCCGGGCCCTGGTCCGCGACATCATCCTGGAGGAGCGGGCGCGCGGGGCGACCGTCTGCTTCTCCAGCCACGTGCTCTCCGATGTCGAGTCGATGTCGGACCGGGTCGCCATCCTGGTGCGGGGGAGCCTGCGCGGGGTCGGCACCGTGCGCGAGCTCATCGGCGACCGCGTCGTCAGCGTGGAGCTGCGCTACAGCGGCGCCGTAGACCCCGGGGGCGTGGAGCTGCGCAGCGACGGCAGCACCCGCACCGTGCGGCTGGAGGCGGCAGAGGCCGATCGCGCCGTGAACACCGTCGTCCAGGGCGGGGGCCGCGTCGTCGAGCTCCTGCCCCAGCGCGAGACCCTGGAGAGCGTGCTGCTGGACGAGGTCGAGCGGGCCCGGCCCATCGACGCCGAGCGGCTGGGGGTGCTGTGATGGGCGCCCTGTCGCGGCTGTGGGCCCTGGCCGCCAACACCTTCCGCGAGGCGGTGCGCGACCGGGTCCTGTACTCGATCCTCTTCTTCGCCGTCGGCGTGCTCTGCCTGTCCCTGGCGGTGCAGGAGATCACCATCGGCGACCACGAGAAGGTCGTCCGCAGCGTGGCCCAGGCCGCCATCGACGGCTTCGGCTCGCTCATCGCCATGTTCCTGGGCGTGTCCCTGGTCTACAAGGAGATCGAGCGCAAGACGGTCTACACGGTGCTGTCCAAGCCCATCCCCCGGTGGATGTTCGTCCTGGGCAAGTACGCGGGCCTGGTGCTGACCCTGACCGTGGAGATCGCCATCCTGCTCGTGCTGTACACGGGCCTGATGACCGCCCAGCAGCACTTCCCGCCGCCGGTGGTCTTCGTCTCCATGCTGACGCTGCTGGCCCAGCTCATGCTGCTCACGGCCTGGGCGACGCTGTTCTCGACCTTCTCCACGCCTACCACGGCCGCCGCCTTCACCCTGGCCATCTTCGTTATCGGGCACCTGGCGGACGACATCTGGCTCTTCGGCAGCCAGGCCCAGAGCGTGACCGTGCAGCAGGTGGCCCGGATCCTGTACTGGCTGCTGCCGAACTTCTCGCTGTTCAGCCTGCGCCCCGAGGCGGTCCACGAGCTGCCGATCCCCTGGGATCGTGTCGCCGGGGTCCTGGCCTACGGCGCGGCCTACACCACCGCCGTGTTGTCGTTGGCGGTGGCCGTCTTCCAGCGCCGAGATCTGCGATGAGCGACGCTTCGGGTTCCCAGGCCACGGGCCGCCCCATCGGGATGATCAACCTGGTCGCCCGGCACGCCGACGCGGCCGCAGAGGTCGAGGCGGGGGTCCTCGCGGTGCTGCGAGGCGGTCGCTTCGTCGGCGGGCCCGTCGTCGCCCAGGCCGAGGCCGCCGTGGCCGCCCTGCTGGGCCGCCGCTTCGGTGCCGGCGCCGACAGCGGGACCGACGCCCTGGCCCTGGCGCTGCGTGCCCTGGGTATCGGCCCCGGGGACGAGGTCATCGTCCCGGCCGTGAGCTTCTTCGCCACGGCCGAGGCCGTGCTGCACACCGGCGCGCGCCCTGTGGTGGTCGACGTCCTGCCCGACCGCCCCCTGCTGGATCCCGACGCCGCCCGCCGGGCGCTGAGCCCGCGCACCAAGGCCGTCGTGCCGGTGCACCTCTTCGGCGACGGCGCCCCGCCGCTGGCGCTGGGTGTGCCCGTCGTCGACGACAGCGCCCAGGCCGTCGGCGCCACCCCGCCGCGCGGCCAGGGCCTGCTGGTGGCGGTCAGCTTCTACCCGACCAAGGTGCTGGGCGCGGCCGGCGACGGGGGCCTGGTGGCCAGCGACGATCCTGCCCTGATCGACCGCGTGCGGCGCCTGGGGGCCCACGGCATGCCAGCCCCCAACCTCCACGAGCGGGTGGCGGGACACGTTGGGGGCAACAGCCGCCTGGACGCCATCCAGGCCGCCGTGCTCCTGGGGCACCTGCCGCGGCTGGCTGGACGCATCGCCCGCCGGCAGGCGCTGGCGGCGCGGCTGGACGCGGCGCTGGGCGGGCTGCCCATCCCCCGTGACCCCGGCGGCCCCGTGAGCGTCTACGTGATCCGCCACCCGCGGCGCGACGCGCTGGCGGCGCGTCTGGCCCTGCAGGGCATCTCCACCTCGGTCTACTACCCGCTGCCCATGAGTGCCCAGGCCGTTCTGGACGGCAGCCCGGCCGAGGCCCGGCGGCGCACGCCCCACGCCGCGGCCTTCTGCGAGCAGGCCCTGGCCCTGCCTTGCCACGAGGACCTCAGCGACGCCGACCTCGACCGCCTCATCGCCGCCGTGCGGGAGGCCGCGTGAGCCTCCAGACCCTGCACCAGATCATGGGCGCCTTCGCCCTGGTCTTCGGCCTGGTCATCGGCAGCTTCCTCAACGTCGTCATCGCCCGCATGCCCGAGGATCGCTCGGTGGTCTGGCCGGGCTCGGCCTGCCCTGCCTGTGGCACGCCCATCCGCCCCTACGACAACGTGCCGGTCCTGGCCTGGTTGTGGCTGCGCGGGCGCTGTCGGGCCTGCAAGACCTCGATCTCCCCGCTGTACCCGGTGGTCGAGCTGCTGACGGGCCTGGTGAGCTGGCTGGTCTTCCAGCGCATCGTGCCGGGGCCCTCGGCCTACGACACGGCGCACCTGGTCGCCTACCTGGTCTTCTTCCTGTTCTCGGCCATGCTCATCGCCCAGACCTTCATCGACGTCCGGCACTACATCATCCCCGACCAGCTCAGCATCTACGCGGTGCCCTTCGGCATCGCGGCCAGCGCCCTGCTGCATGCCCTGGGCTACCCCGGGGCCCTGGGCTGGCAGGGCTCGGTGGTGGGGGCCCTGGTCGGCGGTGGCGTGTTGGGCGGGGTGATGAGCCTGTACTGGCTGGTGCGGCGCGAGGAGGGCATGGGCTTCGGCGACGTCAAGCTCCTCGCCATGATGGGGGCCTTCCTGGGCGCGCTCCCGGCGGTGCCCTTCATCCTGTTCCTGGCCTCCATCGCCGGGGCAGCGGTCGGCGTGCCCCTGGCCCTGCTGCGGGGCCGTGGCCTGCGCGCGGCGCTACCATTCGGCCCTTTCCTGGCCTTGGCGGCGCTCATCTGGCTGCTGCACGGCCGCGAGCTGATCGAGCACTGGCTGCCGGGATTGGGGCTGGTCCTGGGCGCCTGAGCCCTCTGGGAAGCGCCGTTCCGGTTGGGCACCCGGGCGCAGGCTCGCTGAGGAGGCCCACGGCGTGTGGATCCTGGAGGGGCGAACACGAGGGCACGGCCTCGCCCTGGGGGGCGCTGTCCCGCCCATGGGAAAGTCGCTTCCCAGGATACCCACATCCAAGTATGCGAGATCACGTGGAGTCAGACCTGGCACGGCTCGTGCATATGAAGCGCACGGCACCGGGAAGGAAGGGTCGGTCCGACCGACAAGACCAGCTTGGCCACGTTCTTTGACGTCGAGACGCTCTGGCTTCCGCATCGAAGCACCCAGGAGTTCCGCTCCTCGGGCGCGCACGGTGCGGGCGGAAGGGCCTCCATGGCGCACTCCCTCGGGGGTGCCGCGAGTCATCAGCCACCACCTTCACCGGCGGCGCGCTGGCGGCTTGGCCCCGATTCGCTGGCTTCGGTCAGCGCATGTACTCCGCTTCGGCGGGTGGGCACGTTCGCTTCGGCGGGCGCGCCGGGCAATGGAGCCGGACCGCATGCGGGGTCTACGCGGGTGCTTGCACCCGGGCAGACATCGCACCGCGACGGGTTCAACCTTCGGGAAGAACGCGCCGCAACCGCTGGCTTCGACCTTGGTCGAGGCTCTCGTGGACGCTGTCGTCGACCTCGGTCGGCAGCAGGGGAGGCGAGCTCGCGGGCCCCGCTTGGGTCCCGGGTGTGGCATGTGCGAACCCACTTCTTGGTGTGCATGCGTGCAGCGGCGCGGGCGGTCGGTCTTCGGATCGGCAGCTGGCGACACGCGGCGGGTGTACGCGATGGGTGGTGGCCACAGTGGCTGGAGCAAGTGAAGCCCAAGGGAGTACCGGGTGGTGGCAGCGCAACCGCGCTGACATCGCAACGGACTCGTTCACGGAGCAAGGCCCTGGGGACGCAGGGCGACGCGACGGTGAAGGCACGACCTGGTGGCAGCGCAAGCTGACAGCAGGCGCGGCTGGAGCGGTGGCGACGCCGGAAACGTCGAGAGGGCAGGGGGCCGCGGTGACGCGGTACGGCTGTGGACGAGGGGAATACTTCGAAGGGTGACCGCGCCTGAGGGAAGGGCGCGGGGACGAGAGCAGAGCGGCAGACCGCACCGGCTTCACGAAGCAGCGCCTTGGCACTGCGATCCGCGAAGGCCGGGTGGGCGTCGGCATGACAGGCTTCGGCTTGTCGTCGGCGTGGATGTCGACCAGCAGCCTTGGCTGCCAGGTGGGCGTTCGCCCTCACGGTCCTGGAGACAGGACACGGGGGGACCGCGGGCAGCGAGCCACCGGGGCGACCCGGCGGTGACGCACCAGCGGGAACCAGTGGACTGCCCGTCGTATTTGTGGCCTCGGCCACGGACACGATGCCAGCTCAGCCATCACCTCGGTGTTGGTGCGACCCGTTTCCGTCACTCCAGAGATGGAGATCGGCACCTCCGCCTTCGACGGCACCGCTTGCGGTGCCCGACAAGCGGCAAGGACCGAGCCTGCAACCAGGCGAACCCCATGATCGGCTGCAGGGTGCAACAGACCTGCACCGCGTGCGCGGAGCAAGCCGTCGTAGTCGTGAGAAACGGCAAGGGCGGAAGGAGTCCCGGTGTGGCAAGCCGGGGCCGAAGGCTCGCAGCGAAGTCGCGGCGGACCCAGGAGCGTAAGCTCCATGGACCGCATGTCCTGTCCGCAGGACACCCCGTCGGGCGGGGACGACAGCGAGTTGGGACCGGACGCGCACGTTGGATGTCGATGGAGGGGCATCTTTGAGACGAACCCCATGAGAGGAGTCCGACAAGGCTCCAGCCTGCCCTGCAAGGGGCGGCTCCCGGAACCGTGCCAAGCTGGCCGCAACCACCCTCGGGTGGACGCGCGCTGACGCGGCAGGTCCTGGGAACGAAGGTTGGAACCGAGACGGCCCTGCCATGGCGACCCACTGCAGGACGAGGCTCCGGTCTCGCGCAGCAGCGGGCTCGCTCGAAGCGTCGTGAGTCCTGGTCTTCGGATCGGAACCCATGCGCGGACCTCGGTCTGCGCCAGCGACGCCGGGGCAGTGCGATTTCACGTCGGACCGCGCGTCGACCTCTTGCCTGCTTCGGTGGGTGAGGGGCTCCCAGCCCGCCACGACTTCGGTCGCAGGCAGCAGGGGGCGGACGTGTCTTCCAGGGAGAGGTCAAGGTCATGAGGGGCGACTCTCCGGGCCAACCCCCCGGACACGCCGACTGGACGAACCGCGTAGACCAGCCAACCCGCGCAAGCGGTGCCGGCCAAGGTCAAGGCGGGGGGCGGGAAAGGCCAACGACCCGCATCCAGCCAGCGTGCGCCACGGACCCTTCGGGGCGCCGAGCGCAAGTCCCTGTAGACCAACCAACTCCCGAAGGCCGCCAGGCCGACCGACCGCGCAAGCGGCGGGCCAGCCTGGCTCCGACGATGCCGCGTGACACTCTGTAGGGGCGTCCCCGACCCAACGGACCCGATGCCACAGAACACCCCCCAGGCCGCAAGGCTTGGGGGGTGTTTCTCGTTGGGCGGCCCCGATCAGCGGGGCCCCGATCGGGTGTCAGGCGATGCGTTATGCGTTTTCCCCGCCTCGCCCCGCCTCGCCTCGCCTCAGAAGCTCTCGTCGGCCCGCAGGCGGTCGGGGCTGCCCGTCGGGGCGATGCCCAGCTCGCGGCAGACCTGGGCGTGCAGCCGGTCGGACTGGGCCTGCTCGCCGCAGTTCAGCGGGCGGAAGTAGATGGTGTCGACCTCGCGGGAGGGCCAGTCCCAGGACTGGTCGACCGGCCGCCCCAGCTCGGTGAGCAGGCCCAGCCAGTGGTCGCGGAAGGCCCGGGCCTCGTGGGCGTTGCCGGGCTGGACCACGAAGGCCAGGGTGACGTAGGGGCGGCGGCCACCCAGCTCCTCACGCAGGCGCAGGAAGCGCTCGACGTTGCGGCTCACCTGGGCGCCGCGATCGGCGCCCTTGACCTGGGCGTAGACCTGGGGGGACCAGGCGTCGATGCTGAAGTGCACGAAGCGGAAGGTGTCCGAGGCCATGTCGGGGGTGTTGGCCAGCCGGATGAGCAGCCGGGCCCGCTCCTCGCCGAAGACCACGGCGTTGGTGTGCAGCTTGAACTCGCGGAACAGCCGGTTGCCGGGGTTGATGGCGAAGGCGTACTCGACGAAGCGGTCGAAGTCGGGGTGGATGGTGGGCTCCCCCAGCCAGTGGGGGCACAGGTGGATGTCCTCGTCCATGCCCTCCAGGCCCAGCAGGCTGCTGCGCCAGGTGTCCCAGGCCATGAAGCGGTGGGGCACGCCGTGGGCCTGGTCGCGCAGGGACTGGCTGCACATGCCACAGCGGAGGTTGCAGTGGTCGGTGAGCTCGAGGTTGAGGTTGATCGCCATCAGGACCCTCGGGCGGGGACAGGGAGGGACGCGCGGATCTGCGCCTCGTGGGCCAGGATGTTCCAGGAGCACTCGCGGCAGCGCGGCAGGGGCTGGTGGCTGCGCATGCCCTGGCGCACGCGGTCCAGGAAGGGGTCATCGGCCCACAAGGTGGACAGCGGCTGGTCGGCCACGCTGCCACCCTCGCCGGCCAGCACGCAGCAGGGGCTGGTGCGGCCGTCGGCCTGGACCACCAGGTAGTGCCAGGCCTTCAGGCAGGGGGCGCCGCGCAGGCCGGGCAGATCGGGCGCGGTCGGGGGCGCCTCGCCGCGGGCCAGGGCGGCCGGGTCGAGGAAGTGGGCCAGGGTGGTGGTGATGCCCAGCTCCTCGGCCAGGTCGAGGGCCTGTTGGGCCAGGGCCGGCACAAGAGCGGCCTGCGCGGCGGACAGCTTCAGGGCGAGCTGCTCGGGCCGGTAGGCGATGAGGGCGTCGAAGTCGACCCGCTCGGCGCCGAGGGCGTGGGCCAGCCGCACCATGTCGGCCAGGTGGCGGTAGCCCTGGTTCGTGATGACGGTGTGCAGGGCCAGGCGCGGGCCGGGAAGGCCGCGAGACCGCCGGGCGTGGGAGAGCCGGCAGGCGTTGCGCACGGTCCGCTTGAAGGCGCCGGCCTGTCCGCGCAGCGCGTCGTGGATCGCGGCGGTGGGCCCGTCCAGGCTGACATGGACCTCGTCCCAACCATCGGCCAGGAGCTGCTCGCACAGGGCGGGACCCAGCAGGGTGCCGTTGGTGGTGAGCACGCCCTCCATGCCGCGGACCTTGATGCGGTGTAGCAGCGCAGGGGTGTCCTTGCGCAGCAGGGGCTCGCCGCCCCCCAACACGAAGACCCGCCGCACGCCCAGCGCCGCGGCCTCGTCGACCAGGGCCAGCAAGCGCTCGGTGGGCAGCTCGGCCACCGGCGGCCGGTGCCGATCGGTGGTGTCGCAGAAGGCGCAGTCCAGGTTGCAGGCCAGCGTCGGGTACAGCTCCAGGGTCATGGGGCCCTGGATGCCGTCCTGCTCCCAGCGGGCGATGCGCGCCGCGATGTGGGCCGGGTCGTGCGGGGACTCCGCGGGAGGCACCGCGGGCTCGGGCGCAGGGGAGGGGAGGGCGGCCATGCCGGCACTGTAGCCCCGGGTGCCCGGCGCGGCAGGGGCGCGCCTCCGTGGGGCCCGAGGGCGGGGTAGCCTGGGCCTGTGACCCCGCCTCCCCACCTGCCGGGCAGCTACCTGGTCGTCGAGCTGACGAACCGCTGCTCCCTGGCCTGCGTCCACTGCTCGGTCTCCGAGGGCAAGGCCCACCCGCACCACGCGCACAGCGGCTACCTCGACCCGCGCCTGGCCCTGGGCCTGGTCGACGACCTGGTCGGTGTCGGCGCCCGCTTCGACGCCCTCGTGCTGTTCTGGTTGGGCGAGCCCCTGCTGCACCCGGCCTTCCCCCTCATCTGGCGCCACGCCCTGCGCGCTGCGGCCCGCCACGGCACCTTCGGCAAGGTCGAGGTCCACACCAACGGCACCCACCTCACGGCGGCCCGCAGCCAGGTGGCCCTCAACGACGCCGACGTCGAGCAGCCCTGGCACCTCTCCCTGGACGCCATCGACCGCCAGACCTACCTGCGGGTCAAGGGCCTGGACCGCTTCGCCCTGGTCCAGGGCAACGTCGAGGCCTTCCTGGCCGCCAAGGCCCGGACCGGCGCCCGCTGGCCGCGCCCCGTCTTCCAGTTCATCGTGGGGGACAACAACGTGGCCGAGGCCCGGGCCTTCCGCGAGCACTGGGAGGGTCGCTGCCGGGCTCTGGGCCTGCCGGTCCGCGCCGCCGCCGGCCACGTGCCGCCGGGTGAGGACGCCATCGTCTTCTTCCGCCAGCTCGACTGCCCCACGGCCGCCGAGCAGGAGCGCTGCAACGCCTTGTTCCGGACCGAGATGCTGGCCCAGGGCCTGGCCCTGCCGCCCCAGGCCGCGCATGGCGAGAAGCTGGGCGAGAAGCTGGGCGAGAAGCTGGAGAGTGCCCGTGCCACCGCCTGCTCGGGCTTCTGGAAGAGCCCGGTCGTGAGCTGGCAGGGCGAGGTGACGACCTGCACCCGGGACAACCTGCTGCACAACGCCGTGGGCTCCCTGCGCGACCGCCCCTTCTCCGCCCTGTGGTGGGGAGATCGCATGGCGGCGCGCCGGGTCGCCGTGGCCGAGGGCTGCTACTCTGGCCTGGAGCTGTGCCAGCGCTGCTTCATCCCCAAGAGCCTCAACTACAGCGAGCTGTCCCCCGGGGAGATCGACCGCCAGGCCACCTGGGATGCCGCGCACACCGCCGCGCACACCGCCCCGGACGCGGCCGAGGCCGCCCGATGAGTGCAGCACCCCCCACAGATCCGGCCCTGCTCGACCGGGCCCTGGACCGCCTGCACCTGCGTCGCGCCCCCGGCCGGCCCCGCCAGCTCCACCTCTCGGTCACCGACCGCTGCTTCCTGCCCTGCCAGCACTGTGACATCTGGAAGAACGAGGACCCCGACCTGCCCGGTGCCGTCTGGGAGGACCTCATCGACCGCCTGGGCGCCTGGCTGGCTCCGGCCAGCATGAACTTCGTCGGTGGTGAGCCCCTGCTGCGCCGGGACCTGGAGTCGCTCATGGGCCGCGCCGTTCAGCGCGGCTTCGACGTCTCCTTCAATACCAACGGCTGGCTGGTCACCGACAAGCGGGCCCGCGCCGTCGCGGCGGCCGGCGTGCGCACCGCCTACGTCAGCATGGACGGTGCCCGCAAGGAGACCGTCGACCACAGCCGCGGCCGGGCTGGCAGCTGGGAGAAGGCCACCACGGCCCTGCAGCGCCTGCAGCAGGCCGGCGTGCCCAGCGTCATCGTCGCGACCATCCTCCACGCCGACAACGCCGCCGAGATCGAGGAGATCCTGGCCTTCGTCAAGGCCCGCGGCCTGCAGCTGGTCGTCCAGCCCCTGTACCAGAACTTCGGCAACAACACCTACGATCCCGACTGGTGGCGCAGCTCCCCCCTGTTCCCACGAGCTGCCGAGGCCGTCGACCGGGTCGAGGCCGCCCTGGACCGGCTCAGCGTCGAGCGCCTGCGCGGCGGCCCGGTCTGCAACGCCGTCGGCCAGCTCCAGGCCATGAAGGGCCACTTCCGCGCGCCCGACCAGGACAACCGTCACATCTGCCGCGCCGGCCACAGCGATCTCAGCTTCGACCCCCAGGGCCGGATCCGTCTGTGTTACTTCCTGGAGCCGGTCGGCACCGTCTTCGATCCAACACCGCTGCCGGTGTTGTGGGACGGCTGGACGGCGCTGCGCAGGCGGTGGGAGGTCAGCCGATGTGATCGGCACTGCAACTTGTTGAATTGCAATTTCGATCGGGAGGATGGCTGAGCCTCAGGCTGGTGCCGGGACCATTCTTGCCAGGCGCATGAAGCGCACAAGGGCGCCGCGGTCGTCGTCGGCATCCAGGAGGCCGTGCTGTAGGGCGTGGCGCACGTGCCAGACCAGTCTCCCTGGGGCGTCGATGGGCGAAAGTCCGTCCGGGAAGGCGTGGGGAGACCGGACCCAGGCCGCGACCAGGTGGGTGATGCGCAGGGTGTCCCCGGCCTCGATGAGACCGGGATTGTCGGCCAGGTCTCGCAGCAACTCGGCGAGGGGAGCTGCCAGGGCAGGAGGAGCTTGCCGTCCGCTGCTCCAGTGTTGCGGGAGGACGGCCTCGGCGCACCGTAGGCCAGAGGCAAGGTGCGCGGGTCCGGCCAGATGTGCGCGCGCGCCAGGTCTGCCATTCCTGACTTCAGCCGGTCTCCTGGCGTGACTTTCCACTGAGGTAGTGCGCGACAGGGCTTTGCAAAAGCTTGATACGTCAAGACTAGACTTTTCCACAGGCATCGGTGAGCAATGG
>Ga0100377_1000702_pt1 | contig 28762 bp, 27 predicted proteins | sample CryGeymeta201501_FD_83664 | JGI IMG/M metagenome (GOLD analysis project Ga0100377, IMG submission 83664) | Groundwater microbial communities from Crystal Geyser aquifers in Utah, USA - Crystal Geyser metaG 2015-01 | ecosystem: Environmental > Aquatic > Deep subsurface > Groundwater | place: USA...
AGGGCCCCAGCGGAGTGGTCAGGCTATTCCCGACAGGCTCCTAGCGCCCCCCCTCCCCGCGCCTTATGGGCGCGCGCGCCTCCGGCGCGATTCTCACCTCGATACCATGCTGGTTCTCGACCGATTGGCCGAGTCCTGGGTCAAGTCCTGCAGGCGGGCCATGCCGAAGTCGGTGAGCACGGGGGCGCCCCGCTCGTCGACCAGCACGTTGCGGGCGCTCAGGTCGCGATGGAGCACCCCGGCACGGTGGGCCGCGCCCAGGGCCTCGGCCAGCCGCAGGCCCAGGCGCCGGACCTGGTCGGGGGGCTGCGCGCCGTCCACGGCGATGCGCTCGGCCAGGGTGCGGCCGGGGTGCAGGGGCAGGACCAGGCCCACCTGGCCCTCCAGCTCGACCAGCTCCCGGGCCACGAGCACGCCGGGGTGGTCCAGGCGGTGGGCAGCCTCGACCTCGCGCTCCAGGCGATGGCGGGCCGAGGGGTCGGCGGCCAGGTGGGCGTGCAGCAGCTTCAGCGCGACCCGTTCGCCGCCGCTGCGGTCCTGCGCCAGGTAGACCGTGGCCATGCCCCCGCGGCCCAGGACGCCGTGGATCTCGAAGCGGTCACCGAGCAAGGTGCCGGGAGAGAGCTCGGCCATCGCGGATCCTGGGCGGAGAGGCAGGTCAGCATAGTCGGTCCATCGACGCGCACCAGCTCCCAAGGCGCCGCCGCAGCCGCTACCCTCGGGGCATGTCGATGCCCCAAGACCCCAACGCCAACCGGGTAGGCGGCGAGATCGTCCGCCTCCTCGACCAGCTCCTCCAGCGCGCGATCGAGGCCCGCGCCTCGGACGTACACATCGAGCCCAAGGAGCACATGGTCCGCGTGCGCTTCCGGGTCGACGGCGTCATGGTCGAGCAGCGCTCCTTGCCGACCAGCTACGCCGCCCAGCTCCTGTCGCGCATCAAGGTGCTGGCCCGCATGGACATCGCCGAGCGGCGCCTGCCCCAGGACGGGACCTTCGCCTTCACCGGTGAGGGCAACGTGCCCGTGGCCGTGCGGGCCTCCAGCTTCCCCAGCGTCGGCGGCGAGAAGGTCGTCATGCGGCTGCTGGTCGGGGCCCACGTCCAGACCCTGGCCGAGCTGGGGGCCTCTCCCGAGCAGGCGACGACCCTGCAGCGCATGGTCCAGCGGCCCGGGGGCCTGATCCTGGTCACCGGGCCCACGGGCTCTGGCAAGACCTCGACCCTCTACGCCCTCCTCGACGAGATCGACACCGAGCGCCGCAACGTCGTGACCCTGGAGGACCCCATCGAGGTCCCCCTGCCCAAGGTGACCCAGGGCCAGGTCCATCCTCGGGCCGGCTTCACCTTCTCGACGGGGCTGCGCTCGATCCTCCGCCAGGACCCCGACGTCATCCTGGTCGGCGAGATGCGGGACGTGGAGACCGCGCGCATCGCCGTCCAGGCCAGCTTGACCGGTCACCTGGTGCTGTCGACCCTACACACCAACTCCAGCGCCGAGACCATGATCCGCCTCATCGACATGGGCCTGGAGCCCTACGTCGTGGCCAACGCCCTGGTGGGCGTCGTCGCCCAGCGGCTGATCCGCCTGCTCTGCCCGGCCTGCGCCGAGCCCCTCTCGGGCCCGCTTGCCGGGGTGGAGGAGGTCGGCTTCGACCTGCCACCCCTGCCCGGGGCCCGCCAGGCCGTGGGCTGCACCCGCTGCCTGCGCACCGGCTTCCAGGGGCGGACCGCCATCTTCGACGTGGTCCCGGTCGACGACGACATCCGGGCCGTGATCAAGGGCGGTCACGCCGTCCGCGAGGTTCGGCGGGTCCTCAAGGACAAGGCCCTGCCCACCCTGCGGCGCTCGGGCCTGACGCTGGTCGCCCAGGGCCGGACCAGCCTGGCCGAGGTGCTGCGGGTGACCTAACGGTGTTCGGACAGGGGGCGGTTCGAGAGGGGGCGGGGCGGGGCGCGCACGAAGGGGTGGGTCGCCTGATGGTCGCTCCCAAGGCATCAAAGCGGTCATTGCTGAGGGAGACCGGCGGTCTTGCCGCGTCTTGGCCGCCCGCCTTGCGGGTCACGGTGTCGGATCCGCCGCATGGTCGCGGAGAGGGCCAGCTCCCGCACCCCAGCTCACGCGATCGCCCTATCGAAGGGCCTTCCGGGCGCAGCCGAGGGGTTTCTGCCAGCGCACATTCTGGAGGCGCGCGTCAGCGCGACGACGGGTGCGCCGGCGGGGAGCCCCAAGGCGACAGCCCGGAAGGCCCGAAGCGGGTTCAAGGCACAACCGGGGTGCGCACGCGTGGCGGGCGCCATGATCCATGGGCAGCTAGCGCTTTTCGAACGGGTCCCGAAGGCCGTGCGCAGGAAAGTTCGTAACGGGGGGCCGCCGCGTCCGTCCTCATGGTGAAGGACAGAGCGAGCGCCTCGCGCCGGCTTCCTTCTCCACCCAAGGAGCAGCCCGATGAACCCCTCGAACATCCTCAAGGCCCTGGCCGCCGGCACCGTCGCCACCCTCGTCATGAGCGGCTTTGCCGCCATGGCCCCCCTGATGGGCATGCCCCCCATGAACCCGGCCGCCATGCTGGCCTCGCAGATGGGCGGGTCGCTGGTGCTCGGCTGGGCGGCGCACCTCATGGTCGGTAACGTGCTGGCCCTGGCCTTCGCCCTGGTCGCCCGGGACCGCCTGCCCGGCCCCTTTGCCGTGCGCGGCGCGCTCTTCGCGCTGGCCCCCTGGCTGATGGCCCAGGTCGTCGTGATGCCGATGATGGGCGCCGGCCTGTTCTCGGGCTCCGCGCTGGTCGCGGGCGGCAGCCTGATGGGTCACCTGGTGTTCGGCGCCGTGCTCGGCCTGGCCTACCGCCCGGCCGGCCAGCGCTCGCCCTCCCTGGCCCAGGCCTGAACCTGTGCAAGACTCCGCGCCCCGCCGACGCCCGGCGAGGCGCGGGCTCCCTCGCCCCCTCGTTTCCTCCCTCCTGCTCCCCCCTGACCGCCCATGGATGAGACCGAGCTGATCCGCCTGCTCAAGGCGCGCGACCGGGCGACGTGGAACCAGGTCCTCCGGGACCACGGTCCGCGCCTGGTCGGCTACGCCACCCGCATGCTGGGTGATCGCGGTCGGGCCGAGGACGTGGTGCAGACCTCGCTGATGTCCGTGATGCGGTCGATCGACCGCTTCGAGGGCCGCAGCAGCCTGCGGAGCTGGCTGTTCCGGGCCGTACACAACGCGGCCATCGACGAGCTGCGCCGCGGTGCACGCTACGTGGAGCTGGTCTCAGAAGACGAGGACCCCCTGGCCGGCGCCTTCGGTGCCGATGGGCGCTGGCAGCAGCCGGTGGCGGCCTGGTCCCTGGACGAGCGCATCGACGCCCACCGCCTGCTGGCCCTGGTCCATGACGAGATGGACCGCCTGCCCCATGCCCACCGGGAGATCCTGCTGCTGCGCGAGACCCACGGGCTGGACAACGCCGAGCTGGCAGAGGCGCTGGGCGTCTCGGCCGGCAACGCGCGCATCCGCCTGCACCGCGCCCGCCAGGCCTTGCGCGCCGCCGTCACCCGGCGCATGGAGTAGCGCATGCCCATGTCCCGCTGCGAAGACGTGATCGCCCGGATCTCCACCATCCTCGATCAAGAGGCGGGTCCCGTGGCACGGCTGCGCTTCCACGCCCACCTGGCCATGTGCGACGACTGCCGGCGCTACTACCACCAGATGGTCGCCGTGCGGTCAGCGGCGGGCCATGTCACGCCGGACGATGTCCCCCCGGACTTCGACCGGGTGATGGGCTTTGTCCTGGAGCACCTGGACGATCCGGCGCCCGACAAGGGTGGCGAGGACAAGGCCGGCTGAGGGGGCCCTGGGGGAGGCGGCCCTGTTCGTCTTTTCCACCGTTTGTTGATCATCCTCGCAACCGTCGGGTCGAGCTGGCATCCATCCGCCGACTCGACTCTCTCTCTCTCTCCCGAGTCCAAGGAGTTCGCGATGCGGATTGTGTCCGTGCTGGGTCTGGTGTTTCTGGCTGCCTGCAACGGCAAGGGTGATGACAGTGGCAGCGCCGGCGACGGCGGCAGCGCGACGGACGGCGGCGGTGTGACCGACGGCGGCGGCTCCGACGGGGGGGGCACCACGGGCACCTTCGACGACGCCACCCTGGCCTCTGAGCTGTGGACCGCCATCGCCAGCTACGACGGCTGGTCCCAGCCTGACGGGTGGTCGGCCTCGCCGGTCCTGAGCAGCAACCACATGGGCGCCTACGTGGTCGGCTACGACAACGCCACCCTGGCGGCCTGGGACGGCACGGGCTCGGCGCCGGACGGCGCCATCGCCCTCAAGGAGAACTTCGGGGACGAGGCCGGCACGAGCCTGATGAACCTGACGGTGATGGAGAAGGTCAGCGGCTACGACGCGGACCACGGCGACTGGTTCTGGGCCGAGTACAACCCCGATGGCACCGTGGTGGCGTCTGGCAAGGTGGACATGTGCTACGGCTGCCACTCGGCGGCGGCCACCGACTACCTGTTCGCCGACCCTCCCGCCGGCATGTGAGCCCGAGCCCTGCGCGCCGGCGGGGTGGGCGGCGGACTGAGCCCCCTCAGCCCCCGCCCGTCTCCTGCTCCAGGCGGGCCCGCAGCCGCCCCCGCAGCGCCTCGCTGACGGCGGGCGGAGCGGCCAGGGCCTGCTGGAGCTGCTGGATGGTGGCGGCGTAGCGACCGCCGAAGCGGGCGCACCAGTCGCAGCCCTGCAGGTGGGCGTCGACTGCCGCGCGCTGGTCCTGGTCCAGGGTCTGTCCGACGTAGTCGGGCAGGCGCCCCAGCACCTCGTCACACCACAACCCGCCGACCTCGCGGGGGGGCGGCGCACGCTCAGGCATGGCTCACCTCGGGGTTCAGGGCCTCGGGGTTCAGGGCCTCGGGGTTCAGGGCCTCGGGGTTCAGGGCCTCGGGGTTCAGGGCCTCGGGGTTCAGGGCGGCCATCAGGCGCAGGCGCGCCCGGTGGAGCCGGCTCTTCTGGGCGGCCAGGCCCAGTCCCAGGACCTGGGCCGCCTCGGGCCCGGACATCTGCTCCAGGTCCCGCAGGATCAGGACCTCGCGGTCCTCTGGCTCCAGGCGGTCCAGGGCGGCCTGGAGTCGACTGGCGTCTTCATGGGCGCTGGCGTCGGCCTCGGGGTCGCCCCAGCCGGCCTGGATGGCCAGCTCTTCCAGGGGCTCGGGCTTGCGCGGCTCGCCGGCCCGCAGGCGCCAGGTCCGGGCGGCCTGGCGACGGGCCAGCCCGAAGAGCCAGCCCCGCACCGAGCCCTCGGCCCGCCAGCCCGCGGCGCCCCGCCAGGCGGCCACGAAGGTCTCCTGGAGCGCGTCCTCGGCGGCCTGCTCCGAGCCGGTCAGCGCCCGCAGGTAGCGGAGCACCGCGGCCTGGTGCCGATCGACCAGGGGGTCGAGGGCCTGGGCGTCGCCGTGGGCCAGCCGGGCCATCAGCGCTGCGTCTTCGACTCCGTCTTGCACGTGGACCAGCCGAACAGGGTGTAGATGGGGCAGCTGCCCAGGGCACCCGTCAACAGTGGCACGAGGCCGGCCAAGCCCACAAGGCCCCAGCCGGGGATGGGGCCGACGCCGAGCAGGGCCAGCAAGCCCAGGCCCAGGATGACGCGGATCACGCGGTCGATGGAGTGCTCGTTGTGGGGCAGGAGCTTGGATGCGTCCATGGGATCCTCCAGGGGGGATGGGGGTCGGCGTCGTCGCCGTCCTGACCATGGGTTCCCCGGGGGGCCGCAATGGATTCACCCTGGGCGCAACAAGTCGCTCAGCCGGCGTACAAGGCGGCGATCGCGTCGGCGTGGCGCAGGGCCACGACCCGGCGCTTGAGCTTGAGGGTCGGGGTCAGCTCGCCGGCCTCCACCGTCAGGGGCTCAGGCAGCAGGGCCCAGCGCTTGATGGTCGCGAAGGCGGCCAGGCCGGCGTTGGCCTGGTCCACCCGGGCCTGGACGGCCGCCTGTACCTCGGGCCGGGCCGCCCAGTCCGCGGGGCCGCCGGGCCAGCCGGCCTGGGTGGCGCGCGCGGCCAGGGCCTCGGGATCCAGGGCCAGCAGGGCGACCAGGTAGGGGCGCTCGTCGCCGACCACGACGGCTTGGTCGATGATCTCGCCCTCCAGGGCCTTCTCGATGGGGGCCGGCGCGATGTTCTTGCCGCCCGCCGTCACGATGATCGCCTTCTTGCGGCCGGTGATGCGCAGGAAGCCCTGCGCGTCGATGCTGCCCAGGTCGCCGGTGCGGAACCAGGGCAGGCCGCCGTCCAGGGCCGGCTCCAGGACCTCGGCGCTGGCCGCCGGGTCGTGCAGGTAGCCGGAGAAGACGCCGGGGCCGCGCAGCTCGACCTCGCCGTCGTCGGCCAGGCGCAGCTCGTAGCCGGGCAGGGGCAGGCCGACGGTGCCCAGCCTTCGGCGGGTGTCGGTGTTCAGCGTGGCGGGCGCGCAGGTCTCGGTCAGGCCCCAGCCCTCGCAGACCTTGACGTCCATGGCCTCGAACCACTCGGCGACCTCGACCGACAGCGCCGCGCCCCCGCTGATCACCATGGTCAGGTGTCCGCCCAGGCCCTGGTGGACCCGCCGCACGACCAGGCGCCGGGCGATGGCCTGCTGAAGTCGCAGGCGCCGCGGCACGGGCGCGCCCTGGGCTTCCAGCCGGTGGATGGCCGTGCCGACCGCGACCGCCCAGCGCAGCAGGGCTGCCGGCACCGGCCCGGCGGCGGCGGCCTTGGACTCGGCCTTGGCCTTGATCTTCTCCAACATGCGCGGGACCGTGACCAGCAGCTGCGGTCGCGACAGGGCGATGACCTGGGGCAGCGAGGCGATGGAGGGCGCGAACCAGCCGCTCACCTCCTCGACCAGCCCCCGGTACAGGGCGAAGCGTTGCAGGCTGTGGGCCAGGGGCAGGAAGACGATACTGCGGGTGCCGGCCGCGATGGGCTGGACCTGGACCGTGGCCGCGATGTTGGCCAGGAAGTGGCCGTGGGTGAGCACCACGCCCTTGGGCTCGCCGGTGGTGCCGCTGGTGTAGACGACGGTGGCCACGTCGTCGGGGCCCACCTGGGCGACCAGGCGCCGCAGCAGGTCCAGGTCGGGCAGGGCCGGGGTCAGGGCCGGGACCGGCGTGCCCGTCTTCATCGACAAGACGTGCCGCAGCCCCTCGAGCTCGTCCAGGAAGGGGGCCATGCGCGCGTATTGGGCGGCGTCCTCCAGGATCAGGAGCTCGGCCTTGCAGTGGCGCAGCTCCCAGGCGACCTCGGCGGCCAGCAGGGTCGGGTAGATTCCGACGGTGATGGCGCCCAGGGACAGGATCGCCAGGTCCAGGGCGGCCCAGTGGTGGCTGGTCTCGGCCAGGATGGCGACCGGCGTGCCGGGCCCGACGCCCAGGGTGCGCAGGCGCACGACCAGGCCGGCGATGTTGTCCAGGGCGTCCTGCACCCGGAGCTGGCGCCAGCCCAAAGGCGCACCGGGCACGCCGGGCAGGTCCAGCTCGGCGAAGCCCTGGTCGGTGGGGACCGTGAAGGCGACGCGCTCCGGGTCACGATCGGCGGCCGCCAGGAAGAGCGCGGGCACGGAGCGGGGCTCAGCCACCGGCGGCCTCGGCGCCCCCACCCTCGCTCAGCGGGTTCGCTGCGGGGGGCGCGGCGTGCAGCTTGGGCACAGGCGCGCCGTCCAGCCAGCTCAGGACCGCGGCGTTGAACTCCCGGGGGTGCTGGTAGTTGGGGCCGTGCGCCGCGTCGGCGACGACCCGCAGCTCGGCGTGCAGGGCGTCGGCCAGGGCCTGGCCCGTGGCCAGGGGGAAGACCGGGTCGTCCTCGCCCCAGACCACCAGGGAGCTGCGGGGGCGGGTCCAGGTGTCGGGCGGGAAGGCGCCGTCCAAGGACACCAGGTCGGCCAGCAGCGCCCGCTTCTGCACGTGGTTGGACGAGAAGTGGTCCTTGCGGATCGCGGTCAGGACGAAGCCCGGGATGGCGGGGCCCTTGGGGCGGACCAGCGCGATGAGCCGCGCCACGTCCTGGTTGGTCTCGGGCACGAACATCTGCGCGGGGTCCGTCACGCCCAGGCGGGACAGCATGTCTGCCTGGTCCTGGGGGCCGAAGACCGGCCCGGGGCTGTCGACCATGATCAGGCGGTCGACGTGCTCGGGGTGGTCCTGCTGCAGCATCATCGCGACGAAGCCGCCATAGGAGATGCCCATGACGTCGGCCCGCCCGATGCCCAGCTGGTCGAGCAGGTCGGACATGGCCCGGGCCTGCTCGTGCAGGGTGGGGGAAAGACCGACGGCCGAGCTGTCGCCGAACCACAGCAGGTCGGGCACGATCAGGGTGTGGGTCGCCGACAGGTCGTGCAGCTGCTTGTCCCAGGTGGTCAGGCCGTCGCCACCGAAGCCGTGCAGCAGCAGCAGGGGCGGGCCGTCTCCCCCCATCCAGTAGCGGATCTGCCGGGCCCCCAGGACCTCGCGGTGCTCGACCAGGTCGTCGCGTCGGGCCTGGTGCTCGATGGCGCGCGTCGCGACGTGGCTGAGGTTGCAGCCGGCGAGGGAGAGCGCCAGCAGCAGGGGGAGGAGGGGCCGGGTGAGGGCAGGAGGGGTGGGGTTGGCCATGGTGCGGGTCCTAGCGCAGCGCGATGCTGGCGGCAGCCGAGATAGTGGAGGGGCTCTCCCTGGAGCTTTCGTGCCCATCACCCTCTCCACCGCCTTCGATGCCGGCAACGCCGAGCTGCTGGCCTCCATCGCGCCCCCCCTGGCCGGGACGCCGACCCTGGTGCGGCTGGACATTCGGCCCGACCACGGCAGCACGCACTTCCAGTGGTTCCACTTCCGGCTGTCCGGGGTGCGCGATCAGGCCCTGGAGATCCGCATCGAGAACGCCGGCAAGTCCAGCTACCCCGAGGCCTGGCCGGACTACCGGGCGGCCGCCAGCACCGATCGACAGACCTGGTTTCGCCTGCCGACCACCTACGTCGACGGTGTGCTCACCATCCGGACCACCCCCTCGGCCGACAGCCTGTGGGTGGCCTACTTCGCGCCCTACAGCCTGGAGCGCCACCACGACCTGATCGCTCGCGCCGTCGCCAGCGGACAGGTCCGCCACGACGTCCTGGGCCTGAGCCTGGACGGCCACGAGCTGGACCGGCTGGTCCTGGGCACGGGGCCGCGGGTGTTGTGGCTCATCGCCCGCCAGCACCCCGGCGAGTCCATGGCCTCGTGGTGGATGGAGGGCCTGCTGGAGCGGCTGCTCGACCCTGACGACGCGCTGTCCCGCGAGCTGCTGTCCCAGGCCACGGTCCACGTGGTCCCGCACATGAACCCCGACGGCGCCGTCCGCGGCCACCTGCGGACCAACGCCTGCGGCGCCAACCTCAACCGGGAGTGGGCCACCCCCAGCCTGGAGCGCAGCCCCGAGGTCAAGCTCGTCCTGGACCAGATGGACCACGTCGGCTGCGACCTGTGCCTGGACGTGCACGGGGACGAGGCCCTGCCCTACAACTTCCTGAGCGGGGCCGAGGGCATCCCGGGCTGGACCGCCCGCCTGCACAGCCTGCAAGAGGCCTTCGCGACGGCCTACGTCCGGGCCAACCCCGATCTGCAGCGGGAGCACGGCTACCCCGTCGACAAGTTCGGCGAGGCCAACATGACCATGTGCACCAGCGCCGTGGCCCAGCGCTTCGACTGCCTGAGCTACACCCTGGAGATGCCCTTCAAGGACAACGCCATGGCGCCGGACCCGGTCCACGGCTGGAGCCCGGCCCGGTGCCTGCGCCTGGGGGCCTCCTGCGTCGACGCCCTCGCGGCGGTCGTGGGCGAGCTGCGCTGAGCCTGTGCCCTGGGTGCCTCAGCCCAGGGGAACGGGCCGAGGCCGCCTGGCGTGGGGGGCGAGGGGCTCCCCGTCCAACATGCCACGCCCGTCGAAGGCTCGCCGGCGGCGGTCCCAGACGCGGTCCCAGACGCGACGACGCCGGCGTCCGCGGGTGCGGAGGCCGGCGCCGAGGAGCGGATCCGCGCCGATCAGGCCGTGATCTGGCGCTCGTTGATCATCTTGGGGAAGCCCTCGAAGAAGGCCTTCTGGCCGGAGATGCCCTTGAACCAGGGGGCGCAGCGGAAGGTGCGCTTGGTCTCGCCCAGGTCCAGGTCGAGGGAGCGGTTGTTCAGCATGCCGCCGACCTTGATCTTCTTGATGTCGGCCAGGGAGATGGTCTCGACGCCCTTGTTGACGACGCCGGGGCCGAACAGGCCCAGCTTGGTCTGGATGATGACCATGCGCTTGTTCGTGACGGCGACGTAGTAGGCCTTCGTCATGAGGAAGAGCAGCAGGCCGCCGGCCAGGATGAACTGCCAGAACAGGCCGGGCTGCTTGACGAGGTAGCCGGTGTACTGGACGGTCTCGCCGGGCTCGAGGATGCCCTGCAGTTCCTTCTCGACGAAGGTGTCAGACTTGGTTGCCACGGTGGACTCCGGGTGGGTGAGGCAGGTGGGTGAGGCCGGTGGGTTGGGCGCAGCGGGGAGAGGGGCGCCGTTGTAGCAGATGAGCATCGAGAAGGTTGAAACAACCTTGCAACACGTAGTGGGCTCGTCGGCGCTTCGACGGATGCCAGCGCTGGCGATAACCCGGCTGCTCCTCCGACCCGGAGTCCGACGCGGACTGGAAGCTCGTCGCTATCGCTTTCTCCGCCGTGTTCATCGCAGAGCTGGGGGACAAGACCCAGCTCGCCACCATGGTCATGGCCGGGGCCAACGCCTCCAAGCTGAGCGTCTTCCTGGGGGCTGCCGCGGCCCTGGTCACGACCACCGCCCTGGGCGGGCTGCTGGGCGACGCGGTCGCCCGGGTCGTGCCCGAGCTGTGGCTGCACCGCGGCGCAGGCGTGTTGTTCATCGTCCTGGGGTTGTTCCACCTGCTGGGCACGTAGGGGCGGGCCCGCGTTCGGCCTTTGCCCGACACACGCGCTGCGCCGTCGAACAGCGCTAGGCCGCCCGCCCCCCGACCAGGCGCTCGACGACGCGGACCAGGTGCTGCTCGTCGTGGCGGGTCTTGACCAGGGCGGTCTCGACCCGGGCCACCAGCGCGGCGGTGGGCTCCCGGCCCGTGAAGAGCACCACGGGCAGACCCGGGTCGATGCGGGACAGGCGCTCCAGCACCTGGGTGCCGTCCCCATCGGGCAGGCCCAGGTCCAGGATGACGGCGTCGAGCTGTCCGGCCTCCAGAGAGCGCATGGCCTCAGAGAGGGTGCCCGCGCCGATGACCTCGGCATGGGGCTGCAGCAGGCGGGCCACGACCTGGCGAAGGCCCATGTCGTCCTCGATGTGCAGCACCCGCGGCCGCCCGCCGAGCCCGGCGTCCAGGGTCGCCCGCACGGCGCGGACGAGCTGCCCCTGGTCCACCGGCTTGGTGAGCCAGCAGCGCACGCCGAGCTCGGCGGCGTCGGGGTCGGGGTCCTGGCGACCGGAGAGCACCACGATGGGGACCCGCTGGTTGGCCGGCATGGACAGGCCGCGCAGCATGTCCATGCCGTCCTGGTCTGGCAGGCCCAGGTCCAGGGTGACGATGTCCCAGCCCCCGCCCACGATGGCCCGCTGGGCGTCGGCGGCGGTGTTGGCCGTGGTGACCTCGAAGCCGCGGCTCTGCAGCATGCGGCGCACCAGGTTGGCGACGTCTGGATCGTCCTCGCAGACCAGGATCCGGGGGCGGCGCGGCTGCGCCTCGGCGCCCACCTGGTGGGCCGGTCGGGGCAGGGTGAGGCGGAAGGTGGCGCCCTCCCCCGGCTGGCTCTCGAAGTCGATGGCGCCGTCGTGGGCCTGGGCGATGGCGCGGCAGATGTACAGACCCAGCCCGCTGCCCCCCAGGGCCCGGGTCGTCGATCCGTCGGCCTGGGCGAAGCGCTCGAAGACGCGGGCGTGGAAGTCGGCGGGGATGCCGGGGCCCTGGTCCTGCACCTCGACCTGCACGGTCTCGGCGTCGAGCTGGACCCGCACCGCAATGGGGGTGCCAGGGGTGGTGAACTTCGCCGCGTTGGACAGCAGGTTGTCCAGGACCTGGCGCAGCCGGTCGGCGTCGCCGTGGACCGGGGCTGCCTTCACGGTGGTGCGGAGCCAGTAGGAGGTGGCGTGCTTCTCGGCGTAGCCGCGGTTGCCGTCGATGGCGTCGCGCACCAGGTCGAGCAGGTCGACGGGCTGCATGTCGTAGCGCAGGCGCCCCGACTCGATGCGCGCCACGTCCAGGATGTCGTTGACCAGGCGCACCAGGCGCTCGCTGTTGCGGGTCGCGATGTCCAGCAGCTCACGCATGGGGGCGGGGGCCTCTCCCAGGGCCCCGCTGGTGGCCAGGCCCAGGGCGCCGCGGATCGAGGTCAGGGGGGTGCGCAGCTCGTGGCTCACGGTGGAGACGAACTCGTCCTTCATGGCGGCCAGGTGGCGCGCCTCGGTGATGTCCCGGCAGGTGGCGTAGACGCGGCCCAGCTCGGTGTCCGCGGCGGCGGCCGTGCGAACCCAGCGGGCTCCCCCGTCGGTCGTGAGCAGGCGGTGCTCCACGGTCAGGGACGCGTCGCCCTGGAACAGGTGGGAGGCAGCGGCGATGGTCTCGGGCAGGTCCTCGGGGTGGATCAGGTCCTGGAGCGTCTTGCCGACCAGCGCCTCGGGCTGGTAGCCCAGGCACTGCCAGGCGTGGTTGGCCTCGACGATGCGGCCCTTGTGATCGGTGATGATCAGGAGGTCGGTCGACAGTTCGAAGAAGCGACGGCGCTGGGCGTGGTCAGCCTGGGCGCGGGCCCGGGCATCCTTGAGGGCAGCCACGGACTGGCGCAGCTCGAGCTGGGTGCTGGCCTGGCGGGCCAGGGCCTGCGCCTGGCGGAGCTGCTGCGCGCTGAGGTGCTTGGCGTTGAAGTCCGCGATGCACAGCGCGCCGATCGCCTCGCCGTTCACCACGATGGGCACGCCCAGGTAGAAGCGGATGCCCATGGGGCCCACGACCTGCTTGTGGTCGCGGTAGGCGGGGTCCTGGGAGGCGTCGGGCAGGTAGACCATGCGAGCCTGCTCCCAGGCCTCCCGGCACAGCGAGCCCGAGGCGCTGCACTCGGAGAAGCTGATGCCCACCCGCGCCTTGAACCACTGGCGATCCCCGTCGATCAGGGTCAGGCCGGCGTAGGGGGAGTCGCAGATCTCGGCCGCCATCAGGGCGATGTCGTCGTAGGTCTCCTCGGGGGGCGTGTCGAGGATGTGGCACGACTCGAGGATGTCGCGGGCGCTGAGCCTGACTTCGCGGGCGGTTGGCAGTGTCATGTCACAATCCTGTTGCGTCCAGCCTGCTTGGCCTGGAACAGCCGATCGTCGGCGGTCTTGAGGACCTCGGCGAGGGTGGCACCGTCGATGGGCGCGCAGGCGATGCCGCCACTGAAGCTGACGTGGAAGGGCGCCCCGTCCTCACCGTGGAAGGTGAGGCCGAGCAGCTCCTCTCGGACCCGGTCCAGGACCACCCGGGCCTGGTCGGGGCCGGTGTTGCTGAGGACCACGGCGAACTCCTCGCCGCCCCACCGTGCACAGACGTCCTCGGCCCGGGTGCGCTGGTCCAGGACCTGGGCCAACACGGCCAGGACCTGGTCGCCGACCAGGTGGCCGTGCACGTCGTTGACCTGCTTGAAGTGGTCGACGTCGATCATGGCCACGGACACGGCCATGCCCTGCCGGCGGGCCATGGACAGACGCTCCTGGCCCCGCTCGCTGAAGGGGCGTCGCAGCAGCAGGTTGGTCAGGGCGTCCCGCTCCCGCTGGGCCTGGGCCTGGCGGGAGCGCTGGACCCGCTGGCTGACGCGGGCGATGAGCTCGGCCTCAACGATGGGCTTGGCAACGTAGTCGTCGGCACCGGACTGGAAGGTCGCGATGCGGACCTCGGGGCCCAGGCGGGCGCTGATGACGATGATCGGCAGCTCCCGCCAGCGGGCGCTGGCCCGGATGAGCCGGCACACGTCGAAGCCACTCAGCACGGGCATCACGATGTCGAGCAGCACCAGGTCGGGCTCGAACTGGTCCAGGGCGTCCAGGCACCGGGTCGGATCCTGCAGGGTCGAGACCTCCATGTCGCGGGAGCGCAAGCAGGCGCTGGCCCGTTGGAGGAAGGCGGCGTCGTCCTCGATCACGAGGACCCGCGCCTGGGTCTGGCCCATGAGCTCCAAGCGGCGCACGATCTCGATGAAGCGGAGCCCGCCGATGGGGGCGACCTCAAACAGGTCCAGGCGCTCGCGCGCGCAGCCCAGGCGCAGGGTGACGTCGTCGATGGCGGAGATGCCAGCGACCCGCAGATCCGCGCCGCCCGGCAGGCTCCGCAGGCGCCGAACCGCCCGGAAGGCGTCGTCGGGGGCCGGCAGGTCGAGCGAGACCAGGGCGCAGTCGTGGACCCGGCCCTGCGAGAGCTGCATGGCTTCGTCTTCGGTGGCGGCGAAGTCCACCTCGAGCATGCGCTCGTGGGCGCTGCGGAACAGCTCCTCGCGGGTGCTGCGGTCGGGCAGCAGGGCCAGGACCCGCGTGGCCTGCCGGATCGGGGCGGCGACGGCGGTGATGGGCTCGGGCTCGGCCAGCAGGCGGCTGCGGAGTTCGCGCAGCGAGGTGGCGTGCGCGCCCAGCAGGGCGGGGTCCCGGGGCACCCCCCCCGTCATGTCGAGCAGCAGCTCCTCGGCCTGGCCGGCGAGCTGGCTGGCGTGGAAGTAGCCGTAGGTGCCCGCCGTGCCGCGCAGGCGGTGGGCGCTGGCGATGGCCGGGGCTGGGTCGCCCCCGGGGCTCGCAGCCGCCTGCAGCAGGGTCGCCAGCGAGGTGAGGTGAGCCAACAGCTGCTCGCGGTAGGCCGTGCGCAGCTCGGCGAAGGGGTCCAAGGGGGCGAGCTGGGAGCTGTCGGCCGGGCCCGCGCCGCGGTGCCCTTGCAGGGCGCCGCTCAGTCGGACGCCGAGCTCGACCAGGTCGATGGGCTTGCTCAGGACGACCTGGACCCCCAGCTCGGTGTTGAGGCTGCGCAGGGTCTGGATGTCACGGAAGTGGGCCGATAGGTAGATGGGCTCGGCCGGGCAGCCGGCGGCGCGCATCTCGGCGATGAGCTCCCGACCGTTGGCGTCGGGGAGCATGCCGTCGACCAGCACGATGTCCGGCACGGCAAGGGCCAGGCTGGAGCGGGCTTCGCCGGCGCTGGCCGCCTCGGTCACTCGCCAGCCAAGGGCCTGCATGGTGGTGCGCACGGCGGCCCGGAAGGAGTCGTCGTCATCGACGATGAGCAGGCTCGGCGTGGCGGGCTCGGGGCTCACTGCGGCTCCCCCAGCGCGTCGGTGATGGCGCGCACCTGGCCGGGGAGCTGCATCGGGTCGAAGGGCTTGCTCAGCACGCCGGCCGCGCCCAGGGCCAGGAAGCGCTCGATGTCCCGGGTCTGGGCCTTGGCGGTCAGGAAGATGACGGGCAGGCCCTTCAGGCCGGGATCCGCCTGGATATGGGCCAGGGTCTGGGGGCCATCCATCTCGGGCATCATCACGTCGAGGATGACCAGGTCGGGGCGCCGGGCGGCGATGGCGGCCAGGGCCTCGGCCCCCGACGCGACCAGGGTGGTCTGCCAGCCGCCGATGGCCCGCAGGCTGAGGTCGGCGACGATGCGGATGTCGGGCTCGTCGTCGACGACGAGGACGGTTCGGATGTCCATGGTGCAAGCCCTGTGGTGCAAGACGCGGGCGCTTCAAGTTCTCGGAACCAAGACGGCAGGGCCGGGGAAAATGTGCCCGCAAAAGGGCTCCCGGTCCGCTCCACTACCGTAATCCCCCCGCATCGGCCGCGCCGAGGGGGGGGCAAGCGATGGTGTCATTCCGTGACGCCTTGCCGGGCGGGGGCCCCATGCTAGGCCAGCCCGATGCCCACCCTGCGCTTCGCCGTCCTCGCCGACAGCCACTTCCACGGCCACGTCCACAGCGACCAGCCCGGCGATGTCCGACAGCATGGCTACCCATCAGATGCGAGCTTCAACGCTCGTAATGCGGCTGCTGTGGCCGAGGTTGTGGCGGCCGGGCCGGCCTTCGTGATCCACCTGGGGGACGTGCCGCACCCCGTGCCTGGTCTGGCTGCCCACCACGCGGCACTGGACGTGGCCGCCGCCACCTACGCCGGGCTGGGGCGGCCGCTGCACGTGGTGCCGGGCAACCACGATGTCGGCGACAAGCCCCACCCCTGGGCGCCCGCCCCCTCGGTCAGCGCCGAGAAGCACGCCGTCTTCCAGGCCCGCTGGGGGTCGCCCTGGTGGTCCCGGGACGAGGGGCCCCTGCACCTGGTGGGCCTGGACACGCCGGTGATGAACGCCGGCCTGGCCCTGGAGCAGGAGCAGTGGGACTGGCTGGAGGCGGATCTGCGGGCCGCGGCGGGTCGGCGGATCATGGCCTTCCTGCACTACCCGCCCTTCCTGCTGCACCCCGACGAGGACGAGCACTACGACAACCTGGCCGAGCCGGCCCGCGGTCGGCTGCTCGCGCTCTTCGCCCGGTACCGGGTCGAGGCCGCCTTCTGTGGCCACGTCCACCACCCCTTCCTGCACGCCTGGCAGGGCACGCGCTGGTACCTGCTGCCTTCGACCGCCTTCGTGCGCCCCGGCTTCGCCGAGCTGGCGCGGGTGGGGCCGGCCGACGAGCACGGCCGCAACGACGCGGGCCGCCTGGGCTGGTGCCTGGTGCATGTCGACGCGCACGGCCACCGCGTGGAGTGGGTGCGCAGCGAGGGGGCCCTGGCACCGCGGGCCTGGGCGCCCGGCCTGGGTCCCGGCCAGGCCCTCGACGCCTGCCCCTTGTCGGTCACCCTGCGCCACGCCTGGGACGCGGTCGCCGACGTGCCGGCCGACAACCTGGACCCCTTCCGGCGCAAGCGGGCCCGCAACGACCTGGCGCTGCTCGCCGCCTTGCAGCTGGGCGTCGGTGTGCTGCGGCTGCCCCTGGGTGATCTGCGGGAGCGCGCGACGCGCCAGCGCCTGGTCGATCTGGACCTGCGGGTGATCCTGTTCACGGCCGAGGCGCCGACGGCCGGCGATCGGGCGCTGCTGGCCGCGCACCGCGGTCGGATCGAGGCCCTGGAGTGGATCGCGCCGCGGCACCGCGTGGCCGAGCCCCTGCCGCCTGTGGAGGGATCGGTGGAGGGGTCGGTGGAGGGGTCGGTGGAGGTTCGGGCGGAGGTGCCCCTGTGGCGGAGCGTGCACGGGCGCTCCGAGGCGCGGGACGACCGCTACTTCTCGCACTTTCCGGCTGACGGCTTCGCGCTCGGGGACCCGGCCCTGGCCTTGCTGCCGGCCGGCGAGGGGGTCGTGGTCCGGATCGGCGCCGAGGTGGGCCCCTGGGAGGGCGTGGCCGAGGCGGTGGCGGCCCTGCCCGGCCGCGTGGTGGTGGCCCGGGTATGGTTGCCCCGCCAGGGCGAGGGTGAGGCCTTCACCGACGACCTGGCCGTGGCGCGCCGGGTGGCCCAGGCCTTCCTGGCGGCGCGGCGCTGGCCCCAGGTCCACGTCGGCCTGGACAGCTTCGTGGACCACGACCGCGGCTACTACCCTCGCCACGGCCTGGTCGACCGCCGGGGCGACCCACGGGCGGCCTGGCATGTGTTGCGCAACCTGGGCCGGCTGGTGCCCGCGGGCGCGCAGATCCGGCGGGAGGGCGAGGACTTCGTGGTGGAGGGCCGGGGGCGGGTCCTGCTCGGCGGCGGGGCTGGCGTGGACCTGGTCCGCGGCGAGGCCACGGCGGGCTGCGAGGGCCCGGTGTGGGTGGCGGCGCCAGGGAAGCGACAAGGCTCCGTGTGAGCTCTCTGTGACACCGCCCGCGGGGCTGGAATCCGGTGGACAGGCTCGGGCGGCGTGCGCATCATGGGCGCACCTTCGGAGACCTCCCCATGCGCTCCTTCCTCCTCCAGGCCCACCTCGGCCTCGCCGCGGCCGTGATCGGCGCCGCCGCCCACTCCGCGCCGGCCATGGCCGACGTGGCGGACGACACCTCCGCCGATGGCGGCAGCGCCGACGGCGGGGGGGACAGCGGCAGCACCGATGGGGGCGGCGACAGCCAGAAGGACGGGGGCTGCGGCAGCAAGGGCACGACCGGGGCCAGCCTGGGCCTGGGCCTGGCGCTGCTGGCGGGCCTGCGGCGTCGCTGGGAGTAAGACGGGTGCGGCGGGCGCTGCCCGCGGTGCTGCTGGTCCTGGGGGCGGCCCTGGCCAGCGTCGCGGCCCCCCTGCTGACCTACGGCACGACCCTGGCCCTGTTCGGCGGGGCCCACGTCCTGACGGAGCTGCGCTTCGTGGATCGGCGCTTCTCGGGGCGGCTGTCGCACGCCTTGCGGCTCGGCCTGGGCCTGCTGCTGGCGGGCATCGTGGTCCTGCGGGCCGGGAAGAACCTGGGCGCCTGGGGGGGCACCGGCGCGGTCCAGGTGGAGCTGGCGGTGGTGTTGGGCCTGGGCGCCCTGGTGATGCCGGCCCTGTGGCGGGCCGGCGTGCGGCCCCTGCTGATCGGCGGGGGGCTGCTGGCCCTGCTGGCCTGGGGCCTGCTGCAGGCGCCCGTCCTGGCCCTGCTGAGCCTGGCCTGTCTGCACAACTGGACGCCGGTCGGCTTCCTGGCCGAGGGCCTGCCCCGTGCTGCCCGGGCCCGCGGCCTGGCCCTCGCCTGCCTGGTCTTCGGCCTCCTCCCCCTCCTGATCCTCAGCGGCCTCCCCGCGCGCCTGCTGCCCGGCTGGCCCGAGCTCAGCCTGCTGTCGACGGGCCCGCTGGCCCGGAACATGGGCGCGTACCTGCCGAGCTCGGTCCAGGGGGCGCCCTGGGCGCTGGACGCCTTCCGGGCCCTGGTCTTCGCCCAGTGCATGCACTACGCCGCGGTGTTGGGTGTGCTCCCCGGCCTGGCCCCGCCGGGTGCGCGGGGGATCACCGGCCTGGGCTGGCCCTCCACCCGTGTCTTCGCCCTGGCGGTCGGGGCGCTGAGCCTGGTCGCCTTGGGGGGCTGGGCCCTGGACTTCGGCCAGGCCCGGAGCTGGTACGGCCTGGTCGCGGCGGTGCACGCCTGGGTGGAGGTGCCGGTGCTGCTGCTGGCCCTGGTGCCGGCGTCGGCGGCGGGCGCGCTCAGGGCCCCGGGTGCGGCGCCAGGCCCCGGCTGATCAGCAGGCCCAGGCCGAAGCTGCCGGCGTTGACCAGCAGGCCGGCCAGCATGCCGCGCCGCCAGCCCAGCGGGACCAGGCGGCTGTACATGGCGCCTTCGACCAGGGCGACCAGCAGCTCGATGGTGCCGGCCCGCAGCCAGAAGGGAGCGTAGGGCTGCAGGGTGCGGATGCCGTTCCAGGCGAAGGGGTGGGTCAGCAGCGAGCTGGCCAGGGCGACCAGGACCAGGCGGGGCCAGGAGGGGTGCCAGCGCAGGAGGGCCGCGAGGAGGAGGACCAGGGGCAGCTCGATGGCCAGGGTGAGGGCCAGGGCTGTGGCCTGGGTCACGTCGGACCGTCCAGGCAGCGGGAGAAGGCCCGGCACAGGCGGGCGGCGCGGGGGCTGCGCAGGCGGTGGTCCATGCGGTTCATGACGTAGCCGATGGCCGCGCCGCGGGGTGGGTCACACCAGCCCACGCTGCCGCCGGCCCCGGGGTGTCCGAAGCCCTCGGTGCCGGGCAGGAACTCGCCGGCCCGCTCCTTCATCATGCCCAGCCGCCAGGCCAGCGGCTTGTGCAGCACCCGGTCCATGATCAGCGGCACGGGCTCGGCCGGCAGGGCGGCGGCTTCGGGCGAGAGGATGCGGGTGCCGTCCAGCTCCCCCCCCTGGGCCAGGGCCCCGTAGAGGCGGGCCAGGCCGCGGGCGCTGGCGGCGGCGCCGACCCAGGGCAGCTCGGTGCGCAGCACGCGGGGATCGGAGAGGTTGTGCAGCTGGCCCCGCCCGGTCTCGCGGGGGTTGGCCAGGGCCCGTGCGGTGGGTGAGCTGCGCTGGATCGCCGAGCGGTAGATGCGGCCGTCGTGGCCCCGGCTGGCCACCAGGTGGGGCACGATGTCGAACAGGCTGCGCGGGCCGGGCACGATCAGGCGGGCCAGGCGCGCGTCGAGGGCCGGCGGCAGGCCCAGGTACACGTCGGCGCCCAGGGGCCCGCACAGCTCGCGGGCCAGCCAGGTGCCTACGGTCTCGCCAGTGATCTTCCAGAACAGGACCCCGGCGTACTTGCCCCAGGCGGTGGCGCCGTAGCCTTGGGTGCCGGTGGGCAGGCCGGGTGCCTGGCGCTCCAACACCTGGGCCAGCCGCGGCAGGTCGCCCAGGATCTCCAGGTCCAGGGGCGGGTCCACCCAGGCCAGGCCGGCCCGGTGCTCCAGCAGCTCGCGGACGGTGATGGCGGCCTTGCCGGCCTGGGCGAAGCCGGGCCAGGAGCGGGCGACGGGGGCCTCGGGATCGACCAGGCCGCGGTCGACGAGCTACAGGAAGGCGGTGGCGACCACGCCCTTGGTGGTGCTGAAGACGGTGGCCAGGGTGTCGGGCTCCCAGGGCTGGCCCGGGGCCGCATCGCCGGCCCACAGGTCGACGACGACCTCGCCGTGCACCATGCAGCAGACCGCGGCGCCGGTCTCCTCCCGCAGGTTGCGGGCGAAGGCCTGCTCGACGCGGCGGTAGTGGGGGTGGCAGGTGCCGTGGATGGCGGGGGAGGACATGGGCCAACCGGGAGAGCGGCGCAGGGTAGCGCAGCGCGGCGCCCCCTGGGGCGCTCACCGGGCCGCGGGCGGCGTCGCTTCGGCGGACTCCCGAGGGCGGCCTGCCCAGGCCAGCACCGCCAGGCCCAGCAGGCCTGCCACGGTCGAGCTGACCAGGATCCCCACCTTGGCCGTGTCGACCAGCACGTGGTCGGAGAAGGCCAGCTCGGCCACGAAGATGCTCATGGTGAAGCCGATGCCGCCCAGCAGGCCCAGGCCCAGCATGTGGGACCAGCGGGCGCCCTCGGGCAGGGAGCCCAGGCCCAGGCGCACGGCGATCCAGGCGGCCAGGGGCACGCCGACCAGCTTGCCCAGCAGCAGGCCGCCCCCGACCCCCAGGGCCACGGGGTGCAGCAGGTGGATCTGGCCACCCAGCACGGTGACGCCGGCGTTGGCCAGGGCGAAGAGCGGCAGGATCACCCAGCTCACCCAGGGGTGCAGGCTGTGCTCCAAGCGCGCCAGGGGCGAGGGGCCGCCCAGGTGGGGCGGCGGGCGCAGCGGCACGGTCATGGCCAGCACCACCCCGGCGACGGTGGCGTGGACCCCGCTCTTGAGGACGAGGATCCACAGGACCACGCCCAGGGCCAGGTAGATGGCCAGGTTCACCACGCCGGAGCGGTTCAGGGCGACCAGCACGGCGACGATGATCGCGGCGCCGGCCAGGGTGGACAGGTCCAGGGCCGACCCGTAGAACAGGGCGATCACGATGACGGCGCCGATGTCGTCGGCCACCGCGAAGGCCGCCAGGAAGACCTTCAGGCTGACGGGCACCCGCCGCCCGAGCAGGGCCAACACGCCCAGGGCGAAGGCGATGTCGGTCGCCATGGGCACCGCCCAGCCACGGGCCCCGGGGCCGCCGTGGTTGAGCGCCACGAAGAAGAGCGCCGGGACGAGCATGCCGCCCAGGGCCGAGGCCACGGGCAGGGAGGCCTTGCGGAAGGAGGACAGCTCGCCCTGGAGGACCTCGCGCTTGACCTCCAGGCCGACCATCAGGAAGAACATCGCCATCAGGCCGTCGTTGATCCACAGCCGGGAGGGCTTGGACAGCAAGACGACGCCCATGTCGATGGTGGCGAAGGTGTCGAAGAGCTGGTGGTAGAGCCAGGCCCAGGGCGAGTTCGCCCAGACCACGGCCAGCACAGCCGAGATGACCAGGGCCAGGCCCGGGGCGATGCTGCTGCGGAGCAGCTCGCCGAGCCCGCCAGACAGCAGGCGACGTCGGTGAGAGATGGAGACCTCGAGGGACCGGGATTCCTGATGAGTAGCCCCCCCGGGCGGGGGGGACAGGTGGCGACCGGCCGCAGCCGGGGTCACGGATTAGGAAGTGGGGCGACGACGCAGGCCTACCCGCAGCGCCTGTGGTTCCAGGAGCAGGCCCGTGGTGAGTGCTTTCTTGCTGGCGGCGGGGCTGGGCACCCGCCTGCGGCCCTTGACCGACCAGGTCCCCAAGGCCCTGGTTCCTGTCTGCGGCGTGCCGATGCTCGACCACGCCCTGGCCCTGGCCCGGGCCCACGGGCACACCGAGATCCTGGTGAACGCCCACCACCTGTGGCCCCAGGTGGCCGCCTGGGCCCAGGCCCATGGCGTGGCGCTCCAGGTGGAGCTGCCGGAGATCCTGGGCACCGGCGGCGGGCTGCGCGCGGCCCTGGACCGCCTGGGACCGGCCGTGGTCGTCCTCAACGCCGACATCCTGTGCGATGTGGACCTGGGTGCCCTGGCCGCGGCCGTGCCCGAAGATGGGGCGGCCATGGCCCTGCGCGCGAGCCCCCAGGCGGCGCGCTACGGCGAGGTCGAGCCCGATGCCGCGGGCCGGGTGCTGCGGATCAGCTCGGTCGTGGGCCCGCCGGGCAGCGGCCGCGGCGGCTTGCACTTCACGGGCGTGCACGCCATGTCCCGGGCCGCCATCACCCGGGTCCCCGACCAGGGGCAGCAGTGCGTGGTGCGCACGGCCTACCGGGCCCTGGTGCCCGAGGGCCGGGTTGGCAGCATCGTGCACGCTGGCACCTGGATCGACGTTGGCAGCCCCGCCGCCTACCTGCAGTCCAACCTGGCCGTGCTGCGGGGCGAGATCCGCCCGCCCGTCGATCCCTGGACCCGCGGACAGCGCGCGGCGACGGGCTGCTGGGCCGGGGCGGGCGCGCGCATCGAGGGCAGCGTGCGCGACAGCATCATCGGCGCTGGCGCGGTCGTGCCGGCCGAGGCGACCCTCACCGAGTGCGTGGTGTGGGAGGGGGTGCGGGTGCCGGCCGGCGCGCACGCCCGAACGGTGTTCGGGAGGGAGGGGCTGGTCGTCCCGGCCTGAGCCCGCGCCTGAGACCGCGGCGGAGCCCGCCCGGCTCAGGGGTGCGCGGCCTGGTAGACGCGCAGCGCCCGCTGGGCCGGGGCCCGGCGATGGCTGAAGACCGTCTGCACCTGGGGGTCGGTGCGTGGGCGGAGGTGCCCGCCGTCGAGGACCGCGCCGGGGACCTCGAAGTGGTAGACGACCTCGTCCGCCGCGTCATCGACCGTGACCGCTGCGCCGCGAAGGACCGTGTCGACCGCGCGGTACCGGCCGGCCAGCTCCTGGACCAGGTAGGCGATCTGGGCGTCCATGTTGAACAGGATCTCCGAGCCCAGGGTGATGCCCTCCCAGGTGAAGGTGAACAGACCGCTGCGCCGGTTGGAGGAGGTCCACTGCGCCAGGCCGATGCCGGGCAGCCGGGGCCCGGTCTGGGCCGAGGAGCTGCGGGCCATGATCTGGTCGGGCGTGAAGTCGACCAGGTTCCCGTTGAAGTCGCGGGCCCGCATCGGCGTGCCGGCGTGGCTGCCTTCCAGGCGGTTGGGGATGATCCCCGACTCGGCCCACAGGTTGCCGACCAGGCCCGCCGCCCCGTTCACCGGGTAGCCGTGGGTGTCGACCAGGGACTCCATGACGTGCAGGATGCGCTGGTCGTCGGTGGCGTGGCTCCAGTCCCAGGTCTGCCCGTCCCCGAAGGCCAGCCGGCTCGGCCGGACCAGGGGCCGGCCCCCGAAGCGCGGGGGCCAGGGCTGGGTCGCGGGGAAGGGTGTGCCCAGGGCCCAGCGGATCTTGTCCGGCGTCAGGGCGCAGACCGCGTACTGGCGCCGGACCCTGTGGTAGGCCGACATGATGGCCACGGCCTTGATCTGCTGGCCATCACTGATGAAGATGGGGCTGCCCGAGACGCCGCCGATGGCCTGGGTGCCGGTGAAGAAGCCCTCACCGTTGGGGAACAGCTCGATGACCTGGTTGCGGCTCATGTGCTGCTTGTTGGGGTCGTGCGGGATGCTCATCTGGAGGTTGTTGCTCTCGGTGCCTTGCCGGCCCGGGTAGCCGCACACGGTGATGCCGCCCTGGGGCGAGAAGGTGAGCTGCTCCACGGGGAACCAGGCGTCGCCCAGGGGCTGCGTGGTGGTCTGCAGCACGGCGAGGTCCCAGCTCGGCGCCATGGGCGAGGCGCCGCCCAGCCAGTTGGGGTGCACCGCGAAGTCGGCCGGGCGGGCGATGTCGGCCGGCGGGATGCTCATGTCGGCGCCCACGCCGGGCCGGGCGACGATGCGGGTGGCGGTGTAGCGCCGCCCGTCGGGCAGCACGCCGGTCACGCAGTGTCCGGCCGTCATGATGCGGTCGCGCGCGATGTAGAAGCCCGTGCCGGCGAAGACCCCCAGGTTGGTGTGGATCTCCAGCTTGCAGATGGCCGAGTGGGGGAAAAGCGCCGTCGCACGGGGCGAGACCCCCTGGATCCACTCGTGCAGATCGCTCTCCCAGGCCTGCACGGCGCGCGCCGAGTCGGCCGCGCTCGACGGGTTGTAGCGGGGGGCCGGCACCAGGTCGCCCGAACCGAAGCGATCGCGGCTGCCCGCGCCGCGGTCGAGGTGGGCCTGGATGGCCCAGGCCAGGCGGTGGGACAGGTCGTCGCCGTCCTCAGCGCCCGCGCCCACGTCGACCAGGCAGGCGTCCGTGGACGGGTGCAGCCCCTCGGGGTGCAGGACGGCCAGCTCGGCGTCCTGTCGGAGCAAGCCCCCCAAGGCACCGGCGACGGTGCCGCCCAGGCGGTGGGAGCCCGAGCCGGCGCGGGGGTGCACGAAGACCTGTGCCGGGCCGGCGCCGCTGGCGTGGACCGACACGAAGACGCCGCCCTCCTCGCTGCGGGAGACCTGCTGCCGGCGCGACAGGCTGAGGTTGAAGTCGCCGTCGCGGGTCAGTCGCGTGCCATAGGCCAGGTGTGCCTGGACCCGCCGGGCCAGGTCGAGGGTGGCGTCCTTCTCCAGGCCGCCGGGGAGCGTGCGGCCGAAGGGCGTGGACTTGCCTTGGGGGTCGGAGCCGCCGTGGGCGGGGTCGAGCGTGATCGGTGCAGGTGCCACGGTGCTCTCCTGGGTGCGGGTCGGATCCGTGCATGGGACGTGCCAGCGAGAGAGGTGCGGCTGGCGGGCCTTGTCGCCGGGGCCCTGGCGGAACGGTCATGGACGGTCGGGCCTGGGCTGCCCGAACGGGCAGGGTGAGGGCCCATCAGGCGTCGAGGGCCCAGCGCAGGCGGGCCGGCGTCAGGCGGCGCACGGCGAGGGTGGGGCCGGGGCCGGCCAGGTCAGGATCGTCGGGGGTCAGCACGCCCACCACCGGCCCCCCCGGTCCTGCCGGATCGCGCACGCCACAGCCCAGGGCCTCGGCCCCGGGGCCCGGCGCCGCCAGCACGAGCTGATCGCTGAAGCTCGCCCGGACCTGGAGGGCACACCCGCCGGTGGGCAGCGCGGCGTGCAGGGCGTGGTCGGGCAGGCCGCGCAGCACGGCGGCCGGCAGGCAGGGCAGGTTCGCGGGCTCGTCGACCAGCAGCACGGCCAGGCCCATCAGCGGCGCGTCCGGCTCGGCGACGAGGCGGCGGACCGGCTGACCGCCCACCCGCAGGGTGCCGGCCTGCAAGCCGCTGGCCGCCGTCAGGATGCGGCCGGGCCCGATGCGGATCCCGGGGCGGACCGCGCCCCCGGTGTCGATGGAGACCGCCGCCGCGGTGTCGTCGGTCGAGACGGGCCCGACGCTCTCCGGCGGGCGCGGCGGCCGCTCCTGGAAGCGCTGGAAGAGCGCGACCGGCGTGCCGTAGCCGATGGTGGGCCCTGGGGGTGGGCTCGGCGGCGCGACCGGCCGCCGGCCCCCGGTGCGCAGGATCTGCGGGGGGCCGCCGATCATGCGGGCGGCGCGGTCCAGGCCGGAGAGCAGCTCGCCGGCCGACAGCGAGTAGCGCTCGCCCTGCCCGATGGGCCAGGGGTCGTTGACCCGCAGGCGGGTGCCCTCGGGGCTGCCGTCGCCGGAGATCCCGACGATGACGATCGAGTGCAGGCCGGGGCTGGCCTCGCCCACCCACAGGGGCCCCCAGCCATGCAGGGCTTCGAACAGCGTTCGGGTCGTGGGCTGGGGCAGCTGCACGGGCAGCAGCTCCCAGTGGCGAGCCAGGGTGGGCACGTCGGCGGGCAGCAGGCCGTCGCGGTAGGCGGACCAGCGCCCCGCGCCGTTGGCCACGTCCTCGGGGCGCGCGTCCATGCAGTCGCGCCAGCCGACCAGCATGGCCGCGGCGGCGGCCCAGCAGGACATGCCGGTCTGCTGGGGGACCAGGGGCACCTGGTGGTGGACCTCCAGGGCGGGCGGATCGCTGGCGCCCCAGCCGTGGGCCGCGAGGGCCGTCGGCGCCGGTCGGGCCCAGCGGCGGACGGCGCGGGCCACGGCGGCACCCAGGCGGCCGCGGTAGCCCGGGTCTTCCAGCCGGCGATCGTCGTGGGGGTGGCTGGGCCAGGCCAGGCGCACGGCGCAGGCGGCCGTGTCGTGGCGGTGCAGGGCCGGGTGCAGCAGGGGGAGCCGGGTCGCGTGGATCCCGCCGGCCAGCCCGCTGACGGCGGAGACCTCCTGGTGGATCAGGCCCGCCAGGGCCCGGCTGGCGGGGCTGGCCTCGACGTGGAACCAGGTGTCGGCGCCGTGGGCCCTGCCGCTAGGGTCCCGACCCAGGTCCAGGGACACGAAGGCCCCGGTCCCGGCCCGCACGCCGACGGCGGCCCGGTCCTCCAGGGAGGGGTTGTCGTCCCCCTGGCGGGTCAAGCTCACGGGCACACCCGCCGCCTCCAGCAAGGAGCGGGTGGCGTGGGCGATGTCGAGCAGGCGGTGCTTGTCCAGGCTGCCCGTGGTGACGCCGCCACCCAGGCCGGGGGCCGAGCCGCCCACCGCCAGGCGGCCGCCGTGGGCCGGGTCGAGGGTGATGTGCATGGCTCACCGCAGCCAGGCGAGGGGGAGGGCTCGGGGCGCCGCGCGCTCGGTGCAGGCCTGGCTGTCCCGCACCTCCAGGCGCAGGGTCCCGGACAGCTCGGACTCGACCTCGATGGCCGGCCCCCGCTGCTTGCGTCGGCCCAGGACCCAGTGGGCGCCTGCCGCGTCCTCATCCTCGGCGTCGGCCCAGTACCGGTCGCTGCCCGCGGCGCGCAGGACCAGGCGCGGTCCCACCGCCGGGGCGACGGCGTAGACGACGCTGGTCACCTCGCTCCAGCCATCGGTGAAGGCCAGGCGCAGGCGCCAGGCCCCCTGTGGCGCTGCGCCCCAGGCCTGCCGGTCCAGCCGCAGCTCCTCCTGGCAGGGGCGGGCCGTGGCGACGGTGACCCAGCTCTCCTCCACCCCGACCTCGACCCGGGTCCAGACCGGCGCGCCCGCCTCTTGCGAGGTGCCCCAGCGCAGGTGGAGATCGGTGCCGTCTTCGCTGCGCTCCTCCAGCTCCTCGACCCGGGTCCAGGCGGCCTGGAGCCGTCCCTGGGGCAGCGTCAGGACGGCCAGCGCCGGGGCGACGCTCTGGGCGAGGGCAGCGGGCCGCCAGCGGGCCGGCATGCGTCGCTGGGCGGACAGCGCCCCCGCCAGCGCGGTGCGCCCGAGCTGCAGCTCGATGCGGGCTGTGGAGGGCGGGGGCGTGGGCAGGGCCAGCCCGCGCAGGGGCGGTGCTGTGCCCTGGACGGACACGGGGTGGACGAGCAGCTCGGTCCCCGCGGCGTCCTGGAGGGAGAGGAAGAGGCTCTCGGAGGCGTCCGAGGGCGGCTCACCCAGCCCGGCGGCGCGGGCCTGCCGGGCCGCGACCTGGAGCTGCGCGCTGCCGTCCGCTGCCATGTGGGCCTGGATCACCAGGCGGCCGCGGCGGGGGGCGACGGGGAGCGGGCCCCGGTCCAGGGCTCGCTCGACACCGGCCGGGGTCCCGACCACCAGCAGGCTCGCGGCGGCACCGGGGCGGGTGACGACCAGGCCGGGGTCCTTGCCCTCGGGCGCGACCACCGCCACCCAGGCCCGGCCTTCCCAGCCCGGCGCCCGCGCCGCCAGGGTGTCGAGGGCCTCGAAGAGGTGGGCGACCTGGCGGCCCGAGGGGTCGAGCAGCGGTCCCACCAGGGACAGGTCCTCGTCGCTGGCCCCCCGCACCTCGAAGAGCTCCCACCCGGGCAGGCGGCGGCGCAGGGCGGTCATGGAGACGCGGTGCAGCTCCAGGGGGTGCAGGCCCGCCCGGGTGCTCTCCTCGGCCGGCGCGGTCAGCCAGGCAGGCCGCAGGACGACGGCGACCCGCCGGGTGCTGACCTCTGCCAGGGACAGCCCGCCTTGCCAGCGGTCGTCGGCCGGCCCGTCCGCGGGGACCGCGAGGGGCCACAGCGAGACCTCGACCACCGCGCCGTCCCGTACCCACTCGGCCGGCAGGGTCAGTGAGACCGGCGAGGCCTCGGCCGAGGCGGACGGCAGCGCTTGTCCGTCCACCCGCACCTGGACGCGCCCGGGGGCCTGGGGAGGGTCCCAGGCCACGGTGGCCTGTACGGCCTCGCCGGGCTGGGCGGGGCCCTCGACCGCGGCGGCGAAGCGGACCGAGGAGATGCGGCGGCGCTGCCACAGCGAGACCTCCTGGGAGGCGGCGCCGCAGCGGTTGCGCGCCCACAGGGTCCAGGTGGCCTGGTCCTGCCCCGGAGGCAGGCGCAGCTCCAGGCTGCCGCGGGCGGCCAGCTTGCGGGTGTCGGCGGTCGCGATGGTGCCCTCGCCCTCGCCCTCGCCCTCGCCCTCGCCCTCGCCCTCGCCCTCGCCCTCGCCCTCGCCC
>Ga0100377_1000704_pt1 | contig 28759 bp, 22 predicted proteins | sample CryGeymeta201501_FD_83664 | JGI IMG/M metagenome (GOLD analysis project Ga0100377, IMG submission 83664) | Groundwater microbial communities from Crystal Geyser aquifers in Utah, USA - Crystal Geyser metaG 2015-01 | ecosystem: Environmental > Aquatic > Deep subsurface > Groundwater | place: USA...
AATACATGCCTTGTTTCCTCGTATCTTCTGTCCCCAGGTGTGTCTTCTGCTCGGTCATGGGCCTCTGGGCCCACTCCCTCACATCAGACGCCACCTGGAAACAGAATCTACGTCGGATCCATCAGCATCTATTTTCCGAATGGCTTCTCACCGGCACGCCTCGAACAGCGTGTCCTCCATCTCGCCGCTGCGACGCGAGGCCGCGGACACGGCGGCCAGCTCGGCCTTGTAGACGGCCAGCTCCGCCTCGGCGCCGGGCTGGAACGCCTCGCAGGTCTGGCCCTCGGGGCGCGTGGTGTGCCAGGTGAGCTCGTACACGACGGTCTTGATGGCCTCGCCCTCGAACTTGCCCCAGATCACCACCGACAGCTCGGCCTCGGCGGCGCCCACCTTGACGACGCCGACCTTGTGCGTCTGGGTGGTCAGCGGTGCCTCACACACGCCCTTGAGCGCGCTGAAGTTGATGCGCTTGTAGCGGCGCTCGAGGAACTTCCGGAACGAGGAGTGGAGCTTGTGGTCGGTGTCGCGCTTGTCGCCGAGCCAGCGGATCGCGACGCTGCGCTCCTGGAACGGGCGAGCGCCCTCCGCCGAAGGGGCCCACTCGGTGACCGTCGCCCAGGTGGGGTCCTTGATGTGAACCCGCCGGATGGAGTTGAACGGCACGTCGGCCAGCACCCCGTGGTCGTCGGCGCAGTCCCCCTCGTCGGGGATGAGGTGGGTGAGGGTGGCGATCTCGGTGTTCTCGATGCGCTTGGGGCGGGGGTGGACGCAGCGGTCGTGCTCGACGCTCTCCGACAGGAGGATGTTCTCCTTGCGCAGCTCGAGGGTGCGGGTGTCGAAGTAGTCCACGAGGCGACAGGTGGCCTCGTCGTCGAAGGTGACGCCTTTGGCGAGCACCTCCGGGTCGATCGTGATCGCGTCGAGCCCGTCGAGCGTCTTGAGGGTCGCGCCGAGGTCGGCGGTGGCGGTCAGCATCATGATGTAGCGGCGGCCGACCTCGGTGACCTCGGGCGCAGGCGCGGGATCCCCGGGGGGCGGGCCGGCATCGGGCGCGACGACGGGGCGGGTGTCGGTCCGGGGAGGAGGCGTGGACGGCTCAGTCTCGCAGGCCACGCCCACGAGGGGGAGGAGGCTCAGCAGCGTGGAGAGCAGATGGCGGCGCATGGGGTCCCTGGAGCTCGCGCACCCAGGCCAGGCGAGGAGTTCAGCGTGGCGTGGTGCGCGCATCATGCCGCACCCTAACACGGATACGGCCGTGCGCGAAGCCCCTGCCGCGCGCCTGCGACGACACGCAATTCCCTGATATCGCTCAGCTTTCCTTGAGGAAGGTGCCCTGACGCACGTCCTTGACGACGCCGGGGAAGGCGAGGACCTGGTTGTGCATCGCCAGATAAACGCCCGGCGGCAGGATCTGCACGGCCAGCAGGGACTCGGTGAGGTTCTGGACGGCGTCGGTCTGGCGCAGCTCGTAGGGGCGCATGGCCCCGGTGAACACGATGGGGACGCGTGGGTGGGGCACCAGGAGGCAGGTGCGCTCACCGGAGATGTGCAGGCGGTCGGTGCCATGCACGATGATCACGCCGTCGTAGGCCTCGGCCATGGCCTCGGCGGTGCGGGCGATCAGGGCGTGGTCGGCCTCGACCATCTCGAGGCTGTCCTTGTTCATCAGCGGTACGCGCACCACCTCGACGCCGCGCAGCTCGAGCTGGCTCAGCATGAGGTCGAGCACGTTGACCTTGTTGGTCAGCAGCCCCGAGAAGGCGTCGTAGGTCTTCTCGATGGTGCCGCCGGTGGAGATGATGGCGACGCGCTTGCGCGACTCGGTCATGCCACACCTCCCTCGCGTTGGAAGCTCGCCCACAGGCTCACCAGCCCCTCGCGCCCCAGGCTGTTCATGCGGGCGATGTTGGCCGCCGGGATGCCGTCCACGTCGGGGTGCTGGTCGATGGCGTCGGTGACGTGGGCCTCGCGCAGCAGGTGGAGGATGGGGAAGGGGGCGCGGTTGGTCCAGTTGCCGAGGTCGTCGGCTGGCACGCCGTCGAAGCGATAGCCCGGATGGAGCGTGGCGACCTGCAGCACGCCGTCGGCGCCGGCCTCGGCGAGCAGGTCTTCGAGGGTGGCGGCCACGTCGAGGAAGGTCTCGAAGTCGTCCACCGCGTGCGGGAAGATCACGAGGGTGGTGGCGATGTCGTCCGGCGAGGCGTCGAGCAGGACCATCGCCTCCGCTGAGGCGGCGCGCAGGGCGTCCTCGGGGGTCTCGACCTCACAGACCGCCATGCGGAGCGCGCCGCGCTGCACCACGGGCGCGGCGAAGGGGCAGACGTTGAGGCCGATGATTACGGCGTCGAGCCATCGTTGGATGACGGCGCGGACCTGAGTTTCGTCCATGGGAGCTCCGGGATGGGGTCAGGGGAGGCGAGGCGGGGCGCCGCGGGGCCCGCAGCGTGTGGGCTTCTATACACCGCGCGGCCAGGGAATTCACGCGTCATCGTCCGCGGGGCGAGGCATTGTTTCACGACCGGGCCGTGAAACAACGACCGGCGTGGATTCAGCCACGCCCCGGGCGACCAAGCTCGAAGCGCAGCAGGCCCTCCAGGTCCGGCTCGACGAAGCGGTAGCCGTGCGCGAGCAGGCGGCTCGGCGCCACGCGCATCCCTTCGAGCACGACCTCGCTCATCGCGCCGAAGAGCGCCTTGAGCACGAAGGCCGGCACGGGGAAGATGGTCGGGCGGCGCAGCACCCGTCCGAGCGTCCGGGCGAACTCGAGCTGGCGGACGGGGTGGGGGGCGGTGAGGTTGAACGGGCCCTCGAGGTCGTCGTGGTGCATGAGGTATTCGGTGGCGCCGAGCACGTCGTCGAGGCCGATCCAGCTCAGCCACTGACGCCCCGAGCCCACCCGGCCGCCGACCCCCATGGAGAACGGCGTGAGCATCCGCTGCAGCGCCCCGCCCTGGGGCGAGAGCACCACGCCGATGCGCAGGAAGGCCGTCCGGATGCCCGCGTCGACGGCAGGCTGCGCCGCGGCCTCCCAGCGCGTCACCACGTCGGGCAGGAAGCCCTCCCCCGGCGGCGCCGTCTCGTCGACCCCCGCCTCGTCCTCGTCGTTGCCGTAGTAGCCGATGGCCGAGGCGCACAGGAAGACCCGCGGACGCGCCGACGCCCGGACGAGCGCGTTGGCGATCGCCCGCGTCCCCTTGACCCGGCTGTCGAGGATCTGCTGGCGCGCCTCGGGGGTCCACCGCTGGCCGACGTTGGCCCCGGCCAGGTGGATGACGACGTCCACGTCATCAAAGCCGCCCTCCTCGACGGTCTCGTCGGCGGCGGACCAGCGGATCGGCGACCCGGAGGCGGGGAAGGTCGGCTCGAGGTCGCGGCACACCATCGGACGGACGGTGTGGCCGGCCGTGGCGAGGTAGGCGCACAGCGCCTTGCCCACCAGGCCCGTCGCGCCGGTCACCGCGACGGTCAGCCGCGGCCGGTCGGCGAAGGCGGCGTGCGCGGCGATGTCGCGGGCGGTCCGCACGTGCCGGAAGCGGAACATCTGCGCCAGCATCCGGTCGAACAGCCAGCCTCCGAACCAGCGCCCCGGCGGCTCGAGCGGCAGCCTGAACTCAAGGGCGTCCTCGAGGGTGCACGTGCCGTCCGGCTCCGGCAGACAGCTGTGCTGATGCCGCCACGCCGCGAACGGCCCCGACTCCTGCCGGTCCACGAACGACCGCCCCTCCACGAAGTCCTCGTGCAGCGCCACCCACCGCACCGCCAACGGCCCCGGCCCGATCCGCAGCTCCACCCTGGCGCCCTCGCCGAACACCGCGTCCCGCCGGGCGATCCGCACCGACTGCCACGGCGGCGTGAGCCGCTCGAACGCGCCCGGCCGCAGGTGCCAGGCATAGAGCTCTGAGGCCGAGGTCGCGATGGGCGACCGTTGCTTGAACTGACCCATGACCGCTCTCCTCCCCACCCCTGTTCGCGTGACCCCCAACCCGTCTCGATGCCGCAACCCCCGCCCTCGGTGCGCTCCCTGTCTTGCACCTCGAGGCCCGCTGTGACACTGTGGCGGCCGCCCTGAGGAGAACCCAACCTGCCCTGTGGAGCAAGAAGCGGCATGAGTAAAAAGCCCAAGGACACCAGGAAGGGCGCCGGGCCGACCCCGTCCGCCCCCGATCGCCAGCCCACCGAACCCACCGGGCTCCCCGCCGACGACCTCGAGGCCCCCGCCACCGGGCTCGGCTCGGGCCGGATGGTGCGCGCGCTGATGGGCGTCGCCCGCGTCGGCAACCGGCTGCCGGACCCGCTGACCTTCTTCCTCATCCTGGCCTTCGTCGTCGTCATCGCCTCGATGGTCTTCAACGGCGCCTCGGCGGACGTCATCCAGCGGACGGGTGAGGTCAAGACGACGGTCATCGAGAGCCTGCTCGGTCGCGAGGGCATCCGGTGGATGTTCATGAACGCGGTGAGCAACTTCATCAGCTTCGCGCCGCTGGGGCCCGTGCTGACGGTCATGCTGGGCATCGGCATCGCCGAGCGGACCGGCTTCATCACCATGGGCCTCAAGGTGCTCGTCCAGTCCGTGCCGAGCGGCCTGATCACGGCGACCCTGGTCTTCGCCGGCGTGATGAGCTCGATGGTGGCCGACGCGGGCTACGTCGTGCTGGTACCGCTCGGCGCCGTGCTCTTCGCGGGCCTCCGCCGACACCCGCTGGCCGGGCTGGCGGCGGCGTTCGCCGGCGTCTCGGGAGGCTTCTCGGCCAACCTCCTGATCACGGGGCTCGACCCGCTGCTGGCGCGGCTGACCGACGCCGCCGCCCGCACCATGGACCCGTCGTACTCGGTCAACCCGACCTGCAACTACTATTTCATGGTGGCGTCGGTCTTCCTGGTGACGGCCATCGGCACCGTGGTCACGAGCCGGATCGTCGAGCCGATGCTGGGCACCTGGGACCCGAAGCAGGGCGACGGCGAGTCGGGCAGCCCCGGCGCGCCGACCGAGCGGGAGAAGCGCGCCTTCGCCGTCTCGCTGCTCGTCATGCTCATCACCGCCGGCCTGCTCGCGACCCTGGCCGTCTTCCCCGACGCGCCCCTGCGCGACGTCATCAAGGACGACCAGCCCGGCGTGGACGCCCTCCACTCCTTCTTCGCCTCCATCGAGATCCTGATCGCCCTGCTCTTCATCCTGCCTGCGATCGTGTACGGGGTGATGATGGGCGGGATCAAGAGTGACAAGGACATCGCCCGGATGGCCAGCGAGACCATGGCGACGATGGGCACCTACGTCGTGCTCGCGTTCGTGGCGGGCCAGTTCGTGGCGTGGTTCAACCACAGCAACCTTGGCGTCGTGTCGGCGGTCAAGGGCGCCGAGGGCCTGCAGAGCCTCGGCTTGACGGGCATCCCGCTGCTGCTGGCGTTCATGGTCGTGACGATGTTCTTCAACCTGTTCGTCGGCAGCGCCTCGGCCAAGTGGGCGTTCATGGCCCCGGTCTTCGTGCCGATGCTGATGGTCATGGGCCTGTCGCCCGAGGCCATCCAGGCGAGCTACCGCATCGGCGACTCGGTCACGAACATCATCTCGCCGCTCATGCCCTACCTGCCGATCATCATCGTCTTCGCCCAGAAGTACGACCGCAAGGCTGGCCTCGGCACCCTCATGGCCGCCATGGTGCCCTACTCGATCGCCTTCGGCCTCGGCTGGACGGCGCTGCTCATCGTCTGGGTATTGTTCGACATCCCGCTCGGCCCCGGCGCGGGCATCTGGTACACCCCCTGACCGATTGTTTCACGGCCTCCCCGTGAAACAATCCCCGCCTCACGGCTCCCCCGACCCTCGCCGCGACCACAGGAAGGCGCCCAGCCGCCCCGCCGGTCGCCGCAGCACCCCGCTGCCCACGAAGTCGACGAAGAAGCCCCGCACCGACACGCCCGGCTCGGTCAGCCGCAGCGTCGTGATCGCCGTCACCACCCGCAGCACCGCCGACGCCCCGAACACCGCCAGGAACGCCCACCCGGCCTCGTCGGCCGCGTTCAGGAAGACGCCGCCGAGCATCGACGCCGCAAACAGGATCGCCCCCGTCACCACGTGGAACATCCCAAGGCCGCGGCTCCGGTCCTCCGGCGCGAGCGTCGCCATGGGCTGAATGAACGCCGCCTGGTTGAAGCCCGTCCACGCCACGCCGCTCACCACCGCCTCGATCCACAGCGGCCAGCTCGACTCCCGCGTCGCCACGAGCCACCACACCGGGTTGGACGCCAACATGAACCCCGTGGCGATCAGCACCTTGCGGCTGCCCACCCGCTCGATCGCCCGCACCCACGCACCGTTGCACGTCAACCGGATCACCAGCACGATGCACGTGTGCAGGATCGCCAGCTTGAACGACCAGCCCAGGTGGTTGAGCATGTACAGCGTCCAGAACGGCGCCGACACGCCGATCGCGCCGTACCACGCCCCAAACAACACCAACACCCGCCGGAACTCCCGCCCCTGCAGCAGCCGACGCCACACCGCCACCCCCGCCGCCCGATCCCGCGCGGCCGGAGCCGCGTCCGGCAGCCGACGCAGCGTCAACGCCCCCGCCACCCCCGCCACGATCCCCACACCCAGCAAGCCCGCAAGGACCGGCCCCTCCTCCCCCGTCTCCCGCCCCGCGTCCAGCAGCACCGCGCCGATCGGTGAGGCCACCAGCGTCGCCAGCGCCACCGCCCAGGCGCGGTGCCCGAACAGCGTGACCTGCTGGGCCTGCGGCACCAGATCGGCCACCCACGCCAGCCACCCGTTCTGTGCCACCATCCCGAACAACGCCTGAACGAACACCGCACCCACCGCCACCGACACCGCCCACTCGCCGCGCATCCCCGCCAGCAGCAGGGCCACCGGCGCCAGCCACAGCAGCCGCGCCAGCGTCAACAGCCCCACCACGAACCCCCGACGCCCCCCCAACCGCTGCTCCAGGATCGGCGCCCCGAGCTGGCCCACCTGGGCCAGAAATGGCAGCGCCGCCAACAAAGCCAGCGCCACCGGACCCGCCCCCAGCGCCACCGCCAGCCCCGTCAGGAACGCGCCGCCCGTCAACGTCACGAAGATCTCGCTCAGGAATCCCTCGGCCCGGAACGTCCACGCCTGCATCACACCACCCCGCATCGCTCACCGCGCGTCCTCGACGACGGCGGGGGGCTTCTCGCACCCTTCGGCCGTGCCGTCAAGCCTCCTCCGCCAGGCCCCGCCGCACGGGGCTCCCCCGACCCTCCCCCGAAACCACGCGCCCTCCCGGCCCCCTTCTGCACCTTACAACGCGTTCCGGGGCGTTGAGCGTGCCTCTGCGCTTGACATCTCCGGCCCTGGTGCTTTATCTACCCAACTCTTGCCGCGCCTGCTCTGGGACTCTCCAGAGGCGCGGCCACTGTCTCGATGATGAAGATCACTCGATGGTGATGAGCTGACCCGGAGTTCCGAGCATGAAGCGCACATATCAACCCAGCAAGATCAAGCGGAAGCGCTCCCACGGCTTCCGTTCCCGTATGGCCACCCCCGGTGGCCGCAAAGTCCTCGCCGAGCGTCGCCGCAAGGGGCGCAAGCGCCTCGCCGTCGACATCCACAGGAAGTAGCTGTCGTGACCCTGCCGCCCCTGCGACTCGCCCTGGCCCGTCGATGACGCGCGCAACGGCTCCCATGGGTCCTGACGACCACACCCTGACACCAACCGGCCCCGACGCCAGCGCCGTCCCTGTGGACCGCCGAAACGATGCCCGCCTGCGCAAAGACGAACGTCTTCGCAAGCGGCCGGAGTTTCGACGCGCCCAGAGAGGGACGCGCTACGTCACGCCTGCGCTCGTCGTCATCGCTTGCGATGCCCCCGAGGCGTGGAGTCGTGTCGGCCTGGTGGTGAGCAAGAAGGTCGGCAAGTCCCACGTCCGCTCGTTGGTGAAGCGTCGCCTTCGGGAGATCTTCCGGCGGAATAAGGCCGAGTTTCCGCTGGCTTTCGATTTCGTCTGGATCGCCCGCAACGGCGCGGTCGATGTCCCCTACGAAGACCTGGCCCGCCAGGCCATCGAGGGGAGCCGCAAGGCGGCCGGGCGTCACAGGGGCGGTTCGAAGCGCAAGCCGTCAAAGTCGTGAAGACGTGAACCCGGGTACCGCGCAACACACCGCGCACCCGCGCTCGCCATGGGCACCTCGCCCTCGGAGTCGATCCAACGCCATGGGGAAAGACGCCTCGCAGTCTGCGTCCGAACCGAACGACACCCAGGACGATGCGTCCCGCGGCGAGGATCGTGTGAACGTGGACGACAGCGGCCCGGAGGACCTCGTAGCATCGCCGAAGCCGGCGGTGGCGGCGAAGCCTCGGGGACCGTTGGCGTGGACGTTTCACGGCATGGTGCGCTTCTACCAGCTGTTCATCTCCCCGCTGACCCCGCCCATGTGCCGCTATACGCCCACATGCTCGGAGTACACGCGGCAGGCCATCGTCAAGTACGGCGCGATCAAGGGCACCTGGCTCGGGTCGCGTCGCATCCTCCGGTGTCACCCCTTCCACCCCGGCGGCTACGACCCCGTCCCCTAGCGCACAGCGCCTGGGGAGGTCCGCCGCGGCCAGGATGGTCGGAGGACACGACAGTACGCGCACACGCCTGCGTTGTCGGCTCGACACCGTCGACGCAGGCGCATCACGTGAGCCCTCGCGGTGCGATCCGCGCGGCGGAAACAGGTTGATTGCACATGGACCAGAAGCGAACCATCATCGCCATCGCCCTCTCGATGGCCGTTCTGCTGGGCTGGCAGCTCCTGTTCGCCCCCGATCCCCCCCCTGAAGGCGTCACCGCCGACAAGGCCCCACTGGCGGCGACCGACAACAACGGCACCGGGAGCACCAACGGCGGCAGCACGATCGGGCAGCAGCCCGTCGAGCCCACGCCCACGCCCACGCCTACGCCCGTCCAGAAGGAGATCCCCGTTCAGGATCTCATCATCAAGACAGACACCTACGAGGCGACGTTCACCAACCGGGGCGCTCGCCTCAAGGCGTTCCACATCCTGTCGCCCGAGCAGTACGTCCCCCGCGGCGACCTGATGGCGCCCGAGTTCGACGACGACAACCCCTCCCCCGGCGACATCTATCTCGATTACCTGCCCTTCGGCACGACCTTCGAGGGCACCGCGCTGGCGCTGCCCGAGACGGCCATGTTCGAGGTCGTGCAGTCCGACGAGACGGCCATCCTGTTCCGCTACACCGATCCGGCCACCCGGTTCGTGATGGACAAGCGGTTCGCGGTCAACCCCAAGTCCCCCTACAGCTTCGACGCCACGGTCGAGGTGCGCAACACCAGCCCCGACGCCCTGACCGACGCGCTGCGCATCGTCATGTACGGCTACCAGAAGCCGAGCGAGGGCGAGTGGTCCTTCTTCAACCCGATCCCCGACATCTCCCAGAGCGTCTGCCAGTCCGGCGATGACATCGAGCGCACCCCCCTGTCGGATGCCGCCGAAGGCGCCCACATCGAGGGCCCGGTCCGCTGGGGTGGCGTCGCCAGCCGCTACTTCACCACCACCGCCATCGCCCCGACCAATCCGTTCGCCGGCTGCGACGTGAGCGTCCGCGACAAGCAGTTCGTCAGGACGGCCCTGCTCGGCGACCGGTTCACGCTCGGCAACGGCAGCTCCCAGTCCTGGACCATGACCGCCTACATCGGCCCCAACAAGACCGACATCCTCGAGGTCTTCGACGTCGGCCTCGACCGCATGGTCGACTACGGCATCTTCGAGCCCATCTGCCGCCCGATCCACTGGCTGCTGATGCTGCTCTACGGCTGGATCGGCAACATGGGCGTCGCCATCATCGTGCTGACCCTCATCCTGCGCACCCTGATGTTCCCCATCAACCAGAAGGCCTACAAGAGCATGGACGGCATGAGGCGCATCCAGGAGCCCATGGCCGAGCTCAAGAAGAAGTACGAGAACGACCCGATGAAGATGAATGAGAAGATGATGGAACTGTATAAGACGGAGGGCGTCAGCCCCTTCGGCTGCTTCCCGCAGCTCGTCCAGATCCCTGTCTTCTTCGCCCTCTACCGCACCATCTACAACTCCGTCGAGCTCTACCACGCCAACTTCGCCCTCTGGTACGACGACCTCTCCGCCCCCGATCCCTACTACATTCTCCCCGTCCTCGTCGCAGGCGCCATGTTCGGTCAGCAGCTCCTGATGCCCACCGCCTCGACCAACCCGCAGATGAAGTATGTCATGTGGGCTATGCCCTTGATGTTCGCGGGCTTTGTCTTCCTCTTGCCTTCGGGGCTGGCCTTGTACATCATCACCAGCACCATGCTCGGCATCGGGCAGCAGTACTACATCCGGCGCACGGGCACGAACACTCCCGCACCCGCCAAGGTCTGATCGGCACCCGCTGAACCCCGGCGCGACCCCCTCCTCCTCTCATCACGGCACCCAACGGACAACCCATGGCGAACAGCAGCAAAAACCCCGCGCAGAACGGCGACACCACCCCCGAGAAGACGTCGACCCGGCGAACCAGGAGCAAGAAGACCGAGGCCCAGCCCGAGGCCGTCGAGGTCCAGGCCACCCCCACCGAGGCCGACGCCACCGAGCCCGCGCCCGCTGCGAAGAAGACCTCCACCCGCCACAAGAAGAGCGACGCCCCCATCGAGGCCGCCGAAGCAACGCCCGCCGAAGCCCCCACGCCCCAAAAGACGACCCGCAAGGCGCCCGTGAAGAAGGCCAGCAAGACCGTCGAAGTCGTCGCCGAGGCCGCACCTGCCGAGCCCGCACCCAAGAAGGCCCCCGCGCGCTCCCGCAGCAAGAAGGCCGCCGACCCCAGGCCCGCCGAGGTCGTCGCCGAGGCGGCGCCCGCTGAGACCGCCGAGACCGCCGAGACCGCCGAGACCGTGACCCCCGAGGCCGCGCCCGCCGAAGCTGCGCCCGCCGAGGCCCCCGCGCCCAAAAAGACGACCCGCAAGGCGCCTGCGAAGAAGGCCAGCAAGACCGCCGAGGTCGTCGCCGAGCCCGCGCCCGCCGAGCCCGCACCCAAGAAGGCCCCCGCGCGCGCGCGCGGCAAGAAGGCCAGCAAGACCGCCGAAGTCGTCGCCGAGGCCGCGCCCGCTGAGACCGCCGAGGCCGCGCCTGCCGAGCCCGTCGCCGAGCCCGCGCCCGTCGAGACCGCCGCCGAGCCCGTGACCGCCGAGGCCGCGCCTGCTGAGACCGCCGAGGCCGCACCCGCCGAGCCCAAGAAGGCACCTCGTCGGTCCCGCACCAGGAAGACCGACGACGACGCCCCCGCCGAGCCCGCCGCCGCGGAGGCCCCCGCCGTGGAGGCCGCCGCGGAGGCCGCCGCCGACGACGCCCCTGCCGAGACCCTCGTGCCCGAGGAACCGGCCACGGCTGCCGAGGCCGCCCCCTCCGAACCCACCGCCGACGCCCCTGCCGAGGCCGCCCCCACCGACGCCCCTCGCCGCTCCCGCCGCCGCCGCTCCCCTCGCCGGGACGACGCCGCCGAAGCAAAGACCGACGCCGCAGAGGGTGAGCCCACCGCCGAGCCCACGCCCGAGGGCGAGGACGCCGCAGAAGCCGAGCCCACCGCCGAAGGCGAGGCCGCACCGGCCGCCGAAGCCGCCGAAGCCGACAAGGGCGGACGCCGCGGCGACCGCCGCAACGACCGCCGCCGCGACGAGCGCCCCCGCGAGGAGGAGCCCGTCATCGACGCCCCCGCCCGCGCCATGGCGTGGCTCCAGGGCCTGTTCGAGCGCCTCGCCATGACCGTCGACCTCGCCGTGGAGGAGGACGCCGAGCAGATCACCCTCTCCATCACCGGCAAGGACGCCGAGCTCCTGCTCGCCGACATGTCCGCCTCGGGCCCCGCGGTCCTGCTCGCCCTGCAGAACACCGTCCAGAGCGCCGTCTTCGGCGGCCGACAGCGCCGCAAGCAGATCGTCATCGACGCCGCCAACTATCGGCAGCGCCGCATGGAGATGCTCCAGGACGTCGCGAACTTCCTGGGCGACAAGGTCGCCGCCACCGGTGACCCGGTGACCCTGCTCGGCATGAGCTCGTTCGACCGACGGGCCATCCACCAGGGCATCAAGGACAAGACGGGCGTCAAGACCGAGAGCGAGGGCTTCGGCATGTACCGGAGGCTGAAGGTCAACCCCCTCCGATGAGAGACACGATCGCCGCCATCGCCACCCCGCCCGGCCAGGGCGGGGTCGGCATCGTGCGCGTCTCCGGTCCGCTCGCCCTGCCGATCCTCCGCCGTGTCTGCCCCCGTTGGCCCGACGCGGCGGAGCACCATCGCCTCATCCTCACCCGCGCCCGCTCACCCCTCCCTGACGCCGCGCCCCTCGACCAGGTGCTCGCCGTCTACATGCCCGCCCCGCGCAGCTACACCGGCGAGGACGTGGTGGAGCTCCAGGGGCACGGCGGCCACCTCAACATGCGGCGGCTGCTCGAGGCCGTCTGCGACGCGGGGGCCCGACCGGCACGACCCGGCGAGTTCACCGAGCGGGCGTTCCTGAACGGCCGCATGGATCTGACCCAGGCCGAGGCCGTCGCCGACATCATCCACGCGACCCACCAGGCCGCGCTCGACCTCGCCCTGAGCCACCTCGACGGCCAGCTCGGGCGCACCATGAGCGCGATCCAGCAGGAGCTCGTCGTGGCGGTCACCCTGACCGAGGCCGCCATCGACTTCTCCACCGAGGAGCACGTCTACCAGCTCGACGCCGACGCCCTCGTGGAGCGCCTCGATGGGGTGCTCGGCCGAATCGATCGCCTGCTCGGCACCTTCGATGCGGGGCGGCAGATCCGGGAGGGCGTCCGCGTGGTCATCCTCGGCCGCCCCAACGCGGGCAAGTCCACGCTGTTCAACCGGCTGTGCGGCGCCGAGCGCGCCATCGTCACCGACATCCCCGGCACGACCCGCGACTACCTCGAGGAGGGCGTGCTGATCCGTGACGTGCTGATTCGCCTGGTCGACACCGCGGGCGTCCGCGCCACCGACGACCGCGTCGAGCAGCTCGGCGTCGCCCGCGCCCTCGCCCTGGCCGACAAGGCCGACGTCGTGCTCTGGCTGATCGACGGCACCGACCCCGAGGCGATCAGCGTCGACGCACTCGCGCCGGTGGCCGGCCGGGGCGCCGACCTGCTCCCCGTCATCACCAAGGACGACCTCGGCTGCGCCTTCGACGCCGCCGGCCTCGACCTCATCGCCCGGACCGCCGGCCGCCCCCCCCTGCGCGCCAACCTGCTCGACACCGAGGGCGCCGACGCACTGCTCGACGCCCTCGCCGCCACCGCGCGGCGACGCCTCACGCCCGACACCGAGGGCGCTATCCTGACGCGCCAGCGCCACCGCGCCGCCCTCGGCCGCGCCCGCGAGGCCCTGGCCGAAGCTCGCCGGAGCGCCGAGGCCGGCATGAGCCACGAGTTCGTCGCGCTCGACCTTCGGCTGGCCCTGGAAGCCACCGGCGAGGTGGTGGGGCGGGTGACGACGGACACCATCCTCGCTTCGATTTTTTCGGAGTTCTGTGTCGGCAAATAATCAGGAGCTGGCGCTCTCCAGGAGGGCATCCGATGGGCGCCCTTCCAGCAAACAAGCGCTCCAGCTCTACTGATTCAGGCGCTGAAGCTCGGCGCACGCCGTCTGCAAACCGCCCTGGCAGGCCGTGTTGTACATGTGCAGCGCACGCGCCTTGTCCTTCGGGACGCCGCGGCCCTCCTCGTACAGCTTGCCGAACGCCTGGCAGGCCGGCATGTGCCCGCCCACGCAGGCCTTGTTGTACAAGGTCGCGCCCTGCGGCTCGCTCTTCATGACCCCGCGGCCGTTCTCCACGATCACGCCGAGCTGGAAGCACGCCACCGCCTTGCCGCCGTTGCAGTCCTTCCGGAAGTTCGCCGCGACCTTACCGCACGCGATCTCGAACTCGTTGGTGCACGCGTGCTCGAAGAGCTCGAGCGCCTTGGCCTCGTTCTTCGTCGCCCCCGCGCCCGTCTCATAGATCGTGCCGAGCTCGGTGCAGGCCTTCATGCTGCCGTCGGCGCAACCCTTCTGGTAGAGCACCACCGCGCGGTTCGGGTTCTTCTCCACCCCCTCGATGCCACGCGCGTACATATCGGCCAGCTGGACGCAGAGGTCCCGATCACCGGCCTCGCAGCGCTTCTCGTAGGTGGTCGCGACGCGCTCACAGCCCTTCGTGCCTCCGGCGCGGCAAGCGTCCTGGAAGAACATCAGCGCCTTGTCCTCGCTGCGCAGCGCCTCGGGACCGACGAGGTGCATCTCGCCGACCTCCATGCACGCCGCCACCTCGCCCTGCTTGCAGGCCGTGCCCAGCATGCGCTGGACACCCTCGCAGGCCGGGGTGTGCTTGCGGTCGCACGCCCGGGTGTAATACGCCGAGGCGATCTGGCGATCCTTCGGCAGGCCCGCGCCCGTCTCGGACAGCTCCGCCAGGTGGGTGCACGACTCGACCATGTTCGCCTCGCACTGGGCCTGCAGACGCCCACAGCCTGCCGTGCTGCCCTGGGAGCAGGTCTTGCGGGCCAGCTCGGCCGCGCGGAGCTTGTCGACCTCCGTGCCGACGCCGTCCTCGAAGAACCACGCCAGATCGTCGCACCCTGCGGTGTCGCCCGTCTGGCATGTGCGGCTCACCAGCGCAAACGCCTGCTTGCAGCCCTCGTCACCCGGCTTGTCGCACGCCTGGAGGTAGAACTTCTTGGCCCTGGCCCCGTCCGCCGTGACCCCGACGCCCTGCTCGTACATCTCGCCGATGCGCGGGCAGGCCCAGATCACGCCACCCTCACAGGCCTGCTCGATGTAGCGCGCGGCCTGCACGGGATCCAGCGGCACCTCGTGCCCCTTGGCGTACAGGTCGCCGAGGTAGTAGCACTTGAGCGGCTCACCCGCCTCGCAGCCGCTGCGGAACTGCATCTCCTTCGAGCACCCCGCCACCCACAGCCCCAGAGCGAGCACGCTCGCCAACGCGACCGTCGCCCCGAGACCCCGCTTCGTCCAGACCGTTCGTTGTCTCATCAGACCCTTCTCTATGCTCTGCAAGCACGTCACTGCCGAGCTCGCCGCCATGACAAGCCCCTCGCCGATCTGACCCCGCAGCCCGACGTGATGGTGCGTGTGCCACTTCATGTTCGCGCCAGGAGGGCCGAGCGGATCGCCCGACTCACCACACCTCGGCGCCCACACCGTCCGACACGCCCCACGACGACGACGACGATCCCGCCCTCGCCCCCGAAACGCGCCGCCCTCAGTTGTAGCACATCATGCCGCGGCTGCCAGTTCGGCGCCGAGATCGCACGCGCGGAGCTGCGCGCCGACTCGCCCTCGCCTGGACTGTTTGTTTCACGGATGTTTCACGCCACCAGAGCGCCGAGCCCGGCTCAGTACGCCCAGGCCACGTCCAGCATCGGCAGCACGTGCCAGGCGTTGCCGAACGGGTACTCGCCCCAGATGAACTTGTAGCCGCCAAACACCGAGAAGTGCTCGGTGGCGTCCCAACGCAGCGTCGTGGAGTGCTCGACCGCCGTACGCTCCGGCTGGCCGAACATCTGCCACAGGTCCACGTCCAGCGTGAAGAACAGCGGCCCCCAGATCGGGCCGTCCACGTCCACCCCCGCCACGAAGGTGACCACGTCGTCCTGGTACTGGGCCAGCCGCGTGAACGCCAGCGGCAGGTCGATCGAGGGCATCCGCAGCTCGCCGCCCCGCATCCCCACCCGGCTGGTCAGCTTCAGCGTCACCGCCACGTCGCCGAACGCGGCCGTGCCCAACACCCCGTTCTCCAGCCCCACCATCGGCGGGATCTCGCTCGTGGCCGGGAACGCACAGAAGTTGTCGCGGCAGGCGAGCTGCCGCAGCAGCGCCGTCGGGTAGACCAGGCTGTGGATGGTCGCGATCTGCATCCGCTCCGTCGCCGCCCACTGGAACTTCACGTCCAGGTTCGGCTCGATCAGCGCGAACAGGAGGTGACTCGACACCTCCACCTTGTCGTGAACCCCCACCCGCACGGGCTGGAACACCCCCACGGAGTAGCCACCTGCCGGCAGCGTCCGGGCCGTACCCGCCGTCCACGCCCCGTGGGCCTGCGCCTGCGCCTCGGCCCCCAGGCCCACCAGCGCTCCGAAGACCGCCAGCGCCATCGCGACCACCGGACCGGCGACCACCCGCGTCGTTCGACTTCGATTCGACATCATCGCAGCTCCAGCCGCACAGAGACGGGCGCATGGTCCGACAGCGGCATCGTGGGATACCGACCTTCGAGCCCCTGATGGGTGATCCCCGAGCCCGGCACGAACGTGCCGTTCGTGAAGAGGTAGTCGAGCTTGCGATTCCAGAAGCCGTTCTTGTCCGTCGTGTGGCTGAAAAACGGCGCGTTGTCGGCCTGGTAGTCCGCCAGCGGGATCGCCGGGGAGAACGCCTCATACAGCCCCGTCATCCAGTCCGTCTCGGCGCTGTAGTCGTCCGCCTTGAACTGCTCGTCCTGACAGACCGAGTCCGGAAAGTCCTTCACCTGCGCCGAGCCCGGCGGCAGCGCGTTGAAGTCGCCGCCCAGCACCAGCCGGTCCCCCGTGGCGTCCAGCCGCTCGGCCTCCGCCGCGATGATGTCGATCTGGCGCTTCTTGGTGCCGTCGTGGGCAAACGCCGCCGTGTGCGTGTTCAACACCCACACCCCATCGGTGCCCGGCACAGCGATCCGCGTCCGCAGAATGTTCCGGTGCAGGTAGAAGTACTGGACGTAGCCGGCCTGCTCGCTGATCAGCGGCAAGGCCAGCCGCGTCGCCTCCTCGAAGGGGTACTTCGACAGGATCGCGTTGCCCATGTTGATGCGCCCGATCCCCCCGCTCGCCACGAAGTCCGCCTTCCACGCCGAGGCGTACGCCCCGTGGTTGAGGTCGGTGTGCTCCAGCAGGTACTGCACCTGGTTGACGTAGGCCGACCGCTTGGACTCGACCTCGATCTCCTGCAGCAGCAGCACGTCCGGGTCCACGTACCGGATGTAGGCGGCCAGCGCCTCCATGTTGCCGAGCACCTCCGCCCGCGTCATGTGCGCCTCGTCCTCGTAGCAGTCGAAGAAGAAGTCGATCCGACCGCCGCCGAACTTGACGTTGTACGTCATCACCCGCAGCTGCCCCGGATCGGCGTTCGGCGCGACCTGCACGCTCGCGGTGTACCGCTCGGCCGGCTCCACGTCCTCGAACTCCGTGTTGAACGGGTCGCAGCCCCACAACACGAGCAGCGCCGCTCCGCTCACCCACCACCGCATCGCCCTTCGTGCCATCCTTACGCTCCCACAGCTTGACGGTCCGGGGTCACTCTGGAGATCCTGAACCTACACCGGCCCGACCGGGCAACACAATCGGCGGAGCCACGCCATGTGCGACACCCTCGTCATCCCCGCCTCAGCCAGCCCCGACGGCGCGACCTGGCTCGCCAAGAACAGCGACCGCGCCCCCAACGAGGCCCAGAACGTCCTCCACCTGCCCGCCCGCGCGCACGCCCCCGGCGCGACCGTCCGCTGCACCTGGCTGGAGCTCCCCCAGGCCCCCCGGACCGCCGAGGTCGCGCTCAGCCAGCCTCACTGGATGTGGGGCGCCGAAATGGGCGTCAACGCGCACGGCCTGGCCATCGGGAACGAGGCTGTCTTCACCCACCTGCCTGTCGCGGACGTCGGCTTGCTCGGCATGGACCTGCTCCGCCTGGCCCTGGAGCGCACCACGACCGCCCTCGACGCCCTCGACCTCATTACGGACCTCCTTGACCGGTTTGGCCAGGGCGGCCCCTGCGACCTCGGCGACAGCCTCCGCTACCACAACGCCTTCCTCATCGCCGACCCCACCAACGCCTGGGTCCTCGAGACCGCCGACCGCTTCTGGGTCGCCGAGCGCGTCCGGTCCACCCGGTCCATCTCCAACGTCCTGACCATCGGCAAGCGCTTCGACCGCCTGAGCGCCGGCGCCCTGCCCTTCGCCCGCGCCCAGGGCTGGTGCCGCGGCGCCGCCGACTTCGACTTCGCCGCCTGCTTCGGCGACCCGCTCTACCGCCACGCCACCGGCGGCCTCCTCCGCCGCCACCGCACCGAAGCCTGCGCCGCCCACACCCCCCACCCCACCTTCGACGCCCTGGCCGCCGCCCTCCGCGACCACGCCGACGACCACCCCGCCGACGGCTGGCGCATGCACATGCCCTGCGCCCACGCCTCCTGGCCCCCCACCCGCCACCACGGCCAGACCACCGCCTCCATGATCGCCCACCTCACCCCCACTCACCCCCGCGCCTGGTTCACCGGCACCTCCTCCCCCTGCCTCAGCGTCTTCAAGCCCGTCGTCTTCGGCGGCGACCTCCTCGACACCGGCACCCTCGCCGGCGCCCGCGCCGACCACAGCCTCTGGTGGCGCCACGAACGCCTCCACCGCCTCACCCTCGACGACTACACCGCCCGCGCCGCCCTCCTCGCCCCCGACCGACTCGCCCTCGAGGCCCGCGCCCACCGCCCCGACCTCACACTCGCCGACGCGCAGGCCCTCTGGGACGACCACCGCGCCGCCCTCCCCGCCTGGACGCGACGCCTTGAGGCGAGCCCGGCGGCACGGCCGGAGCGCCGATGGTTTCGGGCGTTCTGGGCGGTGCAGAGCCGGCGGGCGGGGCTGTCGAAGGCAGACCGCACGACGTGACGGACCGATCCCCGCCGCCCTCAAGCCCGCTTCGAACCAAGACACCCCCACCCGGCCGATGCCCATGACGTGCCCCCTCCCGCTGATGCTTCTGCTGAGCGGCGCCCTGGTGACCACCGCGCTGCTCACCTCCCCCGTCGCCGCCCAACCGGCACCGGACCTCATGACCACCGAATCCATCCTCATCGACCACCTCCAACGCAACGCCCTCGGCTTCAACCCCGACACCACGCGCATCTCCGCCGTCCAACGCCCCGCGCTCCAGTGGGTCCAATACGACGTCGTCGACACCGAGCGCCGTGATCACACCCTCCACTACTTCGTCCACACCGACGGCCGCGTCCTCGAACCCCGCCTCGACGCCCGCGAGCGCCTCTCCACCCTGGCCGCGGACGAAGCCCTCGTCGAGCGCCCCTCAGCGCTCGAAGCCGACGACCTCATCGGCCTCCTGGCCGCCGCGCTCTCCCAGGGTGAGGTCCCCGTGACCGCCGACCGCGCCGACCGCGCCCGCACCACCTGGGCGAAGCCCCGCTTCACCCCGCCCACCATCGACGCCTCGCCCAAGCGCCTCCACGTCACCTTCTGGACCATGCCCCAGGGCCGGTCCACCACCGCCCACCTCTACGACGTCGTCATCAAGCCAGGCGGCAAGGTGACCCTGAAGGTCAAGACGGCCGAGCGCAGGCTCAACCCGGACCGCTAACTCCGCGCCTCCGGCGCGGGCCGCATCAGGGATGGAAGCCAGCAGGTGCGCTGCCCGGCGTTGTCTCACGGGCGTCGATTTGCTATCGTCGGCCCGTCGTGACCGCTCGTGGCGACGCGCATCCATCACGCCCCGCGCTCCCCAAGGACGACCCGCCGTGTATTTGAACCACATCCATGTCCGCAACTTCGGCTGCCTCGAGAACGTCGACGTCGAACTTGCGCCATTGACCGTCCTCATCGGACCCAACGACTCCGGGAAGTCCACGGTGCTGAGAGCGATCGAGGTGCTGGGACGGCTTCAAGCCGACGAGAGCCTCAGCGCTCTGTTCCCCACGGCCGATGACTTCCAGCAGCAGACCTTCAACGCCAATGGTCAGCTGATGGAGCTCGGCTTCAGCGGTCGAGTCGGAACGTACAAACTCGTCTTCGGGCTCGAACCCATAGACACTCCACCCCGCGCATTCTATGAGGAGCTGCGCTCCAGGTCGCGGGGCCAACGTTGGGAACGCCACGTCGACGGCTTTCCCGTCCAGCCGTTCAAGGGGACCGAGGACGTCCAGATCATGGTGGGGCCGGACGCTCACCCGCGCATCCGCCAGGGGATGAGCGGGAAGACCGTCAATGGGGAGTTCCAGACCACTCTGGACATGTTTGTGAAGGAGACGGGAGCCGCGATCGCCAGCGCGCGTCGGTTCCGCCTCAACCCCGATCGCCTGCGCGAGCCGGTGCCACTGGTCTTCCATCGGGAAGACATGCCCATGGAGCCCGATGGCTACGGCCTCGCTGGTGTGGTGGCCGATCTCCTGCACCGTCACCGCCACCGTCTCGAGGCGATCGAGGCGCGGCTGCGCGAGGCCATTCCCCACATCGACGGCGTGAACCTGCGGCAACGGACCCTACAATTGTCGGCCCCCTGGCCGTGGTTGAAGCACGACGCCAAGTTCATGGGCCCCACCTCCTGCTACGCCCTCGAGTTCAGGTCCAGCTCCGGCAACGCCATCCCCCACACCCTCGTCTCCGACGGCGTGCTGCTCTATCTGGCCTACCTGACCCTCACCATGGGACAACACCCCCATCGACTTCTCCTGATCGAGGAGCCCGAACTGGGGATTCACCCTGGCCTGCTCGCGCAGGTCATGACGTTGCTCAACGCTCTCGCCAAAGGAGATCCCCCCGTGCAGGTCATCCTCACGACACACTCGCCGCTGCTCCTCAACCACGTTGATCCCAAAGCGATCCGTATGGTGCACCGGGACTCGGGAGGCGCGACACAGATCCTGCCCTTCAGCGACATCAAGGACATCGCGAGATTGCTTGAGTACCAGGGGCCAGGCGAGGTGTGGGTGAACCTGGGCGAGGACGAGCTCGCCCGGAGGCAGCGAGAATGATCGACGAGCCGTTGACAGACGGCGCGCTGGATCCCGGGACATGGGGGCTCGAGCTGTCGGTCGAGGGCCCGACAGACGCATCGACGCACCGAAACCAGGGGAGTGACCAGAGCGCCGGTGGGGACGACTACGGTGGAGCGCTCATCCCGATCGTTCGCCGCACCCTGCAGGAGCTCAGCGGACATTCCGCGCCGGCGTTCGACAGGATGGTTCCCGCTCAACAGTGTGCGGCGGTGAGGCTGTCCCACATCTTCCTCTCAACGACGCACATGGGGGGACGGCGACGCCCCGACCTCGGCACACGCGCCCACAAGCTCGTCCAGGCGGTCGTGAATCGCCACCTGACAAACCCGGCGCGAGATCGTGTGCTCCTGGTCATTTTGTGGGATCGCGACGGGCAGCGCTCCAAGGTCACCGATCGAGACCAGTTCAACATCGAGCTGAAGTCGAAGGGCTATCCAGGCGTCGTCGCCGGCGTCTGCGTGGAGGAGGTCGAAGCCTGGCTGCTGGCGGATGTCCAGGCCCTCGCCGGTGTCTTCGGGAGCGGTCCCCGCCACCCTCCGACCTCTCCCGAGGCGCTCAACGACCCCAAGACCGCACTCTATGAGCTGCTGAACACCGAGTATGGGGGCTGGACCGATCACTTCGGCGTTGACGAGCGCAGCAAGATGTACGCGAGGTTGGCCGAGAAGATCAGACTGGACGAACTCGAGCGGATGTGCCCCGATGGGTACGGATGTCTCCGAAAGGATCTCGACCAGGCCGGCTTCCCAGCGAACTTCCGCCGTCGGTGACTTCGACGGGGCGCCGGTGGCTGCGGCCTTCCCGCGTGCCTCCCACACCCCTCCGTTGCAATCCCCCCCGTCCTTGTTTACTGTCCGACCCCGTTGCCAACGACGCCCATCGAACCGCACCACGGGGAACGACACATGCACCACCCACAACGACGCCCGCGCCTCCTGGCGGGCCTCGCCGCCGCCGCCGCGCTCACCGCGGCGCTGCCAGGCACCGCCGGAGCCTGGGACTTCGGCCTCAAGCAGACCCACGAGGTCGAGGGCGAGCAGCGCACCCGGCTCACCCTCGGCCTGAAGCTGTACGGCGCCCTCGACGGCACCGCGGAGCAGCTCGACCCGGTCCCGGTGGACACGGCGGAGACGACGTTCAGCACGGGGCCGCTGCTGTGGAGCCAGCTCAAGGTGGGCGGGGAGATGAAGCTGGTGCTGCACGCCGGCTTGCCGCTGATCATCACCGCGGGCGCCGAGGGCTACGGCTTTACGGGGCAGCTCGCCGGAGGGCCGAACCTGGAGGGTGTCGAGCTGCCCGCCTCGGAGGCCGAGGTGCTGTTCATGCGGAAGGCCTACGCGACGATGTCGGTGGGGCCGTTCCTGACGCTTGGCGGGGGGCTGATGGGCTTCCAGTGGGGGCTCGGGCCGCTGGCCAACAGCGGCGACGTCGGCTGGGAGCCGGGCTCGGCGAGGTTCTCAAACCCGACTCTGGGGGACACAAACCTGCGGTTGATGGCGGCGACGGGGCCGCATCTTGAGGACGTCGGGCTGACGATCTTCGTGTTTCGGGACCAGGTCTATGAGGACGCGGGGCTGCGGCCGCGGGACGAGGCGACGCAGTGGGGCGGCGGCTTCCGGTTCGCCCACAAGGAGCTGCTGCACGGCGGGATGTTCATCGTGCAGCGGCACCAGGAGGCCGACAGCGGCGCCTCGCTGGACGTGAAGGCGATCGACCTGACGGGCGGCGTCACGGTGGCCGAGGGCGAGGGCTGGAGCCTCAAGACAGAGGTCGAGGCGGCCTTCGTGACGGGCGAGACGGACCTGGCGCCCTCGTTCGACCACCGCACCCACGACGTCCGCCAGATCGGCGCGGCCTGGCGGACATCGCTGTCGGCGGGCAGCGTCGGCGGCGTGCTGGACGTGATCTACGCCTCGGGGGACCAGAACCTGTCCGACGGCGAGCAGAACGGCTTCAAGGCAGACCGCAACTTCGAGGAGGGGCTGCTGCTGTACCGGCACCTCCTGGCCGCGCAGACGGGCTATGGCGCCACGACCGCCTCGGACCCGCTGCTGATCGGCGTGCCGCCGGAGGACCTCGACCGGTTCCCGTCCGGGGGCTCGCTGACGAACACGGTGGCCTTCTTCCCGAGGGCGTGGTGGCGGCCGCTGAAGCAGCTGGAGCTCTACGGTGGGCCGCTGTTCGCTTTCTCGGAGGTGCCGCTGGTGGACCCCCTCAACACGAACTTCGGCGGCGGCGAGGCGCGCAACGCGCTGAACGGGGCCCCTGGCTCGTTCCTGGGGACAGAGCTGGACGTGGGGGTGCGGGGGCAGGTGAGCTGGAGCCCGCTGAAGCTGTCGGCGGGCCTCGAAGGGGGACTGCTGCTGCCTGGCACTGCGTTCGATGACGACAACGGCGAGGCGATGGCGCCTCTCTTCGGGTCGCGGGCGATGCTCCGCGCCGAGTTCTAGGGAGGACCCCATGCGCAACAAACACCTGATCATACTGGCCTTTTCTCTCTCGCTCGCGAGCGGCTGCCTGTCGGCGGAGCCCGAGGGCATCGCGCCAGCGACCCCGGCGAAGACCACCGTCAAGATGGACTTCCGGCACCGACCGCTGCCCGAGATCCCTCTGCCTAACGACATCGCCACCCGGCTCGACACCGCCTCGGCGACCGGACGGCGCGTCAACGCCTCCATGGTGGCGCCGACGGCGATGGAGTCCCTCGTCCGCGAGAGGATCGACAGCCTCGACGGCTGGGGCGTCTTCCAGCCCATCAGCATCCCGTTCACCGGGCCGCTCGACATCAACAGCATCACCGACGCCCACCGCGACGCCGACTACGACCTCTCCGACGACGTCGTCTACCTCGTCAACATCGACCGCGACTCGCCCGAGTACGGCCGCGTCCATCACCTCGACGTCGGGAACGGCAACTACCCGGTCATCCTCGAGAAGATCGATAACTACTGGAAAAACGACCCCCGCGGCTGGCTCATCTCCATCCTCTTCGAGGAGGCCGACGAGGACCTCAACGGCAACGGGATGCTCGACCCCGGCGAAGACACCGACGCCGACGGCGTCCTCGACGTCCCCAACTACCTCCCTGGACTCCACCCCGCTCAAGACGACCTCGCCGGACGCGCCGACGCCCTGATGACGTTCTACGAGCGCGAGACGAACACGCTCATCCTCAAGCCGCTCGTCCCGCTGCGCGAGCGCACCACCTACGGCGTCCTCGTGACCCGGCGCCTGAAGGACGCCAACGGCGACCCCGTCGGCTCCCCCTTCCCCTGGGTGAACCACGCCGCCCAGACCGAGGCCCTGATGCCCATGCTGGACGTCCTGCCGGCGGGCGTGAAGGTGGACGACATCGCCTTTGCGTTCAGCTACACGACCGAGACCATCGAGGCCAACTGGAAGGCCGTGCGCGACGGCCTTTACGGCCACGGCGTGCAGAAGCACATCGGCGAGGAGTTCCCGGCGGAGGTCGGCGGCCTGCTGCCGCTGCGCGATGAGGGGCACTTCGACGGCATGACCAACCCCTACCTCATGTACACCGAGAACTGGCTGCCCGTGTACAAGGTCATCGCCTCCCAGTTCCAGGGCGCCACCGAGGGCACGGTCGCCTTCCAGCAAATCCTCGACAACAACCAGTACGTCGACTACCACATCATCGGCTACTACGAGTCTCCCCAGCTCTTTGACCGCGAGGGCCCCGACGGCAACTGGCTGCCCTTCGACGCCCAGAGCTGGCCCCAGGACCTCGACCGCATCCCGGCGAAGACGCGCAGCGAGCGGGTCTACTTCTACATGACCGTCCCGCGCCGCGAGGTCTCCGACCGCGGCAACGACGAGCCGGCCCCCGTGGTCGTCCTCGGCCACGGCTACGGCGGAAACCGGTTCGATGTGGCCACCTTCGGGCCCTTCTTCGCCAAGTACGGCCTGGCGACCATCTCCATCGACAACGTCTCCCACGGCCTGTCCATCTCGCCCGAGCAGCGCGAGCTGGCCCTGTCGATCATCGGCGGCTTCGGCCTCAACGGCTACGCCGAGGCCGTGTTCACCGACCGCGCCTACGACCAGAACGGCGACGGCACGGTCGACTCCGGCGCCGACTTCTGGACCGCCTACCTGTTCCACACCCGCGACGTCGTCCGCCAGAGCGCCCTCGACTACATGCAGCTCATCCGCATCCTGCGCAGCTTCGACGGCGAGCACCGCTGGGGCTTCGACGCCAACGGCGACGGCCAGAACGAGCTGGCCGGCGACTTCGACGCCGACGGCAAGGTCGATATCGGCGGTGACGCCCTCATCACCATGACCGGCGGCTCCCTCGGCGGCATGATGGCGACCTTCATGGGCAGCGTCGAGCCCGAGCTGTCGGCCATCGCGCCCATCGTGCCTGGCGGCGGGCTCGGCGACGGCGGCATCCGCTCCCAGCAGGGCGGCGTGCCCGAGGCCTTCATCCTCCGCCCGATGGCGCCCCTGTACGTCGGCACCCTCGGCCGCCCAGCGACCGAGGCAGACAACACCCGCGAGCCCTTCGTCCCTGACCCGGCCGGCACACAATTCTACATCGAGACCATCGTTCCCGACCTGAACAACCGGGCCACCCGCCTGCTCGCCACCCTCGACGGCGTCCAGGCTGGCGACACCCTCGTGGTCGTCAACGCGCGGAACGAGGAGCGCGGCTGCGGCTTCGTGACCGCCCAGGGGACCGTGCGCGCCGCGGCGGCGAGCAACAAGGGCGACCGCACCCGGATCGAGCTCTACCGCGGCGACGCCCTCGTGCTCGGCTCCACCGAGTGCGCGGTCAAGACCGGCCTCAAGCCGATGCGCGTGGTCGACACCTTCGAGCACGAGGTCGAGTTCCAGACCCACCTCTTCGCCCAGGGCGCACCGCTGGAGTCGCTGGAGGAGGGCCTCGGCCTGCGTCGTGGCGACCCGGCCCTGCGCCGCTTCGGCGCCCTCGGCCAGATGGTGCTCGATCCCGCCGACATGGCCGTCGTGGCCCCCCACATCCAGAAGGAGCCCATGACCTACCCCGGCACGGGGCAGACCACCGGCACCCACATCTTCATCATCCCCGCCGTCGGCGACATGAGCGTCCCCGTGAACATGTCCATGAGCATCGGCCGCGCGGCCGGCCTGATCGACTACCTGACCCCCGATCCCCGCTACGACAAGCCGATCAACCAGGTCCTCATCGACACCTACACCGCCGAGGCCGTGCACACCCTCAACCGCTACCTCGACTGCAACGGCAAGGGCACGCACCTCGACCTCGACAACTTCAGCGGCGGCACGGACATCTGGGGCGACTGCATCCCCCGCCTCGACCAGCCGCTCCGCACGAAGTTCTACGAGACGGACCCGCTCGGCGGCCGCTCCGCCTACGTCGTCGCCTACGGCGATCCGAAGGGCAAGCACGGCTTCCCGGGGCCCGGCGAGGGCTACGACAGCGCCCGAAAGCTCTGCCAGCAGACCTGCGAGGGGCCGTGTGACTGCGACAACGTCGAGGTCTTCGACATCGGCAACTTCTTCTTCAACTCCATCGGCCGCTTCCTGAGCTCCGGCGGCCTGACCCTCAGCGACGACCTCTGCCAGGCCCGCGACGACTGCGACGACAAGCCCGCCCTGCCACCCGCACGCTACAACCCCGACGACCCCACCGCCGAGCCCGACCCCACCACCACCTGCACCTTCCCGAAGGTCCAGGTCGCCGGCACCCCCGAGCTCGACGCCATCGCCGACGCCCCGCCCCGCTGTGGCGCCAACCCCGGCGCCTGGCTCGACGACCCGACGCTCGGCGCCGTGACCGCCCGCGAGGCGGCCAACTTCTTCCCCGCGGCGCTGCTCCGCCAGCTCGCCGGCCAGGCCGGCATCACGCTGCCCCGCGAGCCGGCCTGGGACACCTCCGTCCTCCCCTACGCCTACACCACCCAGGACCGCGGCCAGCTCGTTCAGGCCACCGCCCTCGTGGCCTGGCCCACCAACATCGACACCACCGACCCCCTCGACGTCCTGCTCTTCCTCGGCGAGCCCGAGGGCGTGACCGACCGCTGCGCCACCTCCCGCGACCTGACCCAGAAGGCCCTGATGGCGCTCCTGGCCAGCTTCGGCTACATCGTCGTCGCCCCCGAGTACATCGGCATGCGCGGCTTCGGCCCCAGCCCCGAGGGCGCCCAGGTGCCCTACCTCGTCGCCGAGCCGGCAGCCCTCGGCGCGCTCGACGCCGTCCGCGCCCTCGGCCCCCTCGGCGCCGACCTCGGCACCACCTGCGCAAGCCCCAACGTCTTCCTCGTCGGCTCAGCCCAGGGCGGCCAGGCAGCCCTCTTCGCCGACCGCCTCGCCCCCTACTACGCCCCCGAGCTGAAGGTGGTCGGCGGCGTAGCCGCTGCGCTATTCTCCAATCTCTACGGACACTTGCGCGCGGCCGCCAGCGCCGACACCACCTCTCCCGCCCTCCACCGACTCGCCGCCTTCTTCGTCCAGGCGGCGGCCTGGTACGGCCTCACCGACCAGCTCGACGTCATCTTCAAGGACGGCGTCGCCGACACGATCGCCACCCGCCTCGCCTCCACCTGCGACCTCGACGTCCTCGCCGACCTCCCCACCCCCGCCGACGCCTTCACCGACACCTTCCTCGCCGCCCTCGCCGCAGATGACCTCACCCCCCTCGGCGACTGGGCCTGCGTCCTGGCCGAGAACTCCCTGGCGACCTCCTCTGTCCCCCCCCGCGACGCCGACCCCAACCACGCCTTCCTCTTCGTCCTCGGCGAGCAGGACACCCAGGTCACCCCCACCACCGAGCAGGCCAGCTTCGAGGCCCTCTGCGCCGACGGCCTCGCCCTCCGCTGGCTCGAATGCACCGAGGCCCGCCACAGCGACGTCGTCCTCTGGGCCCTCCCCGAGATCCTCGCCTTCCTGGACGCGACCCTCGCCGGAACCCCCGTCACCGACGCCTGCACCGTCGACGCGGCCAGGCGGTGCGGGTCGCAGCCCTGACGGCTCCCCCGCGGCCGTAGTCGCGCAGCAAAGCTGCGCGAACGGCCTCGACCCCTCGTAAACGAGGGGTCATCGGGCCCCCTCACGATCCACGGCTTGTATTTCACGAACGATCAGAACATGTTACATGTCGTCGTTTGGCGTTGGCGGCCTCGCCTCCTCTCGCCCGACTCCAGAGTCCCCGGCGTCAGCGAGCCCGTGAACCCCGCACATCGACCCTGAGAGGGCCCGAGCCCCCCTCGTTCACGAGGGGTCGAGGCCGCTCGCGGAGCTCGCTCCGCGATTGCGGCCTCGGGGGAGCTCCCCCGCCCCACCCCAAACCCCACCGCTCAAGAACCGTCCTCCTCACTGCGCCGGACCCGCCCCCCCCAGAAACCCCACGATCGCGTCGGCCAGCTCATCTGGCCGCTCCAGCTCCGGCATGTGCCCGCAGTCCTCGATCACCACCAGCTGCGAGCCCGCGATGCCCTCATGGAACGAGTCGGCCGACCACGGCCACAGGATCCAGTCGCTGTCGCCCCAGACGATCAACGTCGGCGCGGTGATCTCCCCCAGCCACCCGCTCCCGTCAAACCCGATGATGTTGCGCAGATAGCTGCTCACCCCCAGCGCCCAGGCGTACCCATCGGCCGACCGCCGCACGGCCAGGCCTCCAGCCTCCACGCTCACCGCCTCGCCAGGCCGCTCAGCCAGGCCTCCGCCGCCTCCGCATCCGGCAGATCGCAGACCTCGTCGGTGGCGGCGTCGCGATCGGTGGTCGAGATCCAGTCGAGCAACGCGTGCAGCTCGGCCTCGGTGATCGGACGACCGAGACGACGCGACAGGACACGGCCAAGCGTCAGCGCCTCGCCTTCAGCGAATGCCTCGCCCCGGACCTCCTCTCGAACCTCCCCCCGAACCTCCTCTCGAACCCCCCCCCCGCACCCCCCCCCCACCCGCCCCCACCCACCCCCCCCCCCCCGCCCCCCCC
>Ga0100377_1000705_pt1 | contig 28757 bp, 32 predicted proteins | sample CryGeymeta201501_FD_83664 | JGI IMG/M metagenome (GOLD analysis project Ga0100377, IMG submission 83664) | Groundwater microbial communities from Crystal Geyser aquifers in Utah, USA - Crystal Geyser metaG 2015-01 | ecosystem: Environmental > Aquatic > Deep subsurface > Groundwater | place: USA...
ATGCGCGACGAGGCGGAGATCAAGGGGCACCGGCGCACCTATATCGGCGCCATGCCCGGCAAGATCATTCAGGCTTTAAAGCAATTGAAGACAGCCAACCCGGTGATCATGATCGATGAGGTGGACAAGATCGGCAACGATTTCCGCGGCGATCCGGCCTCGGCCCTGCTTGAGGTGCTCGATCCGGAACAGAACAGCAGCTTCCTTGATCACTATATGGATGTGCGATTCGATCTGTCGCGGGTGCTGTTTCTGCTCACCGCCAACCAGCTGGATACCGTGCCGCCGCCGTTGCTGGATCGTGCCGAGATCATCCGTCTGCCGGGCTATGTCGCCGATGAGAAGGTGGAGATCGCCCGCAAACACCTCTGGCCGAGGCTGCTCAGGGAGAACGGTCTCACGCGCGGCGATATCAGTCTGGCACCGGCCGCTCTGCGGCATCTGGTCGAAGACTATGCGCGTGAGCCTGGTGTGCGGCATCTGGAGCAGTTGCTGAAAAAGATCCAGCGCAAGGCCGCCATGCAGCTGGCGCAACAGGATGAGTTTGAGGAGAAGCAGGCCGGGGCTGTAGCGGTACCGCTTGTCATCAACACCCGCAATCTCGACGAGTTCGCCGGCAAGGCGAAATACCGCGACAAGAAGCAGCACTGCGGCGTGGGTATGGCAACGGGTCTGGCATGGACGGCGATGGGTGGAGTGACGCTCGACCTAGAGGCGGCCCGTGTGCATGAGGACCGGCGCGGTCTGAAGCTCACCGGGCAGTTGGGCAAGGTGATGCAGGAATCCGCCGAGATCGCCTATTCCTACATCACCGCGCACCTGAAACGCTACGGCGCGACGCCGGAGTATTTCGACAAGGCCTTCGTGCATCTGCATGTGCCGGAGGGGGCGGTGCCCAAGGACGGGCCGTCCGCCGGCATCAGCATGGCCACCGCACTGCTGTCGCTGGCGCTGGGCAAGGCCCCGAAGGCCATGGCGATGACCGGGGAGCTGACCCTGACCGGCGAGGTGCTGCCCATCGGGGGAGAGCGGGAAAAGCTGCTTGCGGCCAAACGACTTGGCATCAATGAGGTCATCCTGCCGGAAGGCAACCGCGTGGATGTCGAGGAGTTGTCAGCGAAGGTGGTCGAGGGTGTGCGCATCCATTATGTGAAGCATTTCGACGAGGTGGTGGCTTTGATGTTCGGCATCCGGCCTAAACTGAAACGCAAGACAAAGAAATCCGGCAAGCTGTGATTCGCCGGGGAGATGCGGCCATCAGCCCGGCAGTTCAGGTTTTTGGAGCCGCTCTCTCGCCCAGTTGATGCCTTCTTTCAGGACTTTTGCGGGGTTGCCACCGATCACTATTCCCGGTTCTTCGAAGGCATTTGTCACCACAGCGCCAGCTGCGATAACCGAGTCTGATGCAATACAGGTACCCTTGAGAATCAGGCAGTGGGCGCCCACCCATACGTGGTCGGCTATGTGAATGTCCTGCCCGTAGTTCAGTCTTTCTCCTGTTCCTGCTGAGACAATCGAATGCGAATCACCTGTTCTGACACCGATGTCGTATGCGAACATGCACCGCTCGCCGATTTCGATGCGGGTGCCGGATTCCGGCAGAGCCAGGCTGACTTTTTCGAAGCTTGAAAACTCACCGATTACCAGCTCGCAATCGTTATCGTCAATCCAGATCGAGGAGCTGGGTCCGAAACGGCAATGTTCGCCGATGCTCACCCGGTTGTTGTTCCCCCTGATGTAAAAGGTAAGGCCGTTCAGTCGGCAGTCATCGGCAATGCTGATGCGATTCTGGTTGCCGGCGATGTCGAATAAGACACGCGAAAGAAAGCCGTTTTTATAAGTGATCGAATTATTTTTTCCGGCGATACGCTTGCTGATGCTCCGTGTATGCAGCCTGCCTGTCGCCCTGCGTAGCAAGTTCGCCGCAGCAGGGGAGCGTTCCTCGATCACCTGAAATAACATCTTGATTCTATTTCTCAAGCCGGCTCCCCGCATATCGCTGTTGAATCATGATGCCTGTCGCTGGGAATATACTGCCGGATCTTGGCAAGGTAAAACCCGTATTCTGGTCATTGCGTCAGGCAAGGCAGCGTAATCTGTATTTGCAGCCCGCCACCCGGAGCATGTGCTGCGCGAATATGCCCACCGTGAAGTTCGAGCACGCTGCGGGCGATGGCCAGTCCAAGCCCATAACCGCCGCCGGAACGGGTGCGTGCCTCTTCGGCGCGGAAGAACGGTTCGAAGATGCGTTCCAGTGCTTTGTCGGGTACGCCGGATCCATGGTCGCGCACGCATGTTTCCATACCCTTGTCGGTTTCCCGCATGCCGATTTCCACAGCTGTACCGTTTGCTGTGTGGCGCACGGCATTGCGCAGCACATTGTCCAGCGCGCGCTGTAGCCACAGACGGTCACCGCGCATGCGGCAGCCTTCGATGATGTCCGATTCAACCCGTTTGCCTGCGGCCTCGGCTTCGAAGGATGCATCGGCGATCACCTCTTCAAGCAGGGCGCTGAAGTCGAGCTCCTGCATGTCCGCCTGGATCGCTCCCTGCTCGAAGCGGGCCAGACTCAATACCTCGCCGATCAGTTCGTTCAGGCGCTCCGCCTCGCGCCCGATACGGCTCAGATCCTCCTGTGCAGCTTCGCCTGCCATATCGCGGGCCAGTTCAAGTGCCACGGTGAGTCGGGCCAGCGGTGAGCGCAGTTCGTGCGATACGTCGCGCAGCAACTGCTTGTGGCTACTCATCAGTGTCTGTAATTGCAGCGCCATCGCATCGAAGCTGCGAGCCATCTCGCCCAGTTCGTCGCCGCGCGCGGCCAGTGCTTGCGGGGTTCGCGTATCCATGCGGCCGCTGCCGAGCTGCGAGGCGCTCAGTTGCAACTGGCGGATCGGGCGGGTGAATATGCGGCTGAGCATCCAGCTGACCAGCAGCACAAGACTTAAGGCCAGCAGCAACTGGAAGATCAGCGTGGCCTGACGATTATCCTGCATCGCATCGGGCGCAATCAGGCTGCTGGCGACCCAGTAGTACTGTCCGCGTACAGTGCTCACCGGCACAATGGCAAACATATGCGGCGGGCGGACCTGCTTAATAGCAGTGTTTGTACGCATGGTTGTGTCGATCTGCGCCGACAAGGCCTGCGGAACCCTCCGGCCGATGACGTTCATGCCTTGGCTATCCAGCAGAAAGCCGCGGAAGTGCTGTTGCTGCATATTGCGTTGCAGCCAGCGGCGCAGGGCATCCGGACCTTCCTCGGCATATAGATTGGCCGCCGTGTCGGCATAGCCGGCAAGCTGATTCAGGCGCTGCTCAGTCTGCTGGGTTTGCAGCATCCAGCGCTGGCTGAACCACGAAGATGCAGCGGCAATACCCAGCAGGCTAAGCAGCAGGGCGAGGAACAGTTTCCAGAATAACTTCATGGGGGCCCGGGGAGCTTAGTCGAAAGCCGGCATTAATCGAGGGCCAACAGCCAGCCGACGCCGCGCACTGTTTTGATGCGGGGTTCGCCGTTGCCCAGTGGTGATAGCTTCTTCCGGATGCGGCCGATATGCACATCCAGCGTGCGATCGAAGGGGCCGTGGCGTTTACCGAGTGCCTGTTCGGTGAGGGCATCCTTCTCCACCACCTCGCCTGCATGGCGGAGCAGCACACCGAGGATATTGTATTCGCTGCTGGTCAGCATGATCTCTTCGCCGTTCTCAAGGATGCGGCGCGATTGCGGATGCCATTCGAAAGTGGCGATCATCTTCATCTGCGGAGCCTCGGCGGCCTTCTCATCGACCCGTCCGCCCTCGGCGCGGCGCAGCACGGCGCGGATGCGCGCGGCCAGTTCGCGCGGATTGCAGGGTTTGGGGATGTAATCGTCGGCTCACAGTTCCAGACCGATGATGCGGTCCATCTCCTCGCCGCGCGCGGTCAGCATGATCACAGGCAATTGCGAAAAGCTTCTGAGTTCGCGCAACACATCCATACCGTTCTTGCCCGGCATCATCACATCGATGACCGCCAGATCGAAGCTCTCTGCGAGCATGCGCTCAAGGCCAGATGCCCCGTCGGATGCGCTGTCCACGTTGAAGCCTTCATGCGCAAGGAAGCGTCGCATCAGGTCGGTGAGTTCGGTATCGTCGTCGATCAACAGGATGTTCATGGCCTCATCCTGCCATGAAATATATATCGGGAAACAGCGCCGGGGCTTTGCTGGCGAAGGTTTTACATATTCGTTACAATCATTTTCCATTTGCTTGCATAGCCGCCGCACTTGTTTGCTGCGCGGCTGACATAGTTCGTGTTGTACGGCATGGGTGCCGATCTGATTCACAGGAGATGGAAATGAAGGAATCAATGATTGCAGCAGGCTTGCTTATTGCCACAGCACTGGCCGTTCCCGCTATGGCGTGCCCGGGCGGTGGCCAGTGCGGCGGTCCGGGCGCCAACCAGGAAAGCAGGCAGCAGATGATGCAGCAGCGTATGGCCGATGAGCTGAATCTGAGCGATACGCAGAAGGCGCAGTTCAAGAAGGTGCATGAGGATGCACGTCCGACCATGCAGGCCATGCGTGATGCCATGCGGGCCAACCGTGATGCCATGCAGAAGCTCGATCCGGCAGCTTCGGATTACAGCGCACAGGTTGATAAACTGGCCGCCGAGAAGGGTGCATTGGTCGAGGGGATGATGAAGGAGCGTGGCAGATTGCAGGCCGAGATCGCCGCTATCCTGACCCCTGAGCAGCGTGCCAAGCACGCCGAGCTGCGCAAGGCCCGTCAGGGCAAGTGGAAAGACAGGAAGGACGAGCGTCGCGGTGACCGTCCGGGGCGTGGAGACGGTCCGGGCAACGGCCCGCGCGGCATGGGTATGTAACATTCCATCTCACCATGTCTGACTTGACGCCTGCCGGGCCTCCCTCCGGCAGGCGTTTTGTTTATTACTTCCTTCGATTCTCCGGCGTAGGCTGCGGCGATGCCCATCATGACCCTCAACCACATCAGCAAGGCCTTCGGAGCGCAGGTGCTGCTCGACGACATCTCGTTCTCCATCACGCGCGGTGTGCGCCTCGGCCTGATCGGGCGCAACGGCGAGGGTAAATCCACGCTGCTGAAGATCATGGCCGGACAGGTGGAATGCGATGCGGGGGAAGTGACTCTGCGCGGCAACGCGCGCGTCGCCTACCTGCCTCAGGCCCCGCATTTCGATGCCGGCGAGACGGTGTTCCAGGTGGTGGCCGGTGGTCTGGGCGAGGTGGCGCGGGCACTGGACGATTATCACGATGCCCTGCACGCGTTGCAGCACGACAGCTCGGCACAGGCCTTGAAGCGGCTGGATGAATTGCAGGCGGAGCTTGAGCGAAGCGGGGCATGGCAGTTCCATGCACGCATCGAAACAGCGATCTCCAAACTGAAACTGGACCCCGACCGCGATGTCGGCGAGCTCTCCGGCGGCTGGTTGCGCAGGGTGGCGGTGGCGCGCGCGGTGGTGGCCGAGCCCGATGTGCTGCTGCTCGACGAGCCGACCAACCATCTGGATGTGGCCTCCATCGAGTGGTTGGAGGATTTTGTCGCAACCTTTCCGGGCGCTGTTGTGTTCATCACCCATGACCGCTATTTCCTTGATGCCGTGGCCGAGGAGATCGTCGAGCTTGATCGCGGGCATCTTGCGCATTTCCCCTGTTCCTATGCCGAGTATCTGGAGAAGAAGGCCGAGATGCTGGCCATCGAGGAAACCCAGCATCGCAAGTTCGACAAGGTGCTGGCCAACGAGGAGCGCTGGATCCGCCAGGGCATTCCGGCACGGCGCACAAGGAACGAAGGGCGGGTGCGCGGACTTGAGGAGCTGCGCAGGCAGAGATCGGCACGGCGTATGCGCGGCGGGGATGTGGACCTGCGTGTGGCCACAGGTGTGAAGCCCGGCAAGATGCTGATGGAGGCCATCGAGGTGAGCCATGCCTTCGGCGACACCTGTATCGTGAAGGACTTCAGTCACAAGATCATGGCCGGAGACCGGGTCGGCCTGATCGGTCCGAACGGTATCGGCAAGACGACCCTGTTGCGCATCATGCTCGGCGAGATGACGCCGGATGAGGGGCGGGTGCGGCATGGTGTGCGTCTGGCGCCGGCCTTCCTCACCCAGATGCGCGAGCTTGATCCCGCACATAAGATCAAGGACATCCTGCTGCCGCTGGGCGGTCAGTATGTGCATGTCGGCGGACATGAGCCGCGGCATGTGGTCAGCTATCTGCAGGACTTTCTGTTCGATAAGGAGCGACTGAATGCCCCGGTTTTCGCCCTCTCCGGCGGCGAGCGCGGGCGGCTGATGCTAGCGAAATTATTGCTCGAACCGGCCAACCTGCTGGTGCTCGACGAGCCGACCAACGATCTGGATATCGGCACGCTGGCCATGCTGGAGCTGGCGCTGGCCAAGTATGAGGGCACGGTGATTCTGGTATCGCATGACCGCGCCTTCATGGATCGAGTCGCCAACCGTGTGCTGGCTTTCGAGGGCGACGGGCGGATCGTGCCGGTGGAGGGTGGCTATTCGGATTACGCCGCATGGCGCCAGACGCAGGCCGAAAAGGCCGCACTGCAAGCCTCCGAACAGAGGGCGCGCAAGCCGGACGCGGCTGTGGTAAAGCCGGTGAAAAAGGCCAACAAGCTGAGCTACAACGAACAGCGCGAGCTCGATGCCCTGCCTGCATTGATTGAAAATCTGGAAGAGGAGAAATCCGCCATCGAGGCACGTTTCTGCGATGTTGATTGTTTTTCCAGCGATCCGGCTGCCTTCCAGAGGGACCAGCAGCGGCTTGGCGACATCGAGCAGGAACTGGCCGCCAGCTATGCGCGCTGGGAGGATCTGGAAGGCAAACAGGAGGCCCTGTCGGCATGAATGAATGGTGGGAAAAGCCGCTGGATAGCTTGTCGGCTGAAGAATGGGAGCAGCTTTGCGACGGCTGTGGTCTGTGCTGCATGCATAAATTCGAGGATGAAGATAGCGGCGAAATACTCTATACCGACGTTACCTGCCGCCTGTTCGATGGCAATACCTGCCGCTGCAGGGATTATGCGAAAAGAAGCGAGCTGGTTCCGGATTGTATCCGGATACGCCATTTCACTGCAGAACAGTTTGCATGGCTTCCGAAAACCTGCGCCTACCGGCTGCGCTTCGAGGAACAGCCGTTGTTCGACTGGCATCCGCTGCTTTCCGGCCATGCGGATTCGGTGCATGCGGCGGGGATTTCGATGCAGGGAAGATGTGTGTCCGAAAGCGAGGTGGATGAAGACGATCTGCCGCTGCATATCATCGACCCCTCCGACGGGTAGTCAATTCAACCCGCCACAGAGTCACGAAGACACAAAGAAATTCAATTTTTTTGGTGATGTTTAGCCGTTGTTTGTGACTTCGTGTCTTTGTGGTGAATGCCTGCCTCTTTTGGCATGATTCGCCCTTCTGAAATCAGGGATTAACGGAGTATCTATATGGAAAGCAAGATCGTCGTCGCAGCGCTTTATCATTTCGCCAGGCTGGAGAATTTCCGCGAGATGCGCGGCACACTGCAACAGGTGTGCGACGAGGCCGGCATCAAGGGCTCGCTGCTGCTGGCGCGCGAGGGCATCAACGGCACCGTGGCTGGATCGCGCGAAGGTATTGATGCGTTGCTCGTCTATCTGCGTGCCGATGCCCGGCTGGCCGAGCTGAATCATAAGGAATCGTATGCGGTCGCCATGCCGTTCTACCGCATGAAGGTGAAGCTGAAGAAGGAGATCGTGACTCTCGGTGCGCCCGAGGCCGATCCGAACGTGTGTGTCGGGCAGTATGTCGAGCCGCAGGACTGGAATGCGCTGATCTCCGATCCGGATGTGCTGCTGCTGGATACGCGCAACGACTACGAATACGAGGTGGGCACGTTCAAGGGTGCGGTGAATCCGGATACCAGGACCTTCCGCGAGTTCCCCGATTTTGTGAACAGCCATTATAAGCCCGAACAGCACAAGCGTGTGGCGATGTTCTGCACCGGCGGCATCCGCTGCGAGAAGGCCTCGGCGTGGATGCTGCAACACGGCTTCGAGTCGGTTTATCATTTGAAGGGCGGCATCCTGAAGTATCTGGAACTGGTGCCGGAAGAGGAGAGTCCGTGGCAGGGCGAGTGCTTTGTGTTCGACGAGCGGGTGAGCGTGGGGCATGGGCTGAAGCCGGGCGACTATGTGCCCTGCCGCGGTTGCCGTTATCCCCTGACCCCTGCCGAACGGCAGGCGCCCGAGTTTGAAGAGGGTGTGAGTTGCGCGCACTGCATTGCCGGGCTGAGCGAGGAAAAGAAGGCCCGCTTGCGCGAGCGGCAGAAGCAGACGGAACTGGCCGAAGCGAAGCACCGCGAGCATATCGGCATGAATCTCGCGGCGCAGCGCCGCGCCAAGCTGGAAGAGAAGCGCAAGGCGGGTATCAAGCCGCCGCGTTACCTGCGCGAACTGGCCTGACGGCCAGTCCGTTCACCCGGTGTTCCGGGTTGAGTGCCCTCAGAGGTCGGCGGCGGTGAGGGTAGCGAAGGTGTCGCGCAGACCGGCGCGGCGGCCGAGCCACAGACGGGTAAGAAAGAAGGACACGGCCTTCAGTTTGATCAGCACCAGCAACATGGCCACGCTGGACAGGCCCATCATCCACAGCGCTCCGGAAAGTCCCTTGTCCACCAGCATGGCATAGGTGAAGAAGTAGGTGCACATGGTCAGCGCGAAGATGGTGCCGATGGTCACCGCGACGTTTTCCTGAACCTTCTTGATGTGTGCGATGCTTTCTGCGCGCTGTGTGTTGCTCATGCGTAATCTCCTGTGTCCGGTTGGCGGCGATGCTATCCGTTGGGCCGGCAACATCCAATTGATGCAGTTAATATCAGCTGAATTTATGCGCTATCTGCGCGACGGAAGCGGTGCAGCCAGACCAGCGCATCCTCGTTCCAGCTCATGCCCTTGTGCATGGCGAGAATCAGATCGCGGTAGGCTTCAAGACTTGCATAGCCTTCGGCTTTCGCACCGGCTTCGCCCATGTCGCCGAGCCGCTGGCGCACAAGCGCGGTGCAGATGAAGGGTACGCTCTGCAACTCGAAGGTTTCGCCCGGATAGGCATAGATGCCGTCGCGGCGCTGCTCGGTCTTTTCACCCCTGATTGCGGCTTCGACAAGGCGCGGGTGACGCACCAGGCGGTCGATGCTGCAGGTCTTTTCAGGGTAGGTGTCGGCGGTTGAATTCATGGGCATACTATCGGCACAAGAGGCATGCTATGCAATGCATGCTCGCATGGAGCAGGGGGTTTACATGAAAACATGGATGAATCGGGCAATGCTCGCTCTGCTGGCCTTGTCGGTCTGGGGGGCTACTTTGCAACCCGCAGATGCAGCGGTGCAGGGCAGGGAGATCGTCTATCAGGTGGACGGACAGAAGTTCACCGGCTTCGTGGCCTATGACGATGCCATCAAGGGTGTACGGCCGGGTGTGCTGGTGCTGCACGAATGGTGGGGACACAACCCCTATGCGCGGCATCGTGCCGAGATGCTGGCTGGTCTGGGCTACACGGCCTTCGCGCTGGATATGTATGGCAGCGGCAAGCAGGCCCGGCATCCCGATGATGCGATGAAATTCATGCAGGCGGCGACCGCCGATCAGGGGAAGCTTGAGCAGCGCTTTATGGCGGCACTGAAGATCCTGCAAGCCCAGATGGGTGTCGATCCCTACCGCATCGCGGCCATCGGTTACTGCATGGGCGGGGGCATCGCGATGAATATGGCGCGCGCCGGCATGCCGCTGAAGGCCGTCGCGGTATTCCATGGCTCGCTGGGCACGCAACACCCCGTCAAGTCCGGACAGATCAAGGGCGAGATCGCCATATTCACCGGAGCCGCCGATCCCTTTGTGCCGGCTGAACGGGTGAGTGCTTTCGAGCAGGAGATGCAAGCTGCCGGCGTGAGATATACGCTGACTTCCTATCCCGGCGCGAAGCACAGCTTCACCAATCCGGATGCCGACGGGTTCGCTGCGCGCTTCGGCATGCCGCTGGCCTACGATGCAGCTGCCGATGCGGACTCGTGGAAACGGATGCAGGAGATGTTTCATCGCGTACTGGGTGGCGGCCGATAAAGCGGGGCGCGATTCCATCAAGCAAACGGGAGCCATCCGGCTCCCGTTTTTATTGCAAGGCTTGCGACGGATGCTGTCTTAAAACGGCCACCAGGCTTTCTGTGTGGTCATCGGTGTGCTTTGATCGACATCCGTCGTGTCCCCGCTTGCAGCCTGCGGTTCGGTTTTGCCTGACTCCGGTGCTGCTTGTGCGGTATGGTCGGATGGGGTCGGGGCCTGCATCGGTGTGGTTTGATCGAAGGCCGGATTTTCAATGCCCTGACTGCTGATCTCCGGCGATGTTGGTGTGGCGTTCGCCTGTGCGGCGATGAAGAGTGTCAGTATTGCAGCAAGCCATGTGTGTTTCATGTGGACCCCCCTGAACTGTTGGGGCTCATACTGAACAGTTTATCAAGCAGACCGGTGTGATATTCCTCACCGGGGAAAGATCAACTCAGGCATCGTGCCTGACAAGCCCGACCCAATGCAGGGGTTCTTCATCCGGTCGTGTCAGGGAATCCAGCCATATCTCCCATAGCCGGATATACGCACCCTCGGAAACGCTGTCGAAATCGTTGTGTCCGCCGTCCAGCGCACCGCGCAGCTTGCTTCCTTTGTAGGCTTCGAACAGCTGCTCCGGCATCCATTGCGGGATGAGTTCGTCCTGTTTTGCGCTGATCAGCAGCAGCGGAACCTGCATGCTGGCAAGGGGGGCCTGTGTGTCGAAGCGTTCCCTGACGAACCAGCGTAGCGGCAGCCATGGGTATTTTTCGCTCGACATGTCCGGAATGCTGGTGAACGGTACCTCCAGGACCACCCCTGCCGGGTTTACCTCGCCGGCCAGTCGTGCCGCCACCGGCGTTCCCAGGCTCCGGCCGGCGATGATGATGCGCTCCGGGGCGATGCCGAAAGTGTCCGTCAGCAGCTTCCAGGCGGTCATCGCGTCGATGTGCAGGCCTGCCTCGCTGGGCGTGCCCTGACTGTCGCCGAAGCCGCGGTAAGCGAAGGCGAACACCGACAGACCCATATCGTGCCAGCGGCGGTATTCATCAAGGCGGTGACTGATATTGCCTGCATTGCCATGCAGGCTGAGAACCACGAAGCGCGCGTCGCGTTGCGGCATATACCAGCCGTACAGCTCGATGCCGTCCGGGGTTTTGACGCGTTGTACGGAGAAGGGCAGGCCAGTCGTGCGCGGCGACTGCACCATGTCCCGGTCGGGGTAATAGATATAGTCCGCCTCATGGCTGATCATGTATGCCACAGTCCCGCCGATGGCGAGGGCAAGGATCAGCAAAAGGCGCAGCAGGAATCTCATGCCGCAAGCCTAGCGGCAAAAAAGCGCTCTGTACGCAGGCAGATGAACCGCCGGCGATCAGGCCATAGCGGACTCAGGCGGCCATGCGGTGATGCTTGGCCTCGCGCACCAGTTCGGCAGGCACCTTGAGCAGGGCGGACAGCCGGCTGATGTAGCGTTCCTCGTAGAAGTCGATGCGTCCATCGGCCTCGGCGATGCGCCAGATGTCGCTGAGCAAGGCGGCCACTTCGAGCCTGTCGTAGCTGCGATGGATCTGCGCGGCCAGTTCCTCGAAGCCCGGTCCCTGACCGTTGAGCTCGACGGCCTTGAGAAACAGCGCCTCGGCCTCGTCTTCATACAGCGAGAAGCGCTTGCGCAGCAGGCGGATGACCTCGTCGTGCTCGGCTTTTTCCAGTTTGTCGTCCATATGCATCATGCTGACCATCAGTTGTGTGACGGTCAGCTCAAGTCCCTGATTGTGTTGCCGGGGCTCCTCGCCCTGATGCCACCAGCGCTTGAGAAATTGCAGCATAAGCCACCTCCTTGTAGACAATATCGCGGCATATGCCGCAAAGACCCGTGACAGGCATGGTCCTTCCCTGTCTATCGGTGGAATGTTTGTGGAGTTGAGGATGAATTTCCTGTCTGCGATATCGCCATGGGAATAGATGGCTAGATGATGGAATAAGGCGTACCGTGCTCTCAGACCGGCCGCGTGAAGAGCAGGCCGGTGCCCGATGACGAATCCTCTTCACAAGCATGGCAGGCAAGCCGTGCTTTCCAAATACACTGTCAGGCCATGGATGCATCTTGCCCGGCCCGACCAACGGATTCATCAGGAGCAAAAACCATGAGCCACGAACAGAAGAGCAACAGGGAAGGCAAGAAGAAAGCGGCATTGACGCCGAAAGAGAAAAAGGCCGCCAAAAAGGCCAAGCACGAATCCAAGGCCATCCTGGGCAACGCCGCGACTTGAGTCCGGGTTGCCGTGAAGTAAAACAAAAGGGAGCCCGCGGGCTCCCTTTTCATTGGCTGAACGGCTGCCTTATTGCTCGCCGATCCATTTCTGCAGGGCCTCGACAATCATGCCGGCCTGCTTGGCGTTGGTGATGTTGAACTTGGAGCGCTGGGCGTATTCGCCGTTGCGCTTCTGGTAGCGGCGGATGGTGTATTTGTCCTCGCCGTAGGATTCGCTTGCACCGTCCCAGTCCTGATAGCGGAAGAGGATGGTCGTCCACGCACCCTTGCTGAGGATCACCTTGTCCATCTGTTTGGTGGTCAGAATGCCGCCTTCTTCGAAATCAATGCTCAGGTCTTCAGGTTTCATGGGTTCCTCAATCTGTTTGGATAGTAAGTTAAAAGGGGGCCGGTCGGCCCCCTTTCCACGAGAGTTGGTTTAGACAATCAACCGCACTTGGAGTCGCCACACTCCAGACAAGTGTTGCAGTTGTCCAGGCGGACGACGGCCATGGCGCCGCATTTGTCGCACATATTGCCCTTGGCGACGGCATCGGCACCCAGTTTGGCGGTGGCTTCGCGGCGCTTGGCTTCAAGCTCCGGGGTGGACAGCTGGCCTTCCATCATGCCGATGGATACCAGATGCGCCTGGATGGTTTCGCCGATCTCGGCAACCATCGAAGGCATGTATTTGCCACCCTTCTTGTAGTAGCCGCCGAGCGGGTCGAACACGGCCTTCAATTCCTCCACCAGGAAGGTGACATCACCGCCCTTGCGGAAGATCGCGGAAATAACGCGGGTCAGCGCCACAATCCACATGAAGTGCTCCATGTTCTTCGAGTTGATGAAGATCTCGAACGGACGGCGATGCTCATCCGGCTTGCCTGAGTTGATCACGATATCGTTGATCGTGATGTACAGCGCATGCTCGGAATGCGGTGTCTTGATCTTGTAGGTGGAGCCTTCAAGCACATCGTCGCGCTCCAAAAGTGGCGCGATATGCGTGACCGTGGCGTCCTCTTTCTTTTCGTCCGGACGCACGACCTCGTAGGCGGTGATCTTCTTCTCAATCTTTGTGCTCATGGTTTCCTCCTGCTGCATCATCGCGCCTGGCGGATGATGCCTGCTGTTCGTATGGCCGGGCCATCAGTTCGCTGATGCCGGCATGGTAAAATTCATTGAATAACTGCTGCATGCGGTACTGAATCTCTTCCTGCTCCGCGGTAATATATTTCGGCACGGCGGCTTTAACCGTTCTTCCTGGCGGGCATGGCCCACAGGTTGATCGGCGGGAAGCGCAGCGCCGGCCAGTTCACCCGGCTAGAACTTGCCATAATAGCCTTCCTTGAGGGCGTCGAAGAGGTTGGCGGCGCTGTGCATCTCGCCGTCGTACTCGATCTCCTCGTTGCCCTTAACCTCGATCACGGTGCCGTCTTCCAGCGTGAAGCGGTACATGGTCTTCTCCAGATCCGCATCCTTGACCAGCACGCCCTGGAAGGCCTCCGGATTGAAGCGGAAGGTGGTGCAACCCTTCAGGCCCTTCTCGTAGGCGTAGAGGTAGATGTCCTTGAAGTCCTCATAGTCAAAATCGGTCGGCACGTTGGCGGTCTTGGAGATCGACGAATCCACCCACTTCTGCGCGGCGGCCTGGATATCCACATGCTGCTTGGGCGTGACCTCGTCGGCGCTGATGAAGTAGTCCGGCAGCTTTTCGTCCTCCTTGTCGGAGAACGGCATGGCCTTCGGGTTGATCAGTTCGCGGTAGGCCAAGAGCTCGAAGGAGAACACATCCACCTTCTCCTTGGACTTCTTGCCCTCGCGGATGACGTTGCGCGCATAGTGATGCGCAAAGGAGGGCTCGATGCCGTTGGAGGCGTTGTTGGCCAGGCTCAACGAGATCGTGCCGGTCGGTGCGATCGAGGAATGGTGGGTGAAGCGGCAGCCGGTTTCCTCAAGCTCTTTCAGCATGGCGGCGTCTTCAGGGTTGCCGGTTTCGGCTAACTTCTTCAGATAGTTCGAGTAGCGCGCCCACAGGATACGGCCCTTGAGTTTATCACCCGCGCGTATGCCGTCCTCAAGCATCTGCGGACGCTTGAGCATCATCTCGGCGGTGACCTCGAACTCCTTGTCCATCACCGGCGCTGCGCCCTTTTCACGGGCCAGTTCGATGCCGGTGGCAAAGCCGGCTCTGGCCATCTCGTAGGATACCTGTTCGGTGAAGGCCAGCGATTCAGGCGAGCCGTACGGGGTGCGCAGCATGGTCAGTGCGCTGCCCAGGCCGAGGAAGCCCATGCCGTGACGGCGCTTGGAAAGGATCTCCTCGCGCTGCTTCTCCAGCGGCAGGCCGTTGATCTCCACCACATTGTCCAGCATGCGGGTGAATACGGCGATCACTTCGCGATACAGGTCCCAGTCGAAATGCGCCTGCTCGGTGAACGGGTGGCTGACGAACTTGGTCAGGTTGATCGATCCCAGCAGGCATGCGCCGTAGGGCGGCAGCGGCTGCTCGCCGCACGGGTTGGTGGCGCGCACATCTTCACACCACCAGTTGTTGTTCATGCTGTTCACTTCGTCGATCAGGATGAAGCCCGGCTCGGCGTAGTCATAGGTGGAGGCCATGATGACATCCCACAGGCGGCGGGCGCGGATGGTTTTATACACACGGCAGGCGGTGCGGCCTTCGTCGTCCTTCAGGTAGCTGTCGTTGCTGCCCGGCCAGTGCTTCCAGACGATGCGGATGGCCTCATCCTCGACCTCGCTGGCATTGGCCGGGAAGATCAGGTCCCAGTCGGCATCGTTTTTCACGGCTGCCATGAAATCGGCGGTGATCAGGCAGGACAGGTTGAACTGGCGCAGACGACCGTCTTCGCGCTTGGCGCGGATGAAGTCCATCACGTCGGGGTGCGAGATGTCGAAGGTGCCCATCTGCGCGCCGCGACGACCGCCGGCGGAGGACACGGTGAAACACATCATGTCGAAGATATCCATGAAGGACAGCGGGCCTGAGGTATAGGCGCCGGCACCGGACACATAGGCACCCTTCGGGCGCAGCGTGGAGAATTCATAGCCGATGCCGCAGCCGGCTTTCAGGGTGAGGCCTGCTTCGTGCACCATGGAAAGGATGCCGTTCATCGAATCGGGCACCTGACCGGATACCGTGCAGTTGATGGTCGAGGTTGCCGGTTTGTGGGCATTGGCACCGGCATTGGCGGTGATGCGGCCGGCGGGGATGGCGCCGTACTGCAGGGCCCAGGTGAAGCGCTCGTACCAGTGGGCGCGCTTGCTTTCCTCCTCGACATCGGCCAGTGCCCGGACCACGCGGGTGTAGGTGTCGGCGATGCTATGATCGACAGCGTTGCCGTTCTTGTCCTTCAGGCGGTACTTCTTGTCCCAGATGTCTTCGCTGGCCGGCTGCATCGGAATCTCAGCCGCGGCGTGTTCATGGCGAATCTCCGCGGCGGCTTTGTGAACGGTATTTCCCAATGTGATATCAGCCAGATTCATGGTCGGCTTCCTCCCGAAGTGTTTAATTCTGTTGTTCCCTGTTTACTTGTCTGCTCGTCGTCGGCTGGTGTGCCCGGCACGATGTGCAGCCATCCAAGCCCCTGTTGCGGGTCGCCGGGAGTGCGGCACGGCGACCGGCTGCAAACCTTAATCCACTACATATTGGGAGTCAATGATTTACTCTCCACGAGAGGTGGGGTTTATGTTGCACATTGTATGCACCGCTTATCCACAGCTTATCCCGCCGTGGCCTTCTGCGAAGCTGCGTCAGATGGTTGTTGGAGGGGGGCTTTGCGGCTGCTACGCTTGCGCCCATGGAAGGGACAGTCATGCATAGCAATCAGACAGACGAAGCAGCCGCGGGGCGTACACATTTCGGTTTTGAGACGGTCAGCGGTACGGAGAAGCGTAAGCGCGTGATGGGTGTGTTCTCATCGGTAGCCGGAAAATACGATCTGATGAATGATTTGATGAGTGGCGGTATGCACCGCCTGTGGAAGCGGCGCATGTTTTCGGTTGCTGCCGTGAAAGATGGCTCGCGCGTGCTGGATGTGGCTGCGGGTTCTGGCGATATCGCCATCGGCCTGCTCGGCAAAATGGATTCCAAGGGGGGCTCCAAAGGGGGTGTCGGGGGGCGTGTGGTGCTGACCGATCTGAACGGTCCGATGCTGGCCGAGGGCGCGCGCCGCGTGGTGGATCACGGGCTGTTGCCGGGGCGTGCCGATTGCATCCAGTCGGACGGCACAAAGCTGGCCTTTGCCGACAACAGTTTCGATGTGGTGTCCATCGCCTTCGGCATCCGCAACTTTGTGGATATCGAGGCGGGCCTTGCCGAATTCCGCCGCGTGCTCAAGCCCGGCGGGCAGTTCATCTGCCTGGAGTTCTCCCGCCCCGCGCTGCCGCTGCTTGATGTGATCTATGATGCCTATTCATTTAATATGATTCCGCTGATGGGCGAGATGGTCACCGGTGACAGCGCCTCCTATCAGTATCTGGTCGAATCCATCCGTCGTTTTCCCGACCAGAAACGCTTTGCAAAGCTGATCGAGTGGGCAGGTTTCGATCTGGTGCGCTACGAGAATCTGACCGGCGGCGTGGTGGCGCTGCATCGAGGATATAAAATATCATGAGTCTGATGTTTCTTCCCTTTCGTCTGATTCCCGCTGCGGTGCAGGCTGTGGTGCTCAGTACCGTGCTCGATCTGTTCTTTTCGCGGCGCAGCGATCTTGCCGATCTGCTCGATGCGCTGGACGGGCGCGTCTATCTGATCCATGTACGCGATACGGGGACGGATTTTTATATGGGTTTCCGCGCCGGGCGCCCCTGGGTGCATACTTCCTCGTTGCTGGAGCCGGATGTGCGCATCGATGCCACCACCGCGGGTTTCGCCCGTCTGTGTTTTGCCCATGAGGATCCGGACGATCTGGTGTTCCAGCAGGTACTCAAGCTGTCCGGTGATTCCGATTCCATGCTGCGCTTCAAGAAGCTGCTGGCCTCGGCGGACATCGATTGGGAGCGCGAGTTGCGCAACGGCTTCGGGGAATTCTTCGGCAGCCGTGTTGCGCAGGCCGCCAAGGGTCTGATCGCGCTCGAAGGCAAGGCCTCCAATGCTCTGCATGATGCCGTGACCCAGTGTCTGAAGGATATGCAGGTTCCCGACGAAGCCCGACTGGTTGATTGGCAGGCAGGGGTGGAGGACGCCACCCGTCGTCTGGGGCGATTGAAGGGTAGGCTGACCCGGCTGGAGCATAAGGCTGCTGCAGGCGATACCGGCGCAGCCGCATCTGCATCCGGGGGTGATGCCTGATTCAGATGCGTTACGGCGGCGGTACCCTGCGTCAGGGTTGGCGTCTGCTCGTTATCGCCCATCACCTGACCACACACGGTATGGGCGCACTGGCCGTGCGCTTGCATCTGTTCCGTCCTTATGCATGGGTGATGCGTATCTTCATGCGCAGCGAGGTATCGCCGAACTTCGGTGAGCAGCTGCGACTGGTGCTGGAGCGGCTCGGCCCGACCTTTATCAAGTTCGGCCAGATGCTTTCCACGCGTGTCGATCTTCTGCCCATGGATGTGGCGCTGGAGCTGAAGAAGCTGCAGGACGCCGTGCCGCCAGAATCCTTTGCCACGGTGAAGCGCCTGCTGGAGATCGAATTCAAGAGGCCGCTGACTGGTGAGGGAGGCACATTCGCTTCTTTCGAGGAAGAGCCGGTGGCTGCCGCTTCCATCGCGCAGGTGCATTTTGCAGAGCTGGCCGACGGGCGGCGCGTTGCCGTCAAGGTGCGTCGTCCGGGGATCGACCGGGTGATCGATGCCGATCTGTCGCTGCTCGGTCTGCTGGCCAGTCTGTTCGAGCGTTACCTGCCGGAATACCGCCGGCTGAAGGCGCCGCAGGTGGTCGAGGAGTTCGGCGACACCATCCGCGGCGAGTTGAATCTGCGTGCCGAGGCGGCACATGCCTCGCGCTTTGCCGAGAATCTGGCCGATGTCGGGGGTGTGTATGTCCCGCAGGTGATCTGGGACTACACGCATAGCGGTGTGCTGACCACCGAGCGCATCTCCGGCATCTCCATTGACGAGGTGGCTGCCTTGCAGGCCGCCGGTCACGACACGCTGGCCCTGTGTCAGCGCGCGGCGACGCTGTTCTTCCATATGGCCTTCGTGGACGGCTATTTCCATGCCGATATGCATCCGGGCAATCTGTTCGTGTCCACCACCGGTGATATCATCATGGTGGATTTCGGTATTGTCGGGCGGCTGGATATGAACAGCCGGCTGTATCTGGCCGAGATGCTGCTGGCCTTCCTCAAGCGCGACTATATCCGTGCCGCCGAGGTGCATCTTGAGGCCGGCTACGTGCCGGACGATACCGATATGTCGGCCTTCGCCGATGCTCTGAGGGAGATCGCCGAGCCTATTTTCAACCGCCCGCTGGCGGATATCTCGCTTGCCGAGCTGCTGTTCTGCATGTTCGCCGTCACAGAGCGTTTCCAGATGGAAACGCAGCCACAGTTGCTGCTGCTGCAGAAAACCATGGTGGTGATCGAAGGTGTGGCGCGTGAACTGGCCGACAAGGCCAATATCTGGGAGCTGGCCAGGCCGCTGGTGACCGACTGGGTGAGCCAGCACCTCGGGCCGGCAGGGCGCCTGCAGCGCGCGGCTGTCCAGACGAGGCATGGCGTCGAGGCATGGCTGAGCCTGCCTTCGCGCATCGACAAGGTGCTTGCCGACCGGGGGGGCAGCATGTTCATGCCGCAGTTTCCCGGCGCGCCCTTGTGGCAGAAGTTGTGTGGTATCGCTCTGTTGAGCGGGGGGACAGCAGCATTGTTACATCAGGCTCAGGGGCCGTTGTGGTTGCCGGGCGGGGTGCTTGCTGTGGTGCTTGGAGCGGCTTTGTTGCTCAGGCGTTGAATTGCATCATGGCGGCGCATTTTTTTGCTCCGCTTTGCTTTCGGCCTCGCAAGTTATTAGAGTGCGTCGCCGTTACGAATATCAAGTAGTCATTATTTGCCGGTATCGCGCGTATGCACACCGGCTAATCAAGGAGCAGGAAAGCATGAGCCGTAATTTCGTTTTCACCAGTGAGTCCGTATCCGAAGGGCATCCCGATAAGGTCGCCGACCGAATTTCCGATGGCGTGCTGGATGCCATTCTGCCCAGGACAAGTATGGCCGTGTGGCCTGCGAGACGCTTGTTACCACAGGTATGGCGCTGATCGCCGGCGAGATCACCACCTCGGCCGTGATCGATTACCAGAACGTCGTGCGCAGTGCGATCAAGGAGATCGGCTACAACTCCTCCGCCATGGGCTTCGACTGGGAATCCTGCGCTGTGCTGGTGACCCTCGATAAGCAGTCGGTGGATATCGCGGCCGGTGTGAATGAAGGCGAGGGTCTGGATCTGGATCAGGGAGCTGGCGATCAGGGTCTGATGTTCGGTTTCGCCTCCAATGAAACCGATGTGCTGATGCCGACCCCGATTCATCTGTCGCACAAGCTGGTGGAGAGGCAGGCGGCCGTGCGCAAGTCCGGCGTGCTCGAGTTCCTGCGTCCGGATGCCAAGTCGCAGGTCACCGTGCGTTATGAAGACAGCAAGCCGGTGGCTATCGATGCCGTGGTGCTTTCCACGCAGCACAATCCGGATGTGAGTCACAAAGAGCTTTCCGATGCGATCATGGATGAGGTCATCAAGCCGATCCTCGATCCGACAGGTCTGCTGCATGCCGGTACCGAATACCACATCAATCCGACCGGGCGTTTTGTGATCGGTGGTCCTGTGGGCGATTGTGGCGTGACCGGTCGCAAGATCATCGTCGATACCTACGGCGGCTTCGGTCACCACGGCGGCGGCGCTTTCTCCGGCAAGGACCCGACGAAGGTGGATCGCTCCGCCTGCTACATGATGCGTTATGTGGCCAAGAATATCGTTGCTGCAGGCCTGGCCGATCGCTGTGAGGTGCAGGTTGCCTACGCCATCGGTGTGGCGCGTCCTTTGAGCGTGATGATCAATACCTTCGGTACCGGCAAGGTGGATGAGGCCAAGCTGGCCAAGGCCGTGCGCGAAGTCTTCGACCTGCGTCCGAAGGGTATTGTGCAGACACTCGACCTGCTGCGTCCGATCTATGCCAAGACCGCTGCTTACGGCCATTTCGGTCGCGAGCTTCCGGAGTTCACCTGGGAACGCACCGACAAGGTGGCTGAGCTGAAGGCAGCTATCGGCGCGTAATAAACGCAAATCAACCGCCGAGGGGCGCTGCAACCGGTCATCCGGTCAGGCTCGGCACTTTCACCTGTTTAACGGCGCCCGTTCAATTAAAAACAACTAAATGAACGGAGAGAAGCTATGAGTGCTGTAGAACAGAAGAAGAATGAAAGTATTGTCGCCGATATGTCGCTGGCCCCGTGGGGTCGTAAAGAGCTGGTCATCGCGGAAACCGAGATGCCGGGTCTGATGTCGATCCGCAAGAAATATGCGGTCGAGCAGCCTTTGAAGGGTGCGCGTATCGCAGGCTCCCTGCATATGACCATCCAGACCGGGGTGCTGATCGAAACCCTGACCTCGCTGGGTGCAGAAGTCCGCTGGGCTTCCTGCAACATCTATTCCACCCAGGATCATGCCGCTGCCGCCATCGCTGCTGCCGGCATCCCTGTGTTCGCCTACAAGGGCGAGACGCTGGACGACTACTGGGAGTACACCCATCGCATCATGGAATGGCATGACGGCGGCACGCCGAACATGATCCTGGACGATGGCGGCGATGCCACCCTGCTGGTGATCCTGGGCTCGAAGGCCGAGAAGGATATCTCCGTGCTGAACAATCCGGGCAGCGAGGAAGAGGTCTGCCTGTTCAATGCCATCAAGAAGAAGCTGGCTGTCGATCCGACCTGGTATTCCGTGCGTAAGGCTGCGATCCAGGGTGTGACCGAAGAGACCACCACCGGCGTACATCGCCTGTACCAGATGCAGGAGAAAGGAGATCTGCCGTTCCCGGCCATCAACGTGAACGATTCCGTGACCAAGTCCAAGTTCGACAACCTGTACGGTTGCCGTGAATCGCTGCTCGACGGCATCAAGCGTGCCACCGATGTGATGATCGCCGGCAAGATCTGCGTGGTGCTCGGCTATGGCGATGTGGGCAAGGGTTGTGCACAGGCCTTCCGCGGCATGGGCGCCACCGTCTGGGTGACCGAGATCGATCCGATCTGCGCGCTGCAGGCTGCGATGGAAGGCTACCGTGTGGTTCGCATGGATGATGCATGCGGCCAGGGTGATATTTTCGTCACCACCACCGGTAACTACCACGTCATCACTCATGACCACATGGCTGCGATGAAGGATCAGTCCATCGTGTGCAACATCGGTCATTTCGACAACGAAATCGATGTCGCCAGCCTGAAGCAGTACGAGTGGGACAATGTGAAGCCGCAGGTGGATCAGATCATCTTCCCGAACGGCAAGCGCATCACCCTGCTGGCCGAGGGTCGTCTGGTGAATCTGGGTTGTGCCACCGGCCACCCGAGCTTCGTGATGTCCGCGTCCTTCTCCAACCAGACGCTTGCCCAGATCGAGCTGTTCAACCAGACCGGTCAGTACGAGAACAAGGTGTACACCCTGCCCAAGCAGCTGGATGAAGAGGTTGTCCGTCTTCATCTGGACAAGATCGGCCTGAAGCTGACCGAGCTGAGCAAGGAACAGGCGGATTACATCGGCGTGCCGGTGGAAGGTCCTTACAAGCCGAACCACTACCGCTACTAAGTCATGTTGCTGTCCCCCGCCCGTTTGTGTTGCGTCTGGCTGTGCTGTGCACTGTTGTTCGCGACACAGGCCCGGGCGGGGGATGCTGCATCCGCCAATGCCGATGCGAAGTATGACCGGACCGGTGACGGGCTGGTGAATGCCGAGGATTGGGCGAGAATGAGTGAGGATGACAAGCATGCCTATACCCGTGATTCGCTGCTCGAGTTGGGCTTGGCTCCGGACGCTTCTGTCGGTAAGGGACGAACGCGGCAGCTTGATTACCTGGAGGGGTTGCGTGCCGTGTATGGTCGCTAAAGCCGCACATCTATCCGTGGTTGAATCCGCTCTTGCAACATGTTATAAATCGCCACCCTCACGGGGAGGGTGTGTTACACAAGATTGTGTTTTGCTGCTTCCCCTTCGGTGCGAAGGCTGTTTTGGACTGATTCAGGCATGAAAGATTTGCCGCTTCCCGGAGCTCCGGAAGGATCGTCACTCAGGATTCGGCCGGCGCTGCTGTGGCAGTCGGGCGCAGGATTGGTCGGGGTTTCTTCCGCTTTTCTGTTCTTTGATGTCAGGCTTGCAGCGGGAGTTGGATTCGGTGTGCTGGTGGTGATGTTGAGTACGCTGTTGCTGGCCAGGCGCATTCACGGCGCGACCGCATCTGATCCGGAGCGTGGTCAGCAGTTGCTGTACACGGGAGCGGTTGTCCGCTTTGTGTTTGTACTTGCGTCGCTGGTTGTGGCATGCGGGATAGGGCTCCACCTGTTTGCCGTGGCTGTCGGTATGCTGCTGGCACAGGTTGCGATGTTCCTGTTTGCTGTTGGCGGAATGAGAGCACAGGTAAAGCATAAACAGTTTGAGCGGGCTACGGGTCCGCATGGCGCAAGCCGCATAACAAGGTGAAACGGGAGTGGCAGTTGGCACAAGAGGAACATGGCGCAGGGGGGATTGCAGAGCATCTGAACTACTGGACCTACAAGTTCGATGATTCCAATCCATTCATGCAGATCCACCTTGATACGATGCTCACCACAGTTGTTGTGGCGAGTCTGCTTGTCGGCTTTCCATCTGGTTGGGTCGTCGTTTGACTGACGGGGCTCCGAGTGGTGCCCAGAATTTCATGGAATCGATTGTCGGCTTTGTCGATGATACGGTGCGCGACAACTTTCCGGTTCATAACCCCTTCATCGCGCCGCTTGCGCTGACTGTTTTTGTGTTTATTTTTCTGATGAACTGTCTGGATATCTTCCCGGCATTCCTGTTCTCGCATACTGCGTCGTTGTTCGGTCTCGAGCATTACCGTCAGGTGCCGACCAATGATCTGAACCTGCCGGCAGCCATGGCTGTGTGCGTGTTCCTGATGGTTCTTTATTACGAGTTCAAGCTCAAGCCGGTGCACTTCTGCAAGGAGCTGTTGTTGCAGCCGTTTGCCAGCCTGCTTCTGGATGCCAAGAATCCGATTGTCAAGCTGCTTGGTGTTGCGCTGATTCCCCTCAATCTGGTTTTGAAGCTGGTGGAAGAGCTGGCCAAGCCGCTGTCTCTTTCCTTCCGACTCTTCGGTAACATGTTTGCCGGCGAGGTGATCTTCCTGCTTATCGCATTCCTGCTTCTTGGTGGCGGTGTGGTGGGCATGACGGCGGGCTTTTTTGTGGGTCTTGGGTGGTCGATGTTCCATATGTTCATCGGCTTGCTGCAGGCGTTCATCTTCATGATTCTGACGGTGGTGTACCTGTCTATTGCACACCAGCCGGCTGAGCACTGAGTTTGTAAAATAAAACAACGTAGGGAAAAAAAGGAGTAACAACATGGAAGCAAATATCATCATTACCGCTGCCACCGCTATCTCGGTGGGTGTGATTCTGGCTGCTGCAGGCTTGGGTTCTGCAATCGGCTGGGGCTTGATCACCTCCAAGACACTGGAAGGCATCGCACGTCAGCCTGAGATGCGTCCGCAGCTGATGTTCAACATGTTCATTTTTGCCGGTCTGATGGAGTCCTTCCCGTTCATCATCATGGCCTTCGCTCTGTGGTTCCTGTTCGCCAACCCGTTCATCGCCGGTTAACAGCGGGCTTGCCCCGTCACAGTCAAAAAAGCGCGTATAGCGAGGTAATGGAATGAGCATAGACCTGACATTTATCGGACAGATTATCGTCTTCATGACGCTTCTGATTCTGCTGAGGAAGTTTCTGTATGGTCCTTTAAGCACTCTGATGGAGCAGCGCTCCGCCAAGATTGCCGAGGGACTGGCGGCTGCCGATGCGGGCAAGGAAGCCAAGGCCAAGGCCGACGCTGAAGCTGCCGAGCAGCTGAAGGAAGCCAGGAAGAAGGCTCAGGAAATCCTTGCCGCAGCTGAAAAGCGTGCTTCGGAGATCCAGGAAGAGGTCACCAACAAGGCTCGTGATGAAGCCGGCCAGATCGTGCAGGCTGCAAGTGAGGAAGTCGAAGCTGAAGTCAGTCGCGCCCGTCAGGTGCTGCGTAAGGAAGTTGCCGGCATCGCCATCGCAGCTGCCGAGCGCGTCATCAACAGCGAGCTTGATGCCAAGCGTCACACGAAGCTGATCGACGATGTCGTGGCGCAAGGGTTTGGTAACGCATGAGCACCACCTCTATTTCACGGCGTTATGCCAGGGCGCTCTTCGAGCTACAGGTTGATGGTGTAGCCATCGCGGCATCGCTGAGTAACGCAGCCCAGGTTGTCGGCGTCGCAGAAGTGGCCGCTGTGCTGGAACAGCCTGCCTATCCGGCTGCTGTGAAGGCCAAGGTCGTGGATAAGGCCGCTGGTGGTCTGAGTAAGGAAGTATCGCGTCTGGTTGTGATGCTCTGCGAGCGTGGTAAAGCCTCGCTGCTGCCGGAGATCAACGAGCTGTTTGAAACAATGGTTCGTCAGGCATCCAGTGAAGTGGAGGCCGAGGTGGTCACGGCGACCGCTCTGACCAAGGCTACGCAGGACAAGATCGCCGCTGCACTTTCCAAATCGACCGGCCGCAAGGTTGTTCTGAAGGCTTCGCAGGATGAAGCTATTCTCGGCGGCCTTGTCGTTCGTCTCGGCGACCGGCAGATCGACTATTCGTTGCGCACGCGTCTTGAGGGCCTGAAACGGGCCATGGTTTCGTAAGAATTATAAAAGTAATCTGAGGTAGGAAATATGAAGCTCGATACTGCTGAAATCAGTTCCATCATTAAAGAACAAATCAAAGGGTTTGAGGCCGGTGCGGCCGATGCCAATGTCGGTACGCTGGTAAGCGTCGGCGACGGTGTGGCAATCGTGCACGGTCTGTCCGGCGCGATGGCTGGCGAAATGCTGGAGTTCCCGAATGGCACCTCCGGCATGGTGCTGAACCTCGAAGAGGACAGCGTCGGCGTGGTGATTTTCGGCGAGTACACCCACCTGCGCGAAGGCGATCAGGTGAAGTGCACGGGCGGCATTTTCTCCGTGCCTGTCGGTCCCGAGCTGAAGGGGCGTGTGGTTAACGCACTCGGCCAGCCGATTGACGGCAAGGGCCCAATCAAGGCCAAGTTGACCGATCCGGTCGAGAAGATCGCTCCGGGCGTGATCTGGCGTAAGTCGGTTGACCAGCCTCTGCAGACCGGCATCAAGTCCATCGATGCGATGATCCCTGTCGGCCGCGGCCAGCGCGAGCTGATCATCGGTGACCGCCAGACCGGCAAGACCGCTATCGCGATCGATACCATCATCAACCAGAAAGACACCGGCGTGACCTGTGTGTATGTCGCTGTCGGCCAGAAGGCCGCCACCGTGGCAACCGTGGTGCGCACCCTGAAAGAGCATGGCGCTCTGGATCACACCATCGTGGTGGCTGCCAGCGCTTCCGAGTCCGCTGCCCTGCAGTATCTGGCACCGTACACCGGTTGCACCATGGGCGAGTACTTCCGCGACCGCGGTGAAGACGCCCTGATCGTTTATGATGATCTGACCAAACAGGCCTGGGCCTACCGTCAGGTGTCGCTGATCCTGCGCCGTCCGCCGGGCCGCGAAGCCTATCCGGGCGATGTGTTCTACCTGCACTCCCGTCTGCTCGAGCGCGCTTCCCGCGTCAGTGTCGAGTATGTCGAGAAGTTCACCAACGGTAAGGTCAAGGGCCAGACCGGTTCGCTGACGGCTCTGCCGATCATCGAAACGCAGGCCGGCGACGTGTCCGCATTCGTGCCGACCAACGTAATCTCCATTACCGATGGTCAGATCTTCCTGGAGACCAGCCTGTTCAACTCCGGACAGCGTCCGGCCGTGAATGCAGGCCTGTCCGTGTCCCGTGTGGGCGGTGCTGCCCAGACCAAGGCCATGAAGAAGCTGGGTGGCGGTCTGCGTCTGGATCTGGCTCAGTATCGTGAGCTGGCTGCATTCGCTCAGTTCGCTTCCGATCTGGATGCTGCAACCCGCAAGCAGATCGAGCGCGGCAAGCGCGGCACGCAGATCCTCAAGCAGGGCGAGAACGAGCCGATGAGCGTTGCCCAGATGTCGGCCAGTCTGTACATCCTGAACAATGGGGATCTGGACGATGTGGATGCCGATAAGGTTTGCGCATTCGAGAAGGCCTTCCAGGCTCACTTGAAGGCCAATGCCGCCGAACTGATGGCCGCCTTTGATGCAACCCCGACATTGACCGATGATGTTGCTGCAGGTCTGGACAAGGCTGTTACCGAGTTCAAGGCCAACGGCACATACTGAAAGGTCGGGATAAGGGAGCGATAACGTGGCATCAACCAAGGAAATCCGGGGTCAGATCAAGGCCGTTCAAAATACCGCCAAAATCACCAAGGCCATGGAGATGGTTGCGGCGAGCAAGATGCGCAAGGCTCAGCAGCGTGTGTTTGATGCCCGTTCCTATGCCGAAGGTATCCGGCAGGTGATTGCCAACCTGATGCAGGCTCATCCCGAATACCAACACAGCTTTTTCACCCCGCGTGAGGCTGTGAAACGTATCGGTATCATTCTGGTGACTACGGACAAGGGGCTCTGCGGTGGTCTGAATACCAATGCCCTGCGTCTGGCAGTTCAGCGGATCCGGGCACAGCAGACTGGTGTCGAGGTCGAGGTGATCAATATCGGACGCCGTGGTGGTGCATTCATGCGTCGTTTTGGCGTGAATGTCAGCGGCAGTGTCGAGAATATATCCGACTCGCCCGAGTTGTCCGACATCCTCGGTGCGGCGGATCTGGCGATCGAACGCTACATCGATGGCAGCTATGACGAAGTGCATCTGCTGTACAGCGAGTTCGTCAACACCATGACTCAGCGTCCGGGTATGTCGCAGCTTCTGCCCTGTCCGGAAAATGAAGAGCCTTCACACCCCGGCTACTGGGATTATCTGTATGAGCCGGACAGCCAGGTCGTGTTGGACGGCTTGCTCAAGCGTTACATCGAGTCACTGGTGTACCATGGGGTGCTGGAGAACAAGGCCTGCGAGCAGTCCGCCCGCATGGTCGCTATGAAGAGTGCAACCGATAATGCCAAGAGCATGGTCAAGGATCTGCAGATTACCTATAACAAGGCACGTCAGGCAGCCATTACGCAGGAACTGGCGGAAATTGTCGCCGGTGGCGCAGCAGCTTAATTATTTTCAAGTTTAACGAATCGTAAGAGAGGTCATAGATATGAGCGTTGGAACAGTTGTACAGGTGATCGGACCGGTTGTTGATGTCCGTTTCGCAGCAGGCTCGCTGCCGTCCATTTACAATGCACTGGTCATTGGCGAGGTCGGTTTGGTCATGGAAGTGCAGCAGCATATGGGTGATAACACCGTACGCGCTGTTGCCATGGGTTCTACCGATGGCCTGCGTCGCGGCATGGAAGTCAAGGACACCGGAGCCGGCATCAAGGTGCCGGTAGGCGAGAAGACCCTGGGTCGCATCATGGATGTGCTGGGCAACGGCATCGATTTTGATGGCGAGGAAGTCAAATCCAAGGAGCGCTGGGCGATTCACCGCGCAGCACCGAGCTTCGAAGAGCTGGCACCGTCCACCGAGATCCTGGAGACCGGCATCAAGGTGATCGATCTGATGGCACCTATCGCCAAGGGCGGTAAGGTCGGCCTGTTCGGCGGCGCCGGCGTGGGCAAGACCGTGAACATGATGGAGCTGATCAACAACATCGCCAAGGCTCACGGCGGCTTCTCCGTGTTTGCGGGTGTGGGCGAGCGTACCCGTGAGGGCAACGACTTCTACTACGAAATGAAAGAATCCAACGTGCTGGACAAGGTGGCACTGGTGTACGGCCAGATGAACGAGCCGCCGGGCAACCGTCTGCGTGTGGCACTGACCGGCCTAACCATGGCCGAGTATTTCCGTGATGAAGGCCGCGACGTGCTGCTGTTCATCGACAACATCTACCGCTACTCGCTGGCCGGTGTGGAAGTTTCCGCACTGCTCGGCCGCATGCCGTCCGCAGTGGGCTACCAGCCGACACTGGCAGAGGAAATGGGACGTCTGCAGGAGCGCATCGCCTCCACCAAGACCGGCTCCATCACCTCTGTGCAGGCCGTGTATGTTCCTGCCGATGACTTGACCGACCCGGCACCTGCCACCACCTTCGCGCATCTGGACTCCACCATCGTGCTGTCCCGCCAGATCGCTGAGCTGGGCATCTATCCGGCAGTGGATCCGCTCGATTCGACCTCCCGTCAGCTGGATCCGAAGGTTGTCGGTG
>Ga0100377_1000706_pt1 | contig 28750 bp, 23 predicted proteins | sample CryGeymeta201501_FD_83664 | JGI IMG/M metagenome (GOLD analysis project Ga0100377, IMG submission 83664) | Groundwater microbial communities from Crystal Geyser aquifers in Utah, USA - Crystal Geyser metaG 2015-01 | ecosystem: Environmental > Aquatic > Deep subsurface > Groundwater | place: USA...
AACGGCTTTCAAATCTGCTAAATTGATTATAACTTTAAAATCGACTTAAATGACTTACATTGCAACCGAGCGAGAGCAGTATTGGCAAAAAATGTGGCAGGAGCAAAAGCTTTATACGACTGACCTAACAGACAACAGCAAGCCGGCATACTATAATTTGACGATGTTTCCGTATCCATCTGGGGATAAATTGCATGTGGGGCATTGGTATAATTATGCACCGCTGGATAGTTGGGGGCGGTTTATGCGAATGCGCGGGCACAGTGTTTTTCAGCCGATGGGATTTGACAGTTTTGGGTTGCCGGCAGAGAATTATGCGATTAAAACAGGGGTTCATCCTAAAGAAAGTACCACGGTGAATATTGAAAAAATGCGCCAACAATTGACGGCTATGGGCGGTATGTGGGACTGGGAACACGAGGTGGTGACATCGGATCCGGAGTATTATAAATGGACGCAGTGGTTATTTATCAAGTTGTACGAGGCTGGCTTGGTAGAAAGGCGAAAAGCGCCGGTAAATTGGTGTCCGGGCTGCCAAACAGTACTTGCAAACGAACAAGTGGAGGATGGGGCATGCGAACGTTGTAAAAGTGAAGTTATAAAGAAAAATCTGACGCAGTGGTTTATTAAAATCACCGATTATGCTGATCGCTTGTTAGATTACAGCGATTTAGATTGGCCCGAAAAAACGATGTTAATGCAAAAACATTGGATTGGGCGAAGTGAAGGTGCCGAGATTGAGTTCGCCGTTTTTGGCGATGAAGAGCGAAAATTACGTGTTTACACAACTAGGCCGGACACATTATTTGGAGCGACTTGCATGGTAATGGCGCCGGAACATGAGTTGGTGTCTCAAATTACGACTGAGACTTATATTAAAGAGGTAGAAAAATACGTGGATCATGCCAGTAAAATGACCGAAATTGATCGTACCAATGAAGAACGGGAAAAAACCGGTGTCTTTACAGGGACTTATGCGATTAATCCGGCAACAAAAGAAAAAATTCCGGTTTATGTGGCTGATTTCGCCTTGGTGCATTACGGAACCGGCATTGTTATGTGCACACCGGCGCACGACCTGCGGGATCATGCCTTTGCCACCAAGTATGACCTGCCGATTAAGCAAGTAGTTAAGCCAAAAGATGGCACCGAAATCGATGTTCAAAAGGAGGCGTTTAAAGAACATGGCATTGCGGTTAATTCCGACTTTTTAAATGGTGTACCAACGGCAGAGGCAATTACAAAAATGATTAGCTGGCTTACAGAACAAGATTTTGGTGAAGGAAAAGTAAACTTTAAACTACGTGACTGGCTTATTTCACGCCAACGTTATTGGGGCGCGCCAATCCCGATTATTTATTGTGATGACTGTGGGGCGCAACCGGTGCCAGAGGCGCAACTGCCAATTATTTTGCCGGATGATGTTGATTTTAATCCCAAGGGCACTGCCCCGTTGGCAACTTCCGAAAGTTTTGTAAATACCGAGTGCCCAAAGTGTGGAGGCAAAGCCAAACGTGAGGTAGACACAATGGATACATTTATGTGTTCCAGTTGGTACTATTTGCGTTACTTATCCCCTAAAAACGACCAAGTGGCTGTTGACAATGAGATGGCTAAAAAATGGCTGCCGGTAGATATGTACATTGGTGGTCCCGAACATGCTTGTATGCATCTGCTTTATGCTCGTTTTATAAATATGGTGATGTACGATTTAGGCTACACGCCGCATAAGGAGCCGTTTACACGGCTGGTACACCAAGGGTTAATTACAAAAGATGGCGCTAAAATGAGTAAATCCAAAGGCAACACGGTCAGCCCGGATGAGTTTGTGGAAAAATATGGATCGGATGTTTTCCGCATGTACTTAATGTTTTTGGGTCCATTTACCGAAGGTGGTGACTGGGGTGACCAAGGCATTACGGGCATTGCTCGCTTCCAACAACGCTTTTATACAATCATGATGGATCTGGAAATGGTGGAAACCGATAAAGAGGTGGATCGCTTGTTGCATAAAACGATCAAAAAAGTCACAGATGACCTTTGGAATATGCAGTTTAACACCGCCTTAGCAGCGCTAATGGAGTTTACCAATGCCATCTTAAAACATGGAAAAATAACCGAAAGTGCGCGTGAAAAGGTAACTTTACTAATTGCCCCCATGGCCCCCCATTTTGCCGAAGAGTTATGGCATTTGTCTGGGCATGAAGGCAGTATCTTTAACATTACCGAATGGCCAGAATTTGACCCAGCCCTAGCAAAAGACGACCAACTCACAATTGTTGTGCAAGTTAACGGCAAACTGCGCGGTGAATTTACCGCCGACCTTACGGCTGACAAAGAAGCCATTGTATTAGCCGCCAAAACGTTGGACAATGTTAAACTATATCTCGACCAAAAAGAGATCGTGAAAGAAATCTATGTACCCGGCAGACTGGTGAACTTAGTTGTTAAGTAGCTTAATCACACTAGCTTTGGCGTCCTGAAAGGCTGGACTAGCAATGACGCTAGGGTCTGTTGAATACAAATAAAAGCTGGCTACGGCAAACAATAGCACTAAAACAAGGAAAACTTTCCACTTTTTATCTGTAAACAGGAAGACCATTGCCATAAATTAATTGTATCTTATAATTTTAGATAATAATCGATGTTTTGTCAAGTAGTCAAAAACCCATGCTTCTAATTTTATACTTGCGAGATGGAAATTATAATTGCAAACTACGGCCATGAAATACACAATCCTTACATTTGGCTGCCAGATGAATAAATCCGACTCGGAGCGGCTGGCTTCTACGTTGGAAAATTTGGGATATACGGCGACCGAAAAAATGGAAGATAGTGATTTGATCATCTTTAATACGTGTTCGGTTAGGCAAAAGGCGGAGGATCGGGTTTTGGGGATGATGAAGGAGATGGCGGCACTTAAAAGGGCGCGGCCGGACCTGCTGGTGGGCATTACGGGCTGTATGACGCGGATTTCTTCGACACGGAAAAGTGAAAGGAAGGATCAACTAATTAAGCGGTTGGCGGAGGTCGATCTTGTTTTTAGGATTGAAGACTTGCCGAAGCTGGGTTCGCTACTTAAGGAAGCCAACCCAAAACTGGCAATGCGGGAAATTGACGAGGCGGAGCTCAAAAATTACTTTCAGATAAACCCCCGCTATTCCAACAAATTTCAGGCGTTTGTACCGATTATGACCGGCTGTGATAAATTTTGTACTTACTGCATTGTCCCATTTACGCGTGGCCGTGAGGTTAGCCGCCCGCTGGCGGAAATTTACAACGAGGTTGAGCAACTGGTAAAAAATGGCTGTGTAGAAGTCACAATTTTGGGACAAAATGTAAATAGTTACGGGCTGTCTTGGGCGGACAAAAAGAGTAATCAATTTATTTATGACAACGAGCAACCGTTTGTGCATTTGCTGAAAAAACTGGATCAGATAACCGGCCTTAAACGGCTGCGTTTTACATCACCGCATCCTCAAGATATGATGCCCGACGTTGTTGCGGCAATTGCCACCGGGCGCACGCTAATGCCATATATTCATTTACCGGTTCAGTCTGGTAGTGATGAGGTTTTGCGCCGCATGAATCGTAATTACACCGCTGCGGACTATCTCAAAATTGTGGCTGATATAAAAAAGCAAATGCCTGATTGTGCCTTATCTACCGATATTATTGTGGGCTTTCCCGGTGAAACGGATGAACAATTTATGGAGACTTATCGCTTATTTAAGGAGGTGGAATTTGATATGTCGTTTACGGCAAGATTTTCACCCCGACGCGGCACGGCAGCCCAAAAGCTAATGACCGACGATGTCCCTGCCAAAGAAAAGGCACGGCGCTGGCATCTGTTAAATGATCTTTTAAAAGAAATTTCTGTCCGCAAGCACAAGCAGTTTTTGGGGCAAACCGTAGAAGTTTTAGTAGAAGGATTTGATGCCGAAAAAGGCGTTTGCACCGGGCGCACTGAGCATTTTAAATATATCGAATTTCCTGGGACAGAAGAAATGGTTGGGGAGTTTGTGCCGGTAAAGGTAAATAAAGGGTTATTGTGGATGTTGAAGGGGGAAGCGGTTTAGTAAACTTGATTGTGAGTACCAACAGCCAAAAGATATACCGTGACGTAGCCTTGTTCTTCTAAAAAAACGATTCGTAAATTACTGGCGGCAGAAATCGCTCTCTTCCCTTTTAAACGCCCTTTCAATATGTGATTTTTTAAGCTTGGTGCCTTTGGATCAACCTGAAACTTTAGGAGGCAAACATCAACCTTTTGTTTTTGCTGAACGCTCAATTTAGCATACTGTTTAATAAACGCTTGTTTTAAAACGAGTTTCATTCGGAAGATTATGAATCAATGGAGTGCAGGTAATCAATTGCCTCTTGTGTAGAGTCAAATGTAACATCCTCATCATGTTCTGCTTTAATAACCGCTTCCTCAAATTCTGGAGTAAAGCCGTTATCTGTAAAGCGAGAATAAGACCTAATAATGATATTGCCGTCTGCATAATCATTTAACAATATCCGTGCAATTGCGGAAACGGTTAACTTATCTTGTTTAGCCTTATTGGCAGCCTTAGCTTTAGTTTCTTTATCGATTGATATTGTTGTATTACTCATACTTAATGAATTATGTATAAAAATTATACAATAATCATTAAGGCAATGCCAGACAATTATCAATTTGGAAGCTACTTCTGTCTCAAAATAACCTGATGCAACTGATCTGTTTTTAGCGCGGATTCGACTTGGTACTGCTGCTCGTCTGTTAGCAAAGCGGCCGGGGGTTGAGCTTTAATAATGGTGAGGGTGGATGGAATTTGGTAGTGTTTTTCGAAAATGACATTGTTGATACCGGGGGCCTTGTGGAGCTGTAGTTGGTAAAGATCAAATGGCTTAATGTTAAGCTCCTTTGGCAATTTGTAAGATAGGGTCACCTCATTGGTGGCCCCGGGAGCTAGTCTGGCAACATAGGAGAGGACGTGGCGTTCATCTAGATCGGAAGCGTTTTTACTGACGACTTCTTTAATATCGATGCCTTTTGCGCTGAGGAGTTTTGCACCAAAAGGGACGTAGATTTTAAGACGGGTGACATTGTCGCCACGGCCCAAAACATAACGAATGGAGTCGATTAGTTGTTCCACGCCAAATGGACGTAAATAAGCGGCTATTTGACGTTCGACGGCATCGCTATAGCCGTCATAGAGGCGGATGGTTAGGTGATCGATGATTTCGCCACGGGCTGTAAATTCGGTATTGTGGATGTAGCGGGTTTTGAGGTAGCGATCGGACTTATTGCCGCCAATGGAGGTGTGGGTGATGAGGAGTTCATCTAAGGTGTTGGGGGCTTTTATTTGGTTACTTAGGCCTAAATCGGCGAGGATGTTTTGGAGGGTGGGGTTTTTGCTGTAGGCCATAATGTTTTTTTGATGAACGGCTTGCGAAATCACGCCGACGATCTGACCCCATTGGTCTTGGCTACCGGTAATTTTTGCTTTTAATTTGGGGATAAATTCAAAAAGACTGATTTTGGGCGCATCGGAATTAAGGGAGGCGGCCTCAATTAAGTAGGTAAAGATAGGCGAAAAGTTTTGGGCGGTGATGGTGCCTTGGTCTAGATTGACGGGGCCGGTGACAGCCAAAATGTCTTCGATGACCGATTGGTTAACGGCAATAATTGTGTCGACGCTGGGGCCGCCGGCTTTTTCTAGGAGAGATGCGGCTTTTTTGGCGTTGGTGACAAAGTCGGGGCTGGTGTTGCTATCGCGGATCCAGGCTTGCGAAGTGATGCCGGTTAATTCAGGAGGTTGGGGTTCGTCTGTATAAAGTTGGCCATCAAACTCGTAAACATCGTGTGTGTCAAAACTGGTGATAATGCCGTCGTTGGTATCGGCAATAATGAAGCTACCAATAAAGCCGCCGCCGGGGCGTAACTCGTTGTTGTTTTGGAGTAAAATTAAATAGCGATGTGGAAGATCGTAGCCTAAAAATGATTTAACGGCCGGCAAATAGTCTTGGTATTTGCTAATTTGATCGTTGATGGCGATTAATTTTGTTTCAAAAGCGGCAAGCTGATCGCGATGTTCTTTGGGTAATAAGATGGTGGGGATGCTGCGTACAATTTTTTGGCTATCTACAAAACTGCTTTGGATTGTTTCCAAATTTTGCAAAATACTGGCAATAGTTTGGCTTAGTTTTTCTTGCTCAGCCGGATCAACCTTGTCTTGATTTAGTGCTAAAAAGGCTGAGGGAATCTCTTGTAAACGCGGCACCTCCTTTAATAAAAACTCAATGGCGCCGGTGGCTTTGTCGGCGGCTTCCACTAGCTGATCTATGCCCTGAATAAACCAAACTGTTTCCTTTAACTCGGCTAGCTGGACGCGAATATTGCTAAAATTGTCGGCGGCGGTTGCGTAATCTTGAATAATTGTGCGCTTTGCCGCTTGGTCAAACTGCTCATAAACAAGAGCCGAATCACTTTTGATGCTGGTGATTAAAGTGTTGGCCCGCATATAGATAAATAGGCTAAATAGTGGCACCAATAAAACAACTAAAATGAGGGCGAACTGCTCAAATAACGTCAAGGCACGCTTATTTTTTTGTTGCGGTGGGTAGATGTCCTGTACTTGAGGGGTAGATGTAATCGGGGGAATTGTGGATTTAATTGCGCTTGATCTTGGCCGCTTACGCAAATTTAACTTGTGGGAGCCGGGCTCGGGGTGGACGTCGTTGGTGTTAAAATCGGCCATACTACTTTAATTTAGGTAATTTGATTTGATTGTAGGTTTGAATGCCATCGGTAAAAAAGTTTTTACTGGAAGTGATCGATTCAATAACATTAAAGGGGGCAGGCAGAGCTAAATTATTGAAATAGCTAAGTTCGTCGCTGGAGCGGAGGACGGGTAAGAAGGATTGATAGTACAAATCGCTGTCCTTTAGGGGTTCTAGCGTATTCAATTTGTCTAAATCGGTGGAAAGGACAATTAGGCTTTGCTGAGGAAGATATGAGAAATACCAGTTAACTTGGATACCTTTAATATCCTTATAACTAAGATAAAGAATGGATGGACGTGAGGCTTTTATGGGTAGCTCTGTTAAAGTAGAGGGAACTAATTTTTGGCCGAAACTGTTGTCGCGCAAGGTAAATTTAACTTTTTGGGGGTTTAAATAGTTGTGTAAACTAAGGGCGAATTTAATTAAGTTGTCGTAATCGGTCTGGGTGGCGTCGTCAATTAAGATAAATTCTGCATCGGTGTATTTGGCGTAGGCGATCTCTTTTGTTAGCAGTTGCTCCAGTTGTTTGAGACTGTTTTCCGGTAGACTAAGCCCAGCTGTTAGGGCTTTAAAATCAACATCTTTTAATAATGGCAAATAGCGGTTGGCAAAGTTACGACCACCTATAAAAACTTGGGGGTCTTTGGGCAAAAATTTGGTTAAAGCGGCGGAGTAGCGTAATTGGCTAACGGAATAGGAGGCATTTGGGGCTGGAGGTGTTGTGTATGTAATTAAGGTAAAGCCGTTACTAGCGGGAGTTAAGGTGGCAAAAGTGGTACCAATCCCCTCAAATAGTTGCTTAAGTAAATAACTTGGCAGATTATGGCCGTCCAATGCATCAATATTTGCTAAATCAGGGTTCACATAAGCGGCGGCAAAATACTGATCCGGCAGATTATGTTGAGCCTCTATAAAATCTGCGGTCGAACCTAGTAAAACGGTATTAATCGTTTTTAGTAGGGCTTGATTGTCGGTAAAAAAATAATAGCCGGGCAAGTCCTGCTGTAAAAACCACGTTTGCCCATCAACATCAACGCTAACAATCGACTTATTTTGGCCACGATAGTCGTTTAAGGACGTTTCCACAATTAAGAGCGGATGTAATTGACCATCCAGCATTTGCCAACTTTGCACCGCTCTTTTTGGGTGAAGTTGATCGATTTTCTTGGCAACAATGTCCGGATAATTTGTATCTAGCCAAAGTTGGGGTTTAACGTTAAGTAGCTCATAACTGGATCGCACAACGGGGAGGACGCTAAAGCCATACTGCTCAACGGCGGCGACTGTGGTTTTTGAGGGTAATAAGCGAAGCAGACTGTCGGGCGTTAGTGCTTTCCAAAAAATTTGCCAACTAAAAAAAACAATTACTACTAAGCCAAAAATCAGCAAAATACGGGTCACAATTAAGTTCCAAATTGGTTTAAGTGGGTCTTTCGGCATAATATAGTTTTTGTTTGGTGTCATTCTAGCGGTTGTGGATGGCTAATGGCAACTTTAAACTTGCGGTAGTTGAGGATGCGGATTATACTGTTAACAGTAACAGTAAATAAGCTAATGAAACAACAAGCGGCGCAAGTCTACTTCCCCAAAAATGTTTATATTAAAATTAAGCAAATAGCGAAAAAGGAAAATAAACCGCTAGCAGCATGGATTAGGGATGTAGTTCAGCAACAGCTGGCGCAAGAAAACAGACAACGCAAAAAACTTTCAGACCTCCCAACTTTTACGTGGGACGTTGAGGACAAAAATCTTTCTGAAAATATTGATAAATATATTTATGATACTCCTTGATACATCGTTCCTGTTTGCTTTGTTTCAAAAAACCGACAGCAATCATGCCGCAGCGGTAAAGTTGGCGACTGCCATTAACAATGATCATCCTGTTATGCCTGTGGAAGTTTTCCAGGAATTAATTACGGTAATTACCAACAAAGTGTCCAGCCAAGCAGCAATAAAGGTAGGCGAAATTTTGTTAGCCTCCGATAGCCCTATCGGCATTATTCACTCCAAACCACCACGCTTTCAGACCGTGTGGTTAAATTTTAAGGAGTTGCAGCTGCACAAGTTCTCTTATGTTGATTGCCTGTTATATACGCTGGCGCATGAGCTGGAATGTACGGTTTGTACTTTTGACAAAACATTAGCTCAGCAGCTTGGTTAAGCCCAACATTCTGCAACAATCGCCTCTGCCAAAACTTGCGTTGCGTTAATTAAGGGCAAGGGGCTTTGGCTTGGCTTGATGGCTAATGGGATTTCGGTGCAGCCTAAAATTATGGCTTCGGCGCCGTGTCGGTTTTGTTCCGCAATTACAGCTAAAGCAAGATCACGGTTGTGGTCGCTAAATTCGTACTGGACGCCGGCCTTAATGCCTTTGGGGCCGTAAATTATTTCCATGGAATTTGTGATGGCGCTTAAAGTTAGACCAACAATTTCAATATTAAATTCTTTTAACGCTTTCTGATAAAGTTGGCTTTTGATAGTGGCGGAGGTGGAAAGCATCCCAACCTTTTTGTAGTTTAATTTGTGGAGTGCTTGGGCTGTTAGCTTGATCATATCCAGAATCGGAATATTGATTTCGGCTTGAATTACATCTAAAAAATGGTGAACGGTATTGCAGGGCATAACGATAAAATTGGCGCCAGCCTGCTCCAAGGTTTGGGCGGACTTAATTAGCCCGGGTAGCGAGAAAGTTGTGCCATTAATAATATCGGCTGTGCGGTCGGGTATGCGGGGGTTGGCGTTAATGATGATGTGCAGATGATCCTGGTCCTTTTCGGCTGGTGTACTGGTAATAATCGCTTTATATAAATCGGCGGTGGCGGTTGGTCCCAAGCCTCCCAAAATGCCGCAAACCTTTGGTTCAGACATACACGTTGTTTAATTGTTCAGAGTATATTTTGGCGGTGGTTACAAGTCAATCTTGAGGAGGGGCGGTTGACGAGGAGAGAGAAAGCCTTATGATTTAAGTAATTTAATATATTAATATGGTACTTGAAGAAAAGCAGCCTGAAACTCCTGAGATAAAACCTACGAGAACAGCGGTCACAGAAGAACTCCGACTTGCGGTAGCTGCTACCACTGGAATGCCTCGCAATACAATAGATCAGATTTGCAACGAAGCGATTGCCCTAATAGTACAATTACGGGGAAAAGGAGTTAATGAGCAACCAGTCCTCCCCCCAACTCCAAAAGTGGATAGTACGGAGACCGAGCCTAGGGAGGCTATGGATCCTCATGCCGATAAATACAATTTACTTCGAGATCTACAAGTGTCACAAGAATAATCTGCAATCAATCTTGAACTCCCCCTCTGTTTACAGCATAATGGCTAAGCTTTTATCCTTATTAAACTTGTCTTTTTATGAAAGCCTCCGAACTGCGTCGACGATTTATTGATTTTTTTGTGAACCAAGCGGGCCATGCCGAGATTGCCGGGGCTTCGCTGTTGCCGGAAAATGACCCGACTGTGCTGTTTACCACGGCGGGAATGCAACCTTTAGTCCCCTACTTTTTGGGCGAACCACATGCTGCCGGTAAGCGATTGGTCAATGTCCAAAAATGTATGCGCACGGATGATATAGAAGAAGTTGGCGACAACACGCACCTTACCTTTTTTGAAATGTTGGGCAACTGGTCATTAGGAGACTTTTTTAAGAAAGATGCAATTAATTGGAGTTACCAATTTTTAACAAAACCACGGGCCGAAGGCGGATTAGAAATGGATGCGAATCGCATTGCCGTTACCTGTTTTATAGGCGACCAAGATGCCCCGCGTGACGAAGAAGCGGCGGGTTACTGGGAAGAATTGGGCTTTGTGCGTGCCGACAAAGCGGGTGCGGACGATTACAGACGCATTTATTTCTTTGATAAAAAAGAAAACTGGTGGGGACCGGCCGGGCAAACAGGGCCATGCGGATCGGATACCGAAATCTTTTACTACGTTGGCGACCTTAATGATCCTAAATATATCAATCACGAATACAGACCAAATGATGAATACGATAAATACGTTGAAATTTGGAACAATGTCTTTATGGAATACGACAAACAGGCCGATGGTAGTTTTAAACCGCTAAAGCAACAAAATGTAGATACAGGCATGGGGCTGGAACGAATGGTAGCAATTCTGCAAAATGTACCAAACTGTTTTGAAACTGAATTATTTACTGATGTTATTGCCAAAATTAAGGAGTTAGCGACTCAATACGATCAAACTCAAGCGCAAATTATTGCCGACCATTTACGCTCAGCTGTCTTTATATTGGGTGACCCACGTGGCGTTACACCGGGTAATACTGATCAAGCTTATGTACTAAGACGTTTAGTTAGACGGGCAATTAGAGCCGGTCGCAAAGTTGGTTTACAGACTCCATTTGTCAAAGACTTGGCTGTTGAGTTTATACATCTTTATGGCGAAGCATATCCGGAATTGATTCAGACCAGAGAACATATTTTAAGTGAACTGGAACAAGAAGAAACACAGTTTAGCAAGACCCTTCATAAGGGCGAAAAAGAGTTTGAAAAAATGTTAGAAGAATTAGGTGAAAGTGCTGAAGCACTGCCGGGTGAAATGGCTTTTAAACTGTATGACACTTATGGCTTCCCTATTGAAATGACTAAAGAACTGGCGGCAGAGCATGAAATGATTGTAGATGTAAAAGGCTATGAGGAGGCTTACATTAAACATCAAGAACTGTCACGCAAAGGGGCCGAGCAAAAATTTAAAGGCGGATTGGCCGATGATTCAGCCGAAACAACACGCTTGCACACAGCAACACACCTCTTGCACCAAGCGCTTAAGAATGTACTTGGTGATCATGTGCAACAACGTGGCTCTAACATTACCAAAGAACGCCTACGCTTTGACTTTAATCACGATCAGCCAATGACCAAAGACGAAATTGAGGCGGTCGAAAAGATTGTTAACGATCAGATAAGCCGCAACTTACCGGTAAATTATGAAGAAATGACCGTGGATGGTGCAAAAGCTCAAGGGGCGATTGGTTTATTTGAAGATCGTTATGGCGACAAGATTAAGCTTTACCGAATTGGTGACTTTTCTTTGGAGATTTGCGGTGGTCCACATGTACAACACACAGGTGAATTAGTGCGCTTTGTTATTCAAAAGGAACAAAGCTCATCAAGCGGGGTGCGACGGATTAAGGCGGTCTTGCTTAGCGAGTACCAGTAAACGCTACATAAAGCACGTAGTGATGTTTCCCCTTGATTTATCGCCTTCGGTACAATATGCTTAAAGTAAGACTTTCTTACAATACTACTAATGAAAACTAAAATTACTAAAACTACATCCAAAGGGCAAATTACTTTGCCTAGTGAATGGCGTAGTCAATTTTTAACCGATAATTTTCTTTTGGAAATGGATGGCTACAAGCTTGTTGTTAAGCCAATTAATGTTGAAGAGGTAATTTTTGATGCGGCAATGGATAATGAAGGCAAAGGCGTTTCCATTGATGAAATGATCAAATTGTTAAAGAAGGCTAAAACTGGAACGGAGATCATTAGGATTACAAAACGTAATGATAATTCCTACAACAATCTTTAACTACCCCCAACTAAGTTTGCCACGCAGCTTGCGATAATAATTTTCGCCGGTGAGCCGAATTAAATACAGCTTGCGACTGGAACGACGGATTTTGATTTCGCTTTGATATTCTACCGGCGTACAAATTTGACCATCGATTGTGAGAGAAACGCTTTCGTGTTGGTCGCGGAAGGTGTCGAGGGTGATTTTGATTTGGCGGTCGCTTGGTAAAATAATGGGGCGATTTGAGATTGATAGCGGGCAAATTGGGGTTACGACAAAGGCCTCCAGTTTTGGATGGACAATGGGGCCGCCAGCGGATAAGGAATGGCCGGTGGAGCCGGTGGGGGTGGCAATAATGAGGCCGTCGGCTTGGTAGCGGTTAACTTGGCGCTGATTAATTTCGACTGGTAAATGGATTAAACGGGATTTGGCGCCGTGGGTAATTACGGCATCGTTTAAGGCTAAATGGGTGGTGACTTTTTGGCCATCTTTATACATGGTTACGCGCAGTAAAATGCGTTTATCAACAACATAGTTGCCGCTCAAAACTCGCTTTAGACCGCTGATGGCGCGCTCCCCTTCTAATTCTGTTAAAAAACCAAGTGTGCCGGTGTTTATGCCTAATACATGCACAACTGATTTTGGTAATGATCTGGCAACAGTTAAAAGTGTGCCATCGCCGCCAAAAACAAGCACTAGTTCGGCCTGCTTGAGAATTTGCGGGCGCGTGTATGATTTTTTTACACCTTTAAGCTCTGCGGTAAATTCATCCAAATAGACTGTTTTTCCTTCCGCTTCCAATAAATCTAAAATTTCAAAAACTAACTCTTTGTACTTGGCAATGTTGTGTTTGGCAATTATTCCCACGCGATTTATTGTGGTGAAAGCTTTTTGTCCCGGCATAAGCAATCTGGTTTAAAAGACTGGTTATAAGCTAGCATTAAAGGCTTATAAATGGCAATATGAGGTTGCTAATATTTTCTATGGAAAAAATGAAACAGCGGATTGCGATCACTCGTTTTCCCTTTGAATCTCAATTTGGTGGAGAGGAACTGCATACACTGCAAGTTGCCAAACATTGGCGCGAGCAAGGGCATGAGGTTATGCTCTTTAGCTCTTGTCCGGTTTTAATCGATTTATTTAGCGAGGATGGTTTTAAGGTTTTGCCTTTTACGCTTACTAAACCGCCTGTTACTAAAGGCCGACTCATTATGTTTACACTGTTTTATAAATGGTATTTATTTAAGGCTTGGCAGTTGGCGAAAGCGATTAAGAAGGCTAAGGTTAGCCGAGTTTACTGCCTAAGTTTTAGCGAAAAATTATTACTACCTTGGTTTCTTAATAATGAACGTTACTACTTTGTGGAGCATGCTCGTATTGGTAACTGGTTTTATCAAAATCCGTGGAAAAAACTTTATTACAAATTTGCCAAAGCTGGTCAGGTTGTTACCGTTTCTAAAATGATGGCGTGTGATTTGCATTATCCAGAGGCAATTGTGATCCCTAATGGGGTGGATGTTGCTCAATTTAAGCGAGAAAACGTGATTCGTAACTGGGAGAGACCGCAGCTAACAACAGTGGGGCGCTTAACGGCGGATAAAGGGATTGATGTGTTTATTGATGCCTTAATTGAGCTTAATCAAACAAATAAAAATTGGCAGGCAACAATTGTGGGGCAAGGGCCACTTGCGCCAGTGTTTAAAACTAAGATTATGGGAGCTGGCCTGCAAGATCAGATTGAACTAATTACAAAATTGCCACGCCCACAATTAATTATGCTTCTCAAAAAAACCGAGATTTTTTGTTTGCTATCGCCAAAAACTGACCCTTTTGGACTGGTGGTGGCAGAAGCAATGGCGGCGGGGGCAATTCCGCTTGCTACAAACAAATGTGGCATTGTCGACTACTCACACTTAATATACCAAGTGCGGGCAAATAATTCGGAGGCCGTGGTTACGGCTGTTAAGCACATTACAGCTGATAAATTGTCTGTAGATGCAGTACAACAAGAAGCTGCTGACAAATTCGCTCTCAACAAAATGCTAGATGCCTATGAGCAACTACTTGTTTAGCTGTAGATAGATTTGGCTAAATGCTTTTGCCGCTTTACCCCAACTAAACTTCCGTAATTGGTCTTTGCCTTTTTCGGCTAGGATATGTTGTGTTTCGGTGTTTTTGAGAAGGTATTGAAGCTGATTAATGAGATCGCTACGTTGGCGTGGGTCAAAATAAAGGGCGGCATCACCGGCGACTTCCGGTAATGAACTGGTGTTGGAGCTGATAATGGCGCATTGGTTGGCCATGGCTTCCAACAATGGTAAGCCAAATCCTTCGTACAATGACGGATAAACAAAAACACTACTTTGTTGATACAATTTTTGTAATTTACAGTTGCTAATGTAGCCATGAAAAACCAAGTTATCTTTGTAATTACACTTTTCGACACTTTTGGCGAGCGTGCTATTTTGCCAGCCTTTGGCACCTACAATATGTAATTTATACTCTCGGTAATCTTTGTTTGCCTCTTGAAGTTGACTAAAAGCGTCAATTAATAAATTGAGGTTTTTACGGGGGATGAGGGTGCTAACAGTCAAAACTTGTTTTTGATTTTTTTTAATGTGGCTTTTCTTGGAGGCAGATGGTGCGACAAATTCTGTAGACAAGCCTTCATAAACCACGCTTACCTTTTGGGGATCTAATTTGGGAAACAGTTGAACTAAATCTCTTTTTGTAGATTCGGAAACGGCAATAAGATGAGAATGATTGATGAGTCGAGGTAAACAAAAATGCTCAATTAATACCGCTTTTAAGTTGTGATCCTTGGAATATAAAAAGGCGATTAAATCGTGCACGGTCACTATACTTTTGTTTTTAACTAAAAAGGGAAGTAAAAAACTGGTTGGCGAAAATAAAATTGCTTTTGGGTATGAGCGGATAATGGCGGCTGCCTTAAATTGCCATTTAATCCCATCACCTGGAATTAAGATGAGTTGCCAACTTTGGGGCAAGCTAATCTTTAGCTTTCGATTAACTAACAAAACTACCTCTTCTTGCTTGAGCTCTTTTTTAAGGGCGTTGATCATTGAAAGCGTATAGATGCCCTTCCCGGCCTTTTCTACATTAAAGGCTTCGCGGGCATCAATAATTAAACTCATGATAAATTCACTAAGAAGGTTGCTGAAATACTCTATTTACAATTGGGGTAATTGTAAATGTAATTGACAGGAAAACTTGTAGGTAGTTAAACTTAAAAAAGTTAAACTTTCGCCATGGTAAAAACAGTTTACAGTTGGCAAGATATCCCTTTCAGTCGTAAAGCCTACTTGATCGGTTTAATAATCGCAACAATTTCCCCTTTTTTGCCGTGGTTTTCGGATACCAATCAATTTGTGAAAGGGACCACTTATTTAGGGCTTACAGGAGCCACTTCTTTTATGGGGTTAAGTATATTTTTGTTTAGTACCTTGGCTTTGGTACAAGAAGCCTACTTTTTGGTTAAGGGGAAATTACTGATGGGCGATGTTATCGCTTCATGGTTTTATAATGGCTTGGGGGTGATGAATTTTTATTTAGCTGGACTGGCGGCATCAGTATTTTTGCATCCTTCGGTTGGTGGTAACTTACTGGCAAAACATTTTTCTTGGGGGTTTTATGTGAGCACTTTTGCTTTTGCAACCTTGCTAGTTGGCTTCTTTATTAATCAGCCAAAAGCGGCTCCACAAAGGCAACATCAACCATTAACTTCCCACTCCTTAAATTTAGATCCGGATGTTGATCAGTTAAGAACTTTGAAAATTGAAGACGTGGTGCCGGCGCAGGTGGGGACCGATCGTGTTGTCCAAAAACTGTGGTCTCAGCAAAGAGCTCTTGAACATAAGGTCAATAATGCGGATGATGTAAATACATTTTAATTAGAATAATATGAACACAGAAGTAGAGGTACCGGTAGACAGCGAGATTGTTTTTTACTGCAAAAAATGTTCAGAGGTTGTAGAGGCGGATCGCATTGGACAAAAGTATGTTTATAAATGTAAAACTTGTAGCTCTAAAGAGATTGTTTTTGGAACTTATCGAAGTATTAAGGGCTGTTTCATGAAACGCTAGTTAATGGTCTTTTACAGGGATTAGTTTAATTTTTTATAAAATATACTTGACGGTGAGTTGTTGCTCACCTATGATTGCTACGTAATTTGTTTAACCAAAAAAAATGACAAAAATAAAAGGTACTGAGGAAGCTGTTGAAAAAGTTTCCACAACTAAAAAGGGAGAAGCATCTTCTAAAAAACTAGATGCCGTTAAAGCCGCCATGAGCCAGATTGAAAGTAATTTTGGTGTTGGTGCAATTATGAAAATGGGAGAAAAAAAACATGCCAATATTGAGACGATTCCAACAGGTTCTCTATCTTTAGATATTGCTGTGGGTGGTGGTATCCCCAAAGGCAGAATTACAGAAATTTATGGTCCGGAAAGTTCCGGTAAAACCACTTTAACACTACACATTATTGCCGAGTGCCAAAAGCAAGGTGGCACAGCCGCTTTTATTGATGCAGAGCATGCTCTTGATCCGGAATATGCTCGTAAAATTGGTGTTAACATTGACGAACTTCTTGTTTCTCAACCGGATAATGGTGAACAAGCCTTAGAAATTGTCGACACCCTTGTTCGTTCTAATGCCATCGACCTAATTGTGGTGGACTCCGTCGCCGCTCTAACTCCCCGTGCAGAAATTGAAGGAGATATGGGAGACTCACACATGGGTCTACAAGCTCGTTTAATGAGTCAGGCACTACGGAAAATAACCGGTAGTGTGAGCAAGTCACATACTTCTATTATTTTTATCAACCAAATTAGAATGAAGATTGGCGTTATGTTTGGTAACCCGGAAACAACAACCGGTGGTAACGCCCTTAAGTTTTACGCTTCTTTAAGACTAGAAATCCGTAATGCCGGTAAAATTGAAGTAACTACCGAATATGGCAAAGAAAGTGTAGGAGCAAAAGCAAAAGTAAAAGTTGTTAAGAATAAAATCGCTCCACCATTCAAAGTTGCTGAATTCGATATTATGTACAACCAAGGTATTTCATACGAAGGTGACTTAATTGATCTGGCGACAAAATACAATTTAGTTAGAAAAGCCGGGGCCTATTTCTCTTATAAAGATCAAACTATTGGTCAAGGCAGAGAGAACGCAAAAGATTTCCTTAAAGCAGATCCTAAAATGACTCAGGAACTCGCAGCAGAAGTCATGGAACAAGCGCGTGCGGCTTAACAATTCACTAACTATTCCTATCTGTGTTTTTGATTAATAATCCATTTGCAGAACTAAGCTTCATTTTTATCCTCGTATTTGTGATTGCAACGGTAATGCGGCTGCTTAGGCAGCCGTTCATTGTTGGTTTTATTTTAACCGGTATTCTTTTTAGCCCCCAACTACTAGGCATAGAACATATCGATAGTGTCGTAGTTTTGTCGGCGCAATTGGGCGTGGCATTACTGCTATTTATTGCCGGTCTTCACTTAAATCCATACTATTTAAAAACGGACGGTAAGGCGATTATTTTGTCGGGAATCGGGCAAATTGTGGGGACGGGGATATTGGCTTATTTAATATCATTGGCGCTAGGGTTTACACCAATTGTGTCTATATATTTGGCGATTGCCTTAACGTTAAGTAGTACAATTATTACGCTTAAACTGTTGGCAGATCGCAAACTAACTTCGCGACTTTATGCACGTCTCAGTATTGGTATTTTGCTGATTCAAGATGTGTTTGTGGCAATTGCGCTTGTTGTTTTAAACGCACTGCAAAATCAAACCAGCTCTGTAACAGAGTTATTACTAAGCAATCTTGCTTGGCTTATAATCGTGTTTGTGCCGGTCATTATTTTGCAGCGCTATGTATTGCCAAAAATACTACCAAAAATTGCCAAAGTGCAGGAATATCTGTTTATTTTTGTAATTGCTTGGATGTTGGTTTTTGCCACTATTTTTGAATTTGCCGGCTTTTCTCTAGAAGTAGGTGCACTGCTGGCAGGTGTAATTTTAGCCTCAACAATTTTTGCAACAGAAATCAGTGCAAAAATAAAACCGTTGCGTGACTTTTTCTTAATCATCTTTTTTATCCATTTGGGCAGTAACATAACAATTACCAGCTTTGATGGTATTTGGGTGCCGGTTTTAGTCTTTTCGGGGTTTGTGCTAATTGTAAAACCCATAATAGTTACAATCTGTTTGGGGCTGCTGGGCTTTAGATCGAAGGTTAGCGCCCGTACCGCTCTAAATTTGTCACATATTAGTGAGTTCTCGTTAATTTTGATGGCACTTGGGTTTAGTGCCGGTGTGATCGATCAACAAGTATCAGTCATTATTACATTGGTAGCTGTGGTCACTATTGCCGTTTCAACCTACTTAATTACATATGATGAATGGATTATTGAAAAATTGGCGCCGCTGCTCCACCATACGGAGCGAAAATGGCGAGTCCGTAAGGACGAGCAGACAAAGCCCAAATTTAATCCGGAAATATTATTAATTGGGGCAAGACAAGGTGGTAAATATATTATTGATGCACTTAGCGGCAGTCAGAAAAACCTTCTGGTCATCGATTATGATCCGGAGGTAATTAATAAATTGCAAAGAGATAAAATCCCTTGCCTGTTTGGTGATTTAGATAACTTAAACGACATTGAAGGTCTGCACTTTGAGGAGATTGAGTTTATTATTTCGACAGTGCAAGACCTGGAAGCAAATTTGACCGGGTTACACTTTTTTAACAAGAATTTCCCGCAGGCAAAATACATTAGTTATGCTGCAGATGACAAAGACGCTCTGCAACTGTACGAACACGGTGCTACATACGCAATTGTACCGCATCATGTGGGCGGGCAGTTTGTTTCAACCCTAATCGAAAATTACAACGAATCACCCGAAGCATTTTTGGAAGATCGACTAACACACTTGCGTACTTTATCTAACAAAATTTATGGACATTAATCCGGATCTGGCAAGTGAAATTTATCAAAAAGCATGTGACTACCTAAGCCGGCGTGAACACTCAGTTTTGGAGTTATATAACAAACTCACTAAGTTCTTTTTGCCGAAAAAAGACCACTATCAATTTTTCGATGAGCAAGAGCTAAGTGCTGCCATTGCACAAACAATGGATAAGCTTAAAAAATTAAATTTTGTTTCGAATGAACGCTTCACAGAAAAGTTTATTGAAAGTAAATTAAATAGATATCAAGGGCCACTGTTAATTCAGCAACATTTGCGAACAAAAGGGATAACTAATGAACTTTGGCTGGAGAAATGGAGCCAGTTTGAAGATCAGTCTGCCGATATTTGTCAGTTGGCGTTAGCAAAATGGTTGCGGAGACATCAACGTGAAAAAATCACAAACATACAAGAAAAGGCAAAGGCAACACGCTACCTTGGTAGTCAGGGTTTTTATCAACATACAATTTACGATACGCTTGCCAGCTTTGAAGAATAATGGTAGGATTGCTACGTAGATAGAGGATTTAGTTATGTTCAAGAGGTTAGCTCTTGACCTTTTATCAATTTTATTTCTGTAAATACACACACTTATGCAAAGTCAATTTCTGGCAGCGATTAGCCAACTTTGTGCCGAAAAAAATCTACCGAGAGAAACTGTTATCGAAACAGTGGAAGCAGCCCTAAAAGCGGCCTACCGAAAAGATTTTGGCAATAAAAATGAAGAGCTTGAAGTCGATATGTCTAACAATGTCGATAGTTTTACGATTTATGTAGTTAAAGAAGTAGCGGCAGAAGTAGAAGATCCCGATTTGGATATGAGTATTGAAGAGGCAAAAAAACATAAAAAAGATCCAAAAGTTGGTGATATTATTAAAATTGATGTAACTCCAACCGGTTTTGGACGCATTGCCGCACAAGCTGCCAAACAAGTAATTATTCAACGTCTACAAGAAGCGGAACGAGACATTATGTACGACATGTTTAAGGATCGTGAAAATGAATTGCTTAATGCGCAAGTGCACCGTGTACAGGATGATATGGTTTATATTGATTTAGGCAAAATTACAGTTAGTCTACCAAAAGAACACAGAATCCCTGGCGAGCGCTATTATGCCGGACAACGACTTAAACTGTATTTAGACAAAGTAATTAAGACATCTAAAGGACCACAACTATTAATTTCACGCACTCATCCGGAGCTTGTTCGTAAATTAATGGAGATGGAAATTCCCGAAATTCAAGCCGGTACGGTAGAAATTAAGCGGATTGCTCGTGAACCTGGTGTTCGTACCAAGTTAACCGTGTTATCACATGATGAAAAAATCGACCCAATTGGTGCATGTGTAGGCCAAAAAGGTGTACGAATTCAAAGTGTAATGGATGAACTGTTTGGCGAAAGAATCGATGTAATTTATCACACAGATGATATTGAGAAATTACTACGAGTTTCTCTAGCACCAGCCACAATTGTTTACATCGAAATTAATGATGCCCAAAGACATGCCAAAGTATATGTTGAAGAAGATCAACGTCCTTTAGCCATTGGTAGTAAGGGGCAAAATGTCCGTTTGGCTTCCAAGCTTACTGATTTAATCGTAGATATTGAAGATGCGAAGAACTTGACTGACGAACAGTTGGAAAAATCTCGTAGTCCCAAGGCTCAAGAAATGACAACTAAAAAGCAAAAAGAGAAGAAAGTTGCTGCCGCCGCGCTAGATATTCATGGTCTAGATATTGATAAAAAATACATGGTAGCGCTCGAAAATGCTAATTTAACGCTACTTGAACAGCTTAAAGGGCTTTCCGCAACTGATTTGGCAACAATCGAAGGTATTGACCAAGATGGTGGCGAGGCAATTCACGCAGCCATTAAGTAATGGTTATACCAAGTCTGACCTCCTTCCTTATCCCGCAGATAGGAAGGAGGTTGTTTAGGTTACTTATTTGTCCATTACCAGGGCAATAATTTTGGCGGCTTCGGCGCGAGTGAGGGGGTTACCCGGACCAAAAGTACCGTCTTCATAGCCGCTAACTATGCCTGCATTGGCTGCATAGGCTACGTAGGCATAATACCAGATGCCCGTTTCAACATCGGGGAAGGCAATTGCTGCGGTTGTTGTAGTGTCCGCACCTAATACAGTGATGAGGATTTTGACGGCTTCGGCACGATTGATGTTGATGTTGGGTTTAAATGTGTTATCGATATAACCGGCAACCAGACCTTTTTGTTTGGCAACTTCAAGATATGGAGCGTACCAGGCGGTGGCATCCACGTCGGCAAAAATATTTGCTTTGGTCATGGACGGCAGTTCAAAACCGAATGCATTGACGATCATTTTTGTAAACTCGGCTCTGGTAACGTTCTGATTTGGATTAAAATGATTCGGGTCGGAGCCGGAAATTACCTTTCTTAAGTATAGCTCTTGAATATAATCTTTGGCCCAGTGATTGGCGATATCAACAAATGGCGTTTCGCCATAAGCTGTTTTTGTTATGGCTGGATCATCCGTTGGAGCCTCGGTGTCAGCGGTTGGTGAGGTGGTGGTACTACTGAGCCCGCCGCCGCTACCGCCGCCTGTTGTGACTACGGCGACTGTGTCTGGCGTTGATGTAACAGCAGATGTATAAGCCGAAATATTACCGTCGGGAGTGTCTACTGCCGCAATTTGAAAAGCATAGGCGGTACCGTTTGTAAGACTGGTGATCACTTTTGAACATGATGTTTCATTGCAACTTGCTTGTGTCATGGTTGTGAGAATACCGGCAGTCACATTGGCTTCCCAAATATTATATGAGCTCATGTCACCCTCACTGTTTTTAGTCCAACTTAAAGTTACTTGCCCATTGCCAGAAGTAGCGGTAAGCCCTGTTGGGGTGGCGGGTGGCGTGGCTCCAGTAGCCACAATCGGTGCAAATGTTGTAAAATGGTCTACGTTACTAATCAGTTCCATAGTGGCAACTCCGGCTGCACTGAGGGTGTCGGCTGCTGCTACAACACTTTCCGGAATCACGACGTTCGACTCGTTATAGTAAATATGTTCTGTGGTTAATGATGCCCAGCCTCCAATTGCTTCATCCCAGTATGAGTTTCTGACCCCTTCTGCCTCGGCAGGAGTATCAATACCTTCGGCAATCATTTCGGCAAGAGTTAATGGTAAGGTTATGGCTATATTGTCATCCATATTTGTAATTGGCGTACCGGTGCTATCCGTAGCAGAAATTTCGTAACCGTTACCAATGGGGTTAGCTGTTGGCGTTTCAATAAGGGCATTGGTTTCGCCGATACTTAGTTGACCGGCATCGCTGGAGGTTCCCAATGCGTTTTGAGGGACAATCACTTCCACATTCGTATTTTCATCGATAACCGAACCGCCGGAAGCGGGAGTAATAGACTTGGTTTCGGGTTCTTGCAAGATGTTATCTCCGGTGAGGGCTGTGAGTGTGAAATTTTTACTCGATTGAGAGTCTGAAGAGTTAACAACTAAGGCCGTTCCTTCTGAGTACCCCTCGGCAATACCATTTACAATCCAAACACCCGGATCAACGTTTAAAACATAAGTACCATCGGTAGATGTTTCTGTTGAGACAACACCACCACCGGCCTTTGTTGCCCATACTGGCGCCCCAGCAATAGGAGTGCCACCGACAGCAACGGTACCACTAATAGTTTTACTGCTAGAAGTGAGGACGAAGTCATTGGCTGTCGAATTATCACTAACGATTTTATCAATTGGAAGTGCTGTGTAGCCGGCCTTATCTACCGAGATCGTATAAGTTCCAGCCTGAACCTTAATGGAATATTCGCCATCAAGTCCACCCCCGGCTGCGTTGTTCACGGTCATGATGCCAAAAGATGCCTTTGTACTCTGATCAAAAACAGAAACATAAACATCATTTAGGCCGGCACCATCGCTCGTTACTTGTCCCGTAATGGTATACATTGTTGGTAGTGTGATTGTAAGATCATCCCCTGTACCATCCAGATTAATTTGATCGGTAGTGACAACGACGTCGTTAGGGGCGTTAAATTCTGCGCCCGTCACGACCAGATCCGCCGGATCAACACCTGGCGCATCTATGTCTAAGTAGTAAGTGCCTTCCGGTATTTTGATCGTTGCGGAAGTGCTGCCAGCTGGAATTAAAATTTCGTTGCCCTTACCATCGGTATTAAATAAACCGATTGTTGTGTCTTCTGTAACTGCTTCGGTCAAGGTAATTGTGGCAGTTCTTGGTGTATCAACTGTGAAATCTTGGGCGACTTCATCACCATTTACAATGACGTTGTTTAAAGGTGCCAGATCGCCCATACCGGGAATCACCGCATTTAGTTCGTAAGTACCGTCCGGTAGGTTTAACGTATAATTACCGTCAGTATCAGTTTTTGCCGTGGCGGATCCGGCTGCTCCCGAAGCATAGATAATCGTTCCGGAATCATCGGTAGTGCCAGGAATATCAATTGTGCCGACCACGGTGTTGAGGTCACTGGCAACTTCAAAATTTTGATTGGATAAACCGGCTGTTGTTACAGTTAGTGTTTTAGCACCTAAGTACCCGTAATTAGGTGTATCGCTTTCCACTTTCCAAGTTCCGGCACTAACGTATAAAGTATAATTGCCAGCCGAATCCGTCATTGTTCGCAGTGGTGGAGATGTTGCGTCTGTTCTGTAAGCCCATACAGCAGCGGCGGCAATGGCGGAACCATTGTTGGTTGCGACTCTACCTTGAATCGTGTAATCGGGTACGACAATTTTTAGATTAAGTGGGTTATCACCGGCCGCACCCGTGGAAACCGTTGTGGAACCATTAACATAAGCACCCACGGAATTGACCAAGACGGCTACTTCCTGTGAATTTGACAGTCCCGGTAAGAAAGCGCCAATTTTATATGAACCGTTGGTAATTGCCAAAGCAAAAGATCCATCCGCAGTTGCCGTGGTATGCGCATTTTTTCCTGATTTTGGATCATAGGCATAAACCTCGGCATTGGCAACCGCACTACCGCTATTATCCAGGACTTTACCCGCAATACTTTTATCGGCAACGCTCATGGCCAATGTAATGGCAGTTTTAGGATCGCCAACCAAATCGGCAGCCGTCACGGTTACATGTGTACTTTGTGGTGGCATCCATCCGCCCATTTCGGCTTTGCCTGTGCTACCCATCGGTCCTTTTGGCATTGCCGGACCGATACCAATATTCCAGTCACCAACTGTTGGCAAGAACAGATCAACTGCGTAAGGACTATTATCTCCCAAAGTTGCACGAGAAACAGTTTTAATGACCGGCACACGGCTAGACGGATTAAACGCAAAAATATCGATACTATCATTAAAACCTAAGCTTGTGACTGCCGCTAGTGATGGAAAAGTGATTGATAATGGCTGCGTGGCTTTACCGGTAGATGTGGCGGCTGTGACTGAAATATTTTTTGTTGCCGCGCCGGTAACATTTAAGGGTTCCGGCATGGAATTGCCATAATATTCTGTTGCGCCTGATGTAAACGTTGGTTCTGTAAAAATAAAATACTGGCCGGTGGGTAAATTTTCGAATTTATATTCTCCGGCATTTGCCCCATTAACCAATGTCCCTGCTCCATCTGCTGATGTTGTTACCTCCATTGGACCCGTCATTGGTGAATTGAGGAACACTTTAACGCTGTTGAGACCGACTCCCCCAACCTTGACTTGTCCGGCAACACTATTAGATCCCGCCGATGAGATAAAAAACGGCATTGTCGTCATAGCTTCCAGTAAATTATTGGTTGTATTAAATGTTTTAATGCCGACTTGATATCCGGCAGTATCAAAACTTTTTGGCTCACTGGCATTGGTAATGCCGTCAAGATCAATATGCAGGAAGTCATTGGTTTGGGTTGCAGCGGTAAGTTTCACAATTACTTTGCCGGCGGCATTAACATAACCAATACCATCATTTGCTTGCGCACCGCCACCGTCCGTTAGTCCGGTAATGGTCGGCAAAGTTGCCGCAAAAGTTACTGTACCTGTGGCTGGCCCGTTAAAATCACTATTCATTGGGCTTTGGGCATCACGCTTAACGCCGGTGACGGTAAAGCCGCTTGGAAAGGTTAGTTCTATGTATCCTCCGGCTGGTATGGCGGTTGCGATTGGAATATTGAGAAAATATTTTGTTGTCGCACCAGCCATTGTATTCATAGGCATTGCGTTGATAGGTTTCATGCCCATCGTTTTCATATCGAAATCTTCCATGCCCATACTATTCATGTTAAACATGCCTTGCCCCCCGGCAAACATGTCGGCTCCCATCACTAGGCCTGTCCAAGATTTATTATTGGTGGCATGCACACCGTTGCCCGTGGTATCCGTGACACCGGTGCTCACCCCAACGTAAAATCCATCGCCTGTTGTTAAGGTTAGTCCATCCATCCAGACTGCATGATCAAAGCGTTCATAATGGGCGGTAACTCCCGAAAGTAGGCTAATCGTGCTAACGGCACCACCACCTGTACAACTTGTACCATCTGCGGCTATTGCTGCCTGACTACATGTTTTGATTGTATAAAAAGATCTGTTGGTGGCATTAGTACTGTTCAACGCTTCATTAAAACGAAGGTGAACACCGTAGTTATCGGCATCGACATAAATTAATTGCGGTGCGGCGACATCTGCGGTTCCTGTTGCAAAAGTGTTACTAAGGGCAGCGATTGCCGTCCCGGAGACACTGGTAACACCGGTGGAAATCGTAAATGTGTAAGATGTACTTGCGGCTAAAATATCGGTTGGTGCAAATTCGATTGAATTACTTTGAGCATCATAAAAAATATTGCCTCCAACAGGTGTATTGCCACCCCGATTTAATTTAACATTGGTTGAATTGACGGTAGAAGGATTAAGCGGTTGCTTGAAACTGGCTCTAAGGACTGTACTTGTTGGCACATCAACAATCGCACCATCAACTTTATATTGATTGATATTGATCCCCATCAAGGTTGGTACTATTGCCGCCGCCGCTCCCGCTCCTGTTTTAAATTGCTCTTTAAACGGACCCATATTTTCGAAGCCGAAGCCGAAGCCGCCAATGGCATCGCCATCATTATTTTCCGGCATGCCCGCAAGCTGTGATCCTTGTTCATCCTGAACACTTCTGGTGACAATAACTCTGTAGTCCGTATTCGCCTCCAAGGTGTATCCGCTAATACATACGCTTTTATTTTCCTGTAGGGCGGTAACTACGGGAACACCGGCAGGTACGGCCTCTACACCATTCACTAGTTTTCTAATATAGATATTACTAGTGGTTAGCGTTGACGCCTGCATGGGTCTGTCAAACTCCACAGTCACACAGGCAACATTAGTGGGGACATCCGTTGTCCTCGGCATTGGGTAAGAAAGGTGAGCCATTGGTGGAAATGCACCACCAAACGTTCCCGTAAAACCACCTTCGGGTCCAAAGTCACCGCCACCGGTTCCGGTTGTTAAGTTAAATGCATAATAATTTTCTGTTTCAGTTAATGGTGTCATGCCTTCCGGTAAATTGACCGTCGTCGTAAACGATTTCAAGATTTTTACAGTGTAAAGTGTCGAAGCTACAAGTGGTGCATCTGCCTTAAATACAGTTCTATAAAACGTATCGGCTCCCCACGTATCTGCAAATATAACCCACTCTCCCGCTACCGCAACACCACCGGCAGTCAATGCTAGCCGACTATCGGTCGTATTTGTGAGTGGAAAAATAGTATTGGTCGGATCCGGATTGGCATTGAACATTAAATCGACCGGCGCATTAGTTGGGACACCGTTTTGTCCATTGGGCGGGCCGTATCCTTGCACGGTCAGTGTGTCGGCTGCACTAATTTCCAGTCCATCTGTTACGGGAGCACCGCCGCCGCCAGCAACTAATGCCGGCGATATAGCTGTAACTGTTAATGTACCTGTTGTACTTGGGACAATTACCGCATTAAGAACTCCATTATTTAAGGTCTTTCCGGTCAACACTGTCGTTGTTTCATTGCCAATAGCTTCTCCGCCAACGGAATAAATATAGGCATCCGCTCCCACTGAAGCGGCCACCGTTTCAACCCCGGCAGCACCGGGTGTGATAACTAATTTTGTGATATTACCTGGTGCGCTGGTAGTACAGCTAGCAAAACCATTAAGTGAGCCAATGACTGTCACCGTGGAATTGACGCCGTCATTGACTGCAGAAACAACTGAGAGATAGGAACAATTATCCCCTGCAACACTAACCACATCTCCGGGGACGAGTGTTGTTTCCGCCTGAGTGTTAACCACAGACGCAACGTTTTTTGTGATTACGTCTCCACCATCGATAGCGACTGCTACGTCTGCCGCTAGCCCTGTAACAGGTACAATAGTGAAATTGCTAAAAACGGTGTTAGCCTTCCCACCCATAAATGTAAAAGTGGAATTGGTAATAGCGGAAGTCATATAATAGGCACTGGTATCCGTTGCTGATGTAAATTTCACAATACCGTATGGGCCAAGTACATGATTGGCCGAGCTTACCAACACGCCGGAATTAACGCCAACCCCCACACTAACACTTGCGGTGTCAATCACCACATCTGTTAAAGCTGATGATACTAAACCACCACCATTATTCACCTGTTTAAGGGTAATTGGTTTTAAGTCACCGATCTTTCCTGTCGTAGCGTTACCAAAATCGGCTACTAGGTGATCTGCCCCACCGGAAGCGGCCACCACTGCTATTTCTCGACAATCCTGACCGGACGGAGTGCCATTATCTGTATGATCTCCGGTGTCTGGTAGATTAAAGGTCGCTCCCACTGCACCAATACAAATCCCAATGCTTTGGGTGGCAGTCACAGTGAAAGTTCCGGTACCCGTACCGTCAATGTTAACAGCGACAAAAATATCATTACTGCCATCAATATCTGCAGCGGTTGTGCCATCTCCCCAAGGATTAGCGGCACTTGCCTTTAGCGTGGCACCACCCGCAATAGCCGTGACATCCGCCGCTACCGCTCCTCCGAAACCATCGTCCAAAGGCCAAATATTTATTAATGCATAATCATCACCTGCCAGCTCATTAGCTGCATTAGCCACATCTTTTGCATTCACCGTAAAAACCAGTGAGCCCCCTGCATCCATCGTTGTGGCATTATCTGCTACGGTTAACTGAAAGTAATCGGTTGCTACAATCGCTGCACTCACACTTGCAAGTGGTGCAAACATTGAGAAACAGAGTGAGAAGATTGACATAACCCCCACTAACCTTGTGTATACACGCATATTAAAGAAAATTACAAATATATCATTGGAGTATACCATAAAATCATGTAGACGGCAACCCTGTTATACTGACATTCTACAAAAATTCGACATAGCAAGTAGGATTTTGGTTTTGCGGTAGCCAAATAAAGAACTTGAAAGAAAATTCAAAAAAAGTGGAAAAAGGGTTAAAATGACAATGATAACA
>Ga0100377_1000709_pt1 | contig 28661 bp, 18 predicted proteins | sample CryGeymeta201501_FD_83664 | JGI IMG/M metagenome (GOLD analysis project Ga0100377, IMG submission 83664) | Groundwater microbial communities from Crystal Geyser aquifers in Utah, USA - Crystal Geyser metaG 2015-01 | ecosystem: Environmental > Aquatic > Deep subsurface > Groundwater | place: USA...
ACTTCGCGAAGTCGGGAGCCAGGGCGATGACCTGGCTGGCTGGCGCGATGGGCTCACCGACGGCCGCGAAGTGGTCGCCCCCGTCCTCGGAGCGCCAGACCTGGCCCCCCGCGGTGATGAGCAGGATCGTGCCGTCGTCGGCCTCCCGCATGAGGCGGGGGATGCCGGTCGGGGGCGCCGCCGCCGGGCGCCAGCTCTTGCCGGCGTCGTCGGAGAGCACCACGCCGTCCAGGTAGCCGGCCACCACCAGGCGGGTGGCGTCGCCGACCGGCCACGCGGCGATGCCAGCGGCGGTGCCCGCTTCGCCCGTGTACAGGCGGGTGAAGCTCGCCCCGTCGTCCGCAGAGCCGATGAGCCCGACTGGCAGGTCAGTGAGCACCAGGATCCAGGGGCTGCCGTCGTAGGTGACGGTTTGCACATCGTTGGGGCCTGCCGAGCGCATGAGCTCTTGCAGCCCGGACCACTGGTCCCAGCTGCCACCGGCGTCGTCGGTGTAGGCGACCTCGCCCTTGATGCCGCCGGTCTCGTCCTCACCGATGGCGATGACCCGCCCCCCGTGGCTGAAGAAGGACCGCACCCGCGGCATGGGCAGCACGAACTGGGTCCAGGTGGCCCCGTTATCGGTGCTCATGAAGGGCTTGTCCGAGCCCGAGTACCAGGCGAGCCCCGTCGTCGCGATGTCTTCGTTCGGGGTGAGGCCGTAGGCGTACACGCTGCTGCCGACGCCCACCGCCGAGCCCGACCAGCTGCGCCCGCCATCGTCGGTCCAGGACACGGCGCCGCCGTAACCGCCCATCCACACCCGGGGATCGTCGGGCCAGGTGGGTGCGAAGGCCAGGCCGCGGGAGTAGTCGGTGGGGATGAGCACCGGGTGGTTCCAGGTGGCGCCCTCGTCGGCGCTCCGTGCCACACCGTCGAAGCCGCCGGCCACCCAGGTCGCACCCTCGGCGATGAGGGCCGTGTAGCCCTCCCGCGCGTCGGTGGCGTAGCCGATGCCGCCGTAGACGATCTCGAAGCCCGTGTCCTGCAGACTGAAGCTCTCGCACCGGTCATGCGAGACGAAGACGCCCTGGGCGCCCGTCGCAGCGAGCACCGTGCCGTCGGACAGGGTCACGACGCGGGCGATGTTCCTGGCCTGGCTCAGGCGCGGATCGATGGGCAGGGCCCCGCAGACGGACCAGTCCGCGCCGTCGAAGGACAACATGCCGTTGTCGGTGCCGACGTAGACGGTGCCCCCCTGGGCCGCGGCGGACAGGCCCGTCCGGCCGCCGGGGATCGGGCGGAGGAACTCGTCCGTCGCGCCGCCGTCATCGGAGAAGAGCACCCGGCCGTCGTCGGCCACAGCGACCACGGTCAGAGAGTCATCGGGGTCGAAGCCGACATCACGGAAGGCGACGGTCGGCACCAGGGCGCTGGCCGTCGGGAGGCTGGCGAGGCTGCCGACGAAGACCCCGGTGCCGGTGGCGATTCCCAGCCGGTCGTCGGACCCGGCGACCCGGCGGACCCCGCCCGCGGGCAAGAGCGCCGAGGACCAGGTGGTGCCGTCGTCGGCCGTGGACCACACGGTGCCGCTCACGCCCACCGCGACCAGGGTGTCGCCCAGGTAGTCCAACCCGGCCAGGTCCTGTTCCTGAGGATCCCCGCCGACGTAGTCCCAGTGCGCCCCGCGATCGGTCGAGCGGAGGAGCTGGCTGATGTCATGCGGGTCTTCGATGAGCCACATGGTGCCGTCACCGCGGGACGCGATGTCGATGACGATGGAGTGGGGGCGGTGGGCCTGGGCCACGGACACCAGGAGGGACAGCAGGACGATCATGGCTTCCTGAAGGGGCTGGAGGGACCAGGGGACTCCCGCCGGAGAGTATCGCTGCAGATCGGGGGCACGCAATCGGGAACCGGGGCCCCCGACCGCGCCAGCCGGGGCCGAAGGCCAGCCCTGCCGCGTTGGTTGCAGCGTTGACTGGCACCTGGGCGGGTTAGCGCGCCCCTCCCTCGCAGGTCCTTCGACCTTCCCTCCCCTCGACCTTCCCTCCCCTCGACCTTCCCCTCTGTGTGGAGCCTCCGCCGTGACCAAGACCCCGCCCGATGCTGAAGCTGACGCCATCCTCGAGCCTGCCGCCACCCGGGTCCGCGACCCCTTGAGCGGCCGCAGCGTCTGGCTGGCCGGCATGATCCACAACGCGCGCATCGAGGGGGACGTCCTGCACTTCACCCTGGGGGCCAAGGCCGAGCACGGCGCCGAGGACCTGGAGCGCATGCGCGACGCCCTGGTCCGCAACATCCAGGCCACCGGCTGGCCGGGCCAGATCCGCTGCAATGTGCGTCCCGATGTGGGCCCGGCCCCCCAAGGCGGGCACGGCGGGCACGGGCATGATCACGACCACGGCCACGACCACGGGGCGGCCCGGCAGGCTCCGGCCGGCGGCGGTGTGCGCGGCATGGAGGGCGGCGGCATGCAGCCCCACGGCGGCCCCATCGTCAAGCAGCGGATCCCCGGCGTGCAGCGCATCATCGCCGTCGCCAGCGGAAAGGGCGGGGTCGGCAAGTCCACGGTCGCCACGAACCTGGCGGTGGGGCTGGCCCTGAGCGGCTGGAAGGTCGGCCTGATGGACTCTGACATCTACGGCCCCAGCGTGCCGACCATGCTCAAGGTCGGCGGCCAGGTCTTCGCCAACAGCGACAAGAAGATCGTGCCCCACGAGGCCTACGGCGTGAAGGCGATGTCCATCGGCTTCCTGGTGGACGAGAGCGAGCCCATCATCTGGCGGGGCCCCATGGTCATGGGCGTGGTCCGGCAGTTCCTGCAGGAGGTCGCCTGGGGTGATCTGGACGTGCTCGTCATCGACCTGCCCCCGGGCACCGGCGACGCCCAGCTCACGCTGATCCAGGCCGTGGAGCTCAGCGGCGCCATCATCGTCACCACCCCCCAGGACGTAGCGGTGCTCGACGCCGTGCGCGGCATCGAGATGTTCCGCAAGCTCGACGTGCCGGTCATGGGCGTGGTCGAGAACATGGCCTGGATGGACCTGCCCGGTGGCGCCCGCATCCACCCCTTCGGCGAGGGCGGCGGCCGGCGCACCGCCGAGCGCTACGAGGTGCCGCTGCTGGCCGAGGTGCCCCTGGACGGCGCCATCCGCGAGGGCGGGGACCAGGGGCGGCCCGTGGTGCTGAATGACCGCGGCCCGGGCCTGGCCTTCCGGGACCTCGCCGCCACCGTGCGCGAGGCCCTCTCCTGAGCCAGGGCCTGGAATACGGAGCCGCCATGCAGCCCCTCACCGACACGCTGGGCCGGGTCCACACCTACCTCCGGGTCAGCGTGACGGACCGCTGCAACTTCCGGTGCGTCTACTGCATGCCCGCCGAGGGCATGAGCTGGACCCCGCGCAGCGACCTGCTCAGCTACGAGGAGATCGGCCGCCTGGTGCGGGTCCTCGCCGCCGCTGGGGTCCGCCGGGTGCGGCTCACCGGCGGCGAGCCCATGGTGCGCCGGGACATCGACAAGCTGGTGGCCGAGGTCGCCGCCGTCCCGGGCATCGAGGACGTGGCCATGACCACCAACGGCCACCACCTGGCCCGCATGGCCGACACCCTGGCAGCGGCCGGGCTGCGGCGGATCAACCTGTCCCTGGACTCCTTGCAGCCCGAGCGCTTCGCGGCCCTCACCCGCGGGGGCCAGCTCGACTCGGTGCTGGCCGGCTTCCACGCCGCCCGGGCCGCCGGCCTGACGCCCATCAAGATCAACTGCGTCCTGCTCCAGGGCGAGAACGATGACGAGATCGAGGACCTGGTCCGCTACTTCGGCCAGTGGCCCGACCAGGTGGAGCTGCGCTTCATCGAGTACATGCCCTTCGAGGCCCGGTGGCACCGCTGCGTGCCGGCGGCCCAGGTCCGGCAGCGCCTGTCGGAGCGCTGGACCCTGGAGCCCCTGCGTACGGTCTCGGGCTCCGGTCCCGGCACCGGCGCCGGCCCGGCCCGCACCTGGCGGGTCCAGGAGACGGGCCTGGTGGTGGGCTTCATCAGCCCGCTGAGCGAGCACTTCTGCGCCACCTGCAACCGGCTGCGCCTGATGGCCGACGGTCACCTGCGGACCTGCCTGGCCCACGAGGACACGCCCTCGCTGCGCGATCTGCTGCGCGCCGGCGCCGGACCCGACGAGCTCGACGCCGCGATCCGGACCATGGTCATGGGCAAGCCCGACGGCCACCACTGCGAGACCGATGGCGGGACCGTGTTCGAGGGCGTGATGACGGGCATCGGCGGCTGAGCGCCGGGGGCGGACGGGCCGGCGGACGGGCCGGCGGACGGGCCGGCGGACGGGCCGGCGGACGGGCCGGCGGACGGGCCGGCGGGCGGCCGCGCGGCTACGGTCCGCGGCATGATCCTCCCCATGATCCTCCCGATGATCCTCCTGCCCCTGCTGCTGGCCTGCGCCCCCGACACCGCCCCCGACACCGCCCCCCCCGGTGACGCCGCGGCCGCCGATCCCGTGGACTACGCCGTCTGGGGTCCGCAGCCGGTGGGCTTCGCCACCGTCACCGTGACCAGCCAGGGCCGGGAGCTGCCGGTCGAGCTGTGGTTCCCCTCGACCCAGCCGACCCAGGGCAAGCCCGTCACGGCGCTGATCTCGGATCCCGACCAGCGCGCCGCGCTCCAGGCCCTGCTCGACGCCGCGCCGAAGCAGTGCCCGACGCGCCAGACCCGGGCCGGGCCGGGCACGCCCGCCGACGGCAGCTGGCCCCTGGTGCTCATGTCCCACTGCCACGGCTGCACGCGCCTGAGCCAGCTCAGCCTGGCCGAGCACCTGGCGAGCCACGGCATGGTGGTGGCCGCGCCCGACCACGTCGACAACACGCTCTTCGACGAGCTGGCCGGCGAGGGGCTGCCGCTGGACACCGAGACCCTGGCCCTGCGCGAGGCCGATCTCCAGGCGGTGCGAGACGCCGCCCTGGCCGGTGACGTGGGGCTGAGCATCGACCCGGCGGCCATCGCCGTCGTCGGCCACAGCTTCGGCGCCGTGACCGCCGGCAAGCTGCTCCAGGACGAGCTGGGCACCGAGGGAGGGCCCGTGGCCGGCGCCTTCATGGGGGCCCCCGTCGACAACCCCCTGCTGCCGGGCGTCGACGCCAGCCTGCTGTCGGCCCCGACCCTCTTCCTGCTGCTGGAGGAGGACCACAGCGTCGGCATCCCCGGCAACACCCTCATCCAGGGCAACTTCGCCGATGTCCCCGGTCCGAGCTGGCTGGTGTCCATGGCCGACGCCGGGCACTGGAGCCCCAGCGACCTGGTGGGCCTGACCGAGGGCTTCATGCCCGGCTGCGGAGAGGACACGCGCCAGGACGGCGGCCAGGCCTTCACCTACCTGGACCCGGCCCAGGCGCGCTCCCTGATCAGCGGGGTCGTGGCCGCCTTCCTGGCCGACAGCCTGGGCCTGGACCCCCAGGCCGGCGCCTGGCTCTCCCAGCAGGACCTCGCTCCCCTCACCCTCACGGCGCGCTGATCCCCCGGAGCCCGGCACAGCGACGGGCCGGGCTTGCCTCCTTGCCCCTGCCCCTCGCCGCCGGGTACCATCGCGCCGCTCACCCCGGGTCAAAGATGCGCCCCCTGCTCCTCGCCGCCGCCCTGCTGCTCACCGCCTCGCCGGCGCTGGCGGGCTACCCCCAGGACGTGTCGCTGTCCCAGCTCGACAGCTACCAGGGCGAGTCCTACACGAACACCAGCCAGATCGCCGCCGACTACCAGACGGTCGTGCAGGATCTGGGCGTGGGCATCGCCAACAAGCCGCAGGGGAGCAGCACCCTGGGCGTCGACGGCTACGACGTCAGCATGGGCAGCACCCTGGTCTTCGTGACCGGCAACCGCTTCAAGGGCGGCCCCACCGCCTGGGAGCGGGTGCGCGAAGGCAACCAGGCCACCGGCGCCTTGTGGGTGCCCGACGTCTCGCTGCGCAAGGGCCTGCCCCTGTCGCTGGAGGTGGGGGCCCACCTGGGCTGGATGTCCTTCACGCGCCAGGGCGTGGTCGGCGGCTACGGCCGCGTGGCCCCGCTCGAGGGCCAACCCAAGCTGCCCGAGCTCGCCTTTCAGGTCGGCTACACCGGCTACGTCGGCAACGACGAGCTGGAGCTGGGGGTCACGGACGCCTCGGTGATCGTCGGAAAGACGGTCCCCTTCGCGTCCCAGCAGAGCTCCAAGACCCACACGATCCAGCCCTTCGGCGCCGTGGGCATGGACTGGATCAAGGCCACGCCCGTGTTGTCCCCCGATCGCCTGGCCGAGCTGGGCATCGGCCCGCTGTCGGCCAAGAAGAAGGACGCGGCGAGCTACGAGCCCGGCATGCGCCAGGTCTACCTGCACGCCGGCGTGCGCATCGTCTCCGGCGACGTCGCCTTCCGCCTGGGCGCCACGGTGCCCACCAAGGCCGCGCCCACCCTGGACACGAGCATCGGCTACACCTTCTGAGGTGAGCGTGCTCCTCGTCCTGCTGGGGGTCCTGGTCCTCGGGACCGCGCGCGCGGCGGAGGCCCCGGTCATCGCCGTGCGCCTGGAGGCGCGGGTCGACGCGGATCTGCGCACCATCGTGGGCGAGGTCGAGGTCAGCGGCCCCGAGGGCGTGGTGCTGGAGGACGCCCTGGCCCTGCTGCCGGTGCCCACCGACGATCTGCAGATCCGCCGCACCTTCCCCTGGGCCGTGGAGCAGGGCCACATCCGCATGATCCCCCTGCCCGGGGGGCGGCTGGACCGGGCCTTCATCACGGTCCTGCCTCGTCGCGGCGACGCCAGCGGCACGGTGCCCGGCGCCGGCCTGTTCGCCAACGGCCTGTGGCACCCCCAGCCGACCTGGAGCGGCACCGTCCCGCTGGTCCACTGGCAGGTCGAGCTGGACCTGCCGCCGGACACGGTGGGCGTGCTCAACGGCGCCGTCGGCACCGGTCACCTGTCGTGGAGCGGGACCGCGGATCGGCTCGCCCTGGCCGTCGTACCCCACGGCCGCGTGCAGATCCTGCCGCTGCCGCTGGGGCAGCTGACCTTGGTGGACCACGGCCCGGCCCGCCCCCGCCGCGACCGCCGCCTGACCGAGACCCTGGCCAGCGCCTGGCCGGGTGAGCAGCTCCCCGCCCTGGTGGTGGTCGAGACCCCCGCGGGCCGCCGGCTGGCCCGGCCGGGGCCCGGCGTGCTCTTCCTGTCCGACCGCGCCTTCCGGGTCACCGGCAGCTTGTGGCGCTACCACCAGGCGGCGGTCCGGCGCGGCATGCTGCGGGCCGGCCTGCCCATCGCCGACCCCTGGCTGCGGGGCTTTTTGGCCGATGCCCTGGACGCGCGGGGGGCTCCCGATCCCACGCCGCGCGAGCTGCTGGGCTGGTTGGCCTGGATCCCCGAGATCGACTCCCTGCTCTACGACGGCAGCCTGCCCTTCTACAGCGAGGTCTTCGGCGAGCCCTGGCCGGGTGACCCCGTGGCCGACGACCTCTCCGACCTGCTCCAGCCCGAGAGCCCCGGCCGCGTCGTCGCCCACCGCCTGGATGACCGCTACGGGCCCGGCACGGCGGCCCTCATCGCCGAGGCCGTGCTCCAAGGTGTGCCCCTGGACGAGGCCCTGGCCACCGCGGGCGTGCTGCCCCGGGACCTGGAGACCTTCCGCAGCCCGCCGCCGGCCCAGGATCTGCGGGTCGACGTCCACAAGGAGGCCACGGGGCACAGGGAGCGCGCGGGGCACAGGGAGCGCGCGGGGCACAGGGAGCGCGCGGGGCACGTGGTCGAGGTGATCCGGGACGCGCCCGCCGACGCGCCCGTCGAGCCGGTCGAGGTGGTGATCGACGGCCGCCACCAGGCCTGGCTGGCCGGCCCCGGCCCCGACCGGCTGGAGCTGCGCCTGCCCGACCGGCCCCACCGCGTGGTCGTGAACCCCGACGGCGAGGTCAAGGAGCACCCCTCCTTCGACCGCTGGCCCCGGCGCTGGACCTGGACCGCCAGCTTCTTCCCAGCCGAGCTCTCGGTCCGCGACCGGCGCTTCACGGCCTTCGCCGACGTCGTGCTGCGCCGCCAGTACGACACCCGCTGGCTCTTCGACCTGGGCCTGGCGACGGACCCCGAGGACCTGGTCCGCGGCGAGGTCGGGCTGATCCACTACCGGGGGCCGCTGACCAACCGTCGCAGCCGGCCCTTCCGGCTGTGGGCCTACGCCGGCCCGGCCCTGCTCGATCCCGACTTCCGCCCGACCCAGGGCGCGGCCTGGGCCCTGGGCGGCACCCTGGGGGCGAGCTGGGAGACCCGGGGCGACTCGGACCTGCCCATGCGCGGGCACCGGCTGTGGACCACGGCGGACGGCGGCTTCGTGCCCGGCGGCGCGCGCTCCTGGGGGGCCTGGCGGGCCGGCGCCGTCGGCCTGGTGCCGCTGAACGGTCGGGTCGCCCTGGCCGGACGGCTGGGCGGCGGGCTGGCCACCGGGGACGTGGCCCACCGGCTCCTGACCCTGGGCGGCAGCGGCGGGGTGCGCGGCGTGCCCGTCGCCGCCCTGCTCGGGGATCGCGCCACCTCCACCAGCCTGGAGCTGCGCTGGCAGGCGGTGCGCGAGGCCAGCCTGCCCTTGTGGCTGACCTGGTTGTCCCAGGTCCAGCTCTCCGGGGGGGCCGACGCCGGCCTGCTCCACGACGCCGACCCCACCCTGGACCGGACCTGGCAGGTCCTGGGCTGGTCGGCGGGCGTGGACCTGAGCTTCGACATGCTCGGCGTCCGGCCGACCGCCATCGGCCTCACCGCCGGCGACCTGCTGTTCGCCCGGCCGGTGGATCCCGACGCGGGGCGCTGGCCCGAGCTCTACCTGCGGGCCTCAGCGGCCTTCTGAGGCGGCCTTCTGAGGCGGCCTCCTGAGTGGCGGGCGGCGGCGGCGGGGCAGTGGCCTCCGCGGCCTCTCGGGCCCGCTCCTCTGCCCAGACCTGGCGGCAGGTGGCGGCTGCGTCCGCGGGGAAGGGATCGCAGGCGAGGAGGGGCGCCGCCGGGCTGCGCTGGAAGCTGATCTGGAAGAACACCGCCCAGAAGGTCGGGTCCATGGGCACGGTCGGGCCCAGGCGCGCCGACCAGGCCGCGTGCAGGGCTTGCACCTGGGGCAGGCTCTCGGGCCAGCCCTCGACCCCGGGCGCACCCACGGCGGCCCGCACCGGGTGCTGGTACAGGTGCTGGCCGCACTCGCGGCGGAAGTCGCCGACCTGCCGGCACTGCAGGGCCGCCCGGTCCTCGTCCTCGTGGTGGTACCAGGCCTCGGCGGCCACGAAGTGGCACTCCCAGCGCCAGGGTCCCAGGGCCAGCGCATCGCACCACCGGTCGGCGACCGCAGGCTCCTCGCGGATGAGGGGGTCGAGCACGCCCAGGCCGCAGCTCCCGGCGAGGTCGGCCTCTGCCGCGCGGGCGCACAGGGCCAAGCGCTCGGAGACCGGCCGGGTCTCGTCGTGCAGGGCCTGGAGCACGGCCTGCCGCCCCTGGGGATCGGGGGAGCCGCAGGCGAGCAGGAGCAGCGGCAGGGCGAGGGCGGCGGCGAGTGGGGGGCTTGGGCGACGAGGGCGGGTCTGCCGGCCACGACCGGGCCTCATGGTGCCAGCAGCACCTTGAAGGCGCCCGGCTGCGCGGCCTGGGCCAGGGCCTCGACCCCCCGGGCCAGGGGGTAGCGCGCCGTGATGAGGTCGCGCGGGTCCACCGCCCCCGCGGCCAGCAGCCGCAGCGCCGGCGCGAAGGGGCCACAGCGGCTGCCGATGACGGTGATCTCGTCGATGACCCACGGGGTGGGCGCCAGGGCTTCGGGGTGGTGGACCGTGGTCTTCAGGACCAGGGTGCCGCCGGGGCGGACCCGGGCGGTGGCCAGGCGCAGGCCCTCGGGCGCGCCGGTGCAGTCGACGACCACGTCGGCCAGCGGCAGGTCGGCGGCCTGGTCGGCGGGCACGGCCACGACGGAGCGCGGCAGGTGGGCCCGGGAGGCCGCGGAGCGGGCGACGCCGAAGACCTGGGCGCCGCTGAGGGCCAGGACCCGGGCGCAGAGCTGGCCCAGGCGGCCCAGGCCCAGGACCACGACCCGCTGCGAGGGGCGCAGGTGCACCTGCTCCAGGATCCGGCAGGCGGCGGCCAGGGGCTCGACGAAGACGGCGGCTTCATCCGGCACGCCCTCGGGCACGGCGTGCAGGTTGCCGACCGGCAGGCGCAGCCACTGGGCGAAGGCGCCGTCGCGGCCCTGGATGCCCAGCACCGTGCGGTGGGGGCAGTGGGTCGGCCGCCCGGCCCGGCAGGTCTCGCAGGCCCCGCAGGCGGCGTTGATCTCTCCCACCACGCGGCGTCCCACCCAGGCCGGGTCCGGCGCCTGCTCCACCGTGCCCACCCACTCGTGGCCCAGCACGCCCAAGAAGCCCATGTAGCCCTTGCACAGCTCCAGGTCCGTGGCGCAGATCCCACCCAGGTCCAGGCGGATCAGCGCCTCCTCTGCAGCCTGGGGGCGCGGGCGGTCGGACTGAAAGCGCGGGCCTTGCGGCGTGAGGACCAGGGCCTGCACCGTCACCTCCCAGGTGTGGGCCTGCCCAGGCTAACCGGAGCCGCGGGCGGGTCGGCTATCCTCCGGCCACCGTGGAGCCCCGATGCTTGCCCCGATGCCTCCTGTGCTGTTGCTGCTGGCCCTCCCCTCACCGGTCCAGGCCGACGCGCCGGCGCCGCCCGACCTCTTCGCGCTGCGCAGCCGCATGGAGCGCAGCGGGCCCCAGCCAGCATCGTCCCAGCCAGCATCGTCCCAGCCAGCATCGTCCCAGCCAGCATCGTCCCAGCCAGCGCCACCCTGGGCGCCACCGCCGGGGGCTGCGCGGGGCTGGGACGTCACGCACTACGACCTGGCGCTGCAGGTCGACCCGACCAGCCGTACGGTCCAGGGGCAGACCGCGCTCACGGCCACCGTGGGCGCCGGTGGCGACCTGGTCCTGAACGCGGACGGTCCGATCATCGACCAGGTCCAGGTGGACGGCGTGGACGCCACCTGGAGCCAGGACGGCAGCCAGGTGCACATCGACACCACGGGCGCCGGCAGCAGCCTGAGCGCCACGGTGGTCTTCCACGACCGGGCGGGAAGCACGGGCCGCGGGGGCCTGGGCCTGGACTGGGGGCCGCCCGTCGCGTCCATGCACGAGCCCAGCGGGGCCCGGCTCTGGCTGGTCCTGGTGGACGAGCCCGATGACAAGGCCAGCTGGACCTTCCACACCACGGTGCCCGAGGGCTGGCAGGTCGTTCACAACGGGGTCCTGGTCTCGACCGAGGCCGCCGACCCCGGCTGGACCACCTGGACCTACGAGCTGGAGCAGCCGATCTCCAGCTACCTGGTCGTGCTCGACGCCGGCGACCTGGCGACCTGGACAGACCCGCGGGCCAAGGACGGCAGCCTGGTCGAGAGCGAGGTGGTGGCGGCGCCCGACCGCCTGGACGCAGCCGTGGCCGACCTGGGCAACACCGCCGACATCATCGACCAGTACGGCCAGTGGTGGGCGCCCTACGTCTGGCCCCTGTACCGCAACGTCGTGTTCCCCTTCTCCGGCGGCATGGAGCACACCACCGCGACCTCCTTCGGGCAGGACATGATCGGCACGAGCTCGGCCGAGATCGTCAACGCCCACGAGATCTCCCACCACTGGTGGGGCGACCTGGTGACCTGTGCGGACTGGGACGAGATCTGGCTGAACGAGGGCCTGGCCAGCCACGCCGAGCTGCGCTGGTACGAGGCGCAGTACGGGGAGGACGGGCGCCAGGCCTACTTCGAGGCCCAGCGCGACAGCTACCTGCGGTGGAAGGCCTACGAGGGAGTCTTCTCGCTGGTCGCCCCCAACTTCATGTGGGGCGGCACGGTCTACGACAAGGGCAGCCTGGTCATGGAGATGCTGCGCCTGCAGGTGGGCGCCGACGCCTTCGACGCGAGCCTGCGCCGCTACGAGGATGAGCACGCCTTCGACGTGGTCACGACCGGCGATCTGCAGGCCGCCTTCGAGGAGACGACCGGCCAGGACTGGGGCTGGTACTTCGACCAGTGGGCCTACCAGGCCGACGACCCCTCGCTGCAGGTGGGCATGGAGCAGCGGGCGCTGGCCGGCGGCGGGGTGCAGGTCGACCTGCACCTGGCCCAGGTCAACGAGGCCGGCAGCTGGCGGATCCCCGTGCCCTGGCGCCTGCGCCTGGCCGACGGTAGCAGCCAGGAGGGCGAGACCTGGATCGAGCAGGACGGCCCGGCCCTGACCAGCCTGTGCCTGGACGCCGCGCCGGGCGAGCTGGAGATCGACCCCCACGCCCACCTGCTCTTCGACGGGCTGGACCGGGACGACACCGCCTTCGCCTCGGCCCCAGCGGCCTGCGGGCGGGCCTTCGCCGAGGGCGGTTCGGCCGGCGACACCGGCCTCGGCGCGGCCGGAGGCACCTGGTCGGGCGGCCAGACCAGCTGCAGCGTCACGCCACGTCCCCGGGGGCTGCTGCTGGCCCTGCTGCTGGCGCTGCCCGGCCTGCTGCTGCGACGCCGCTCCCGCGGCTGAGCGGGCCGCCCAGGGCTCCGCTGGGCCCCCAGCCGGCCCTCCGCGCAGGGAAGTGCTGCCCCGTCCCGCCGACCGCTTGACACCTGTCGGCCGGCGGATACCTACCGGTCGGTCAGCCCCCCTACCTACCGGTCGGTAAGTCATGTCCCCTCCCCCGCTGCCGAGCGCGCCCCACGCCGAGGTCGATCTGCGCCAGCGCATCCTCGACACGGCCACGCAGCTCTTCGCGGACCGGGGCTACGGCAACGCGAGCATGCGCGAGGTTGCCGAGGGAGCGGGCTGCACGAAGCCCGCCTTGTACTACCACTTCGGCAACAAGGAAGACCTGTTCCGCGCCTGCGTCGAGGGCTGCATGACGACCATGCGGCCCGTGCTGGACCAGGCCCTGCACAGCGAGGGTCCGGTCCGCCAGCGCCTGGAGGTCTTCGCCGAAGGGCTCTTCGCCAACATGCGGGAGAACCCGGTCCGCATGCGGCTGATGCTCGGCATGCAGACCCGCCCCGACCAGGCCCAGCCCGACGTCGACTTCGCCCGCTACCACGAGGCGAACCAGCGCGACATCACCGCCCTCTTCGCCAGCGGCGTCGCCTCGGGCGAGCTGCGAGCCGACCTGGATCTGGACGAGGCCGCCATCGCGCTCATCGCCTCGCTGCACACCCGCGCCTTCCTGGCACTCAAGGGCATCCCCGCGCCCGAGCGCGCCGCCACCCGCATCGTCGACCTGCTCTTCCGCGGCATCGCCGCGTCTCCCTCCGCGTCCTGAGGTCTGCCATGTCCCCCCTGTCGAGGCCCCTGGCGGGCCTGCTGATGCCCCTCGTCCTGCTGCTACCAGCCTGCGGCGGCGACGCAGACGCCGACATCGCTGCCGACGGTGCCAGCACCATCGCGGCCCCAGCCCCCGAGGCCCCCGAGGTGCGCGTCGAGATCGCGACCCTGAAGGCCTCCGACGCCGCCCTGGACATCATGGTCCCCGCGGAGGTCAAGGGCGCCCACGACGCCGTGCTGGCTTCGCCCAACGGCGGCTTCGTGGAGAAGGTCTACGTCTCCGAGGGTGACGCCGTCCACAAGGGCCAGCCCATCGCCGCCATCGACCGCGCCTCGGCCACGGCCCGCCGCGACCAGGCCCAGGCCCAGCTCTCCCAGTCCCAAGGTGAGCTGGCCCGCGTCGAGAAGCTCGGCGACCTGGCCAGCGCCCAGCAGCTCGAGGGCGTCCAGACCCAGGTCAAGCTGGCCCAGGCCGGCGCCGACCTGGCGCAGGTGAGCTGGGTCCGCTCGCTCGTCGTCGCCCCCTTCGCCGGCGTCGTGGGCAAGGTCGCGGTCGAGGAGGGCGAGGTCGTGCCGCCCACCGGCCCGGTGGCCCGCGTCATCGCCCTGGACCCCGTCGAGCTGTCCCTGTCGGTCTCGGATCGGGACGTCGTGGGCCTGCGCCCGGGCATGAAGATCACCGCCCAGACCGACGCCGCCTCGGGCGAGTTCGTGGGCACCTTGATGGCCATCAGCCCGGCGGCGGACCTGTCGACCCGCTCCTTCGTCGTGAAGGCCACCGTCGACAACCCCGACCACCGCCTCCTCCCCGGCATGATCGCCCGCGTCGGCCTGCACGAGGTGCTGGCCCAGGACGCCGTGGTGATCCCCCAGGACTGGCTGGTCACGGGCCGCGAAGGGGTCGGCGTCTTTCTGGTGGACGGCACGGTCGTCGAGGGCGGCACGGCCACGGCCCGCTGGCGGACGGTCACCCCGGGGCAGATCGTGCACGACCTGGTGGTCATCGACCAGGGCCTGTCGGTTGGCGACACCCTGGTCACCGTCGGCCATCGCTCCCTCGCCGACGGCGACCCCCTCCTCATCGCGCGCAGCGGCACCTGCTGCGACGACGGCCGCGTCACCTACTAGTCCGGCTCGCGTCCCCGTCGGCACGTCGCCCTGGAGTCCGCCATGGTCCGCTTCTTCGTGCGGAACGCTTCCACCGTTCTGCTGCTGGTCTTGTCGATCCTCGTCTTCGGCACGCTGGCCTACCGGTCCCTGCCTCGCGAGAGCTTCCCCGACGTCCAGATCCCCGTGGTCCTGGTGAGCACGCCCTACATCGGGGTGTCCCCCGAGGACGTCGAGTCGCTGATCACGATCCCCATCGAGAACGAGCTGGCCGGGGTCAAGGACCTCAAGACCATGAAGAGCACCTCGGCCGAGGGCGTCAGCATCATCTCGCTGGAGTTCGAGCCCGAGGTCGACATCGAGGAGGCCCTGCAGAAGGTCCGCGACGGCGTGAACCGCGCCAAGCCCGACCTGCCCCAGGACGCCGAGGACCCGACCGTCCAGGAGATCAGCCTGGACAACATGCCCATCATGCTCATCGACATGGCGGGCACCCAGGACCAGGAGGTCCTCAAGGACCTGGCCGACAACCTCAAGGATGAGCTCAAGCGCATCCCCGGCGTGCTCAACGTCAAGGTGGCCGGCGGCACCGAGCGCCAGATCCGTGTCCAGATCGACCCGGCGCGCCTGGCCTCCTACGGCCTGAGCCTGAACGACGTCAGCAGCGCCATCGGCAACGAGAACGTCAACATCCCCGGCGGCGAGGTCCAGGCCGACGCGAGCACCTTCCTGCTGCGGGTCCCCGGAGAGCTCAAGAGCGCCCAGGACGTCGAGGGCGTCGCCATCAAGCGCATCGGCGACCGGCCGGTCTACGTCCGCGACGTGGGTCGCGTCATCGACGGCTACGCCGACCGCCAGACCTACGCCCGCATGAACGGCCAGCCCACCCTGTCGATCAGCCTGACCAAGCGCGCCGGCAGCAACCTGCTGGAGATCGCCGACCAGGCCAAGGCCACCACCGCGAAGGCGGCCGAGACCTGGCCCGCGGGCGTGAGCTACCGCGTCCTGTCCGACCAGAGCGAGAACGTCGCCAAGCAGGTCAGCGAGCTGGAGAACAACATCCTCACCGCCCTGATCCTGGTGGTCGGGGTCCTGGTCTTCTCCCTGGGCTGGCGCACCAGCCTCTTCGTGGCCATCGCCATCCCCCTGTCGATGTTGGCCAGCTTCCTGGTTCTGCAGGTGGCCGGCATCACCCTGAACATGGTGGTGCTCTTCGCCCTGATCCTGGCCCTGGGCATGCTCGTCGACAACGGCATCGTGGTCGTCGAGAACGTCTACCGACACATGGAGGAGGGCAAGGACATCGTCTCGGCCTCCATCGACGGCACGATGGAGGTGGCCATGCCCGTCGCCGCCTCCACGGCGACGACGGTGGCGGCCTTCTTCCCGCTGGTCTTCTGGACCGGGATCATGGGCCAGTTCATGGGCTTCCTGCCCAAGACGGTCATCATCGTGCTCACCAGCTCGCTGGTGGTGGCGGTGGTGGTCCTGCCCGTCGCGACCTCGATCTTCATGAAGCGCAGCGACGCTGCGGCCATGGCGCCGGCCGACGAGACCAACCTGACCATCCCCGAGACCCAGGGGATCATGCGCCGCTACCAGGGGCTGCTGGAGTGGTCGATCGCCCACCGCTACCTGAGCGCGGGCCTGGGCATCGTCACCTTCGTCCTGACCATGGGCATCTACATGGTCTTCAACCACGGCACGGAGTTCTTCCCGACCACCGAGCCCGACCGGGCCACCATCGCCGTGCGGGCCCCCGACGGGACCGACGTCGAGGAGACCGACCGCATCGTCCGGCGCATCGAGGCGCTGCTCTCCCAGGAGGACAACGTCGACGTCTACGTCGCAGAGAGCGGCGTCTCCGGCGGCGGCAGCCCCTTCGAGGGCGCCCAGGCGGCCAGCAACCAGGCCCGCGTCTCGGTCGACTTCCTGCCCCACAAGAACGACGCCGACCCCGGCGAGAAGCCCCGCCACGAGTCGACCTTCGACAACATCGACCGGCTGCGCGAGGCCCTGGCCCAGATCCCCGGCGCCGAGATCACCGTGGCCCCCGAGCGCCGGGGCCCGCCCGTCGGCAAGCCGATCTCCGTCGAGGTCTCGGGCGACGACTTCCACGTCGTGGGCGCCGAGGCCGCCGAGCTGCGCCGCCAGCTCGCTTCCATCCCCGGGGCCACCGACCTCAAGGACGACTACCGCGTCGGGCGGCCCGAGATGCGGCTGCGCATCGACCGTGGCGCAGCCAAGCGCGTCGGTGCCAGCACCATCGCCGTGGCCAACGACGTGCGCACTGCAGTCGCTGGCAGCGTGGCCAGCACGATGCGGGACGGCACCGACGACTACGACATCATGGTCGAGCTGGATCCGCGCTACCGCAGCGACCTGCAGAGCGTGTTGGGCCTGCGCATCGCCGGCCGCGAGGACACCAGCCCCAAGACCTTCGCCGTGCCCCTGTCGACGGTGGCGTCCTACCAGCTCGCCGGCGGCTCCGGCTCCATCCGCCACGTGGACCAGCGGCTCGTCGTGACCATCGAAGGCGACGTCATCCCCGGCTTCAACGAGAACGCCGTCCGGGGGACCGTCTCGGACAAGCTCGACCAGATCATGTCCAGCGGCAGCCTGCCGCCTGGTGTGTCCCTGCGCCTGGGGGGCGCCAATGACGAGCAGCGCAACGCCCAGGAGTTCCTGGGCCGCGCCTTCCTGATCGGCGTGGCGCTCATCGCCCTGGTCCTGGTCTCCCAGTTCAACCGCTTCAGCACGATGTTCATCATCATGTTCACGGTCGTGCTGAGCCTGATCGGCGTGCTGTGGGGCCTGCTGCTGACCGGCACACCCTTCGGCATCATCATGACCGGCATCGGCGTGATCTCCCTGGCCGGCGTCGTGGTCAACAACGCCATCGTGCTCATCGACTACATCAACCAGCTCAGGGAGCGGGGCATGACCAGCCATGACGCCGTCGTGCGGGCCGGCATCACCCGCTTCCGACCCGTCATGCTGACCGCCGTCACGACGGTGCTCGGCCTGGTCCCCATGGCCCTGGGCATGACCATCGACTTCGGCCGCATGCGGGTCCTGATGGGGGGACCCAGCTCGGGCTTCTGGGGCCCCATGGCGGTGGCCGTCATCTTCGGCCTGACCTTCGCGACCCTGCTGACCCTGGTCATGGTGCCGACCTTCTACACGATCCGCGAGGACATCGGCGGCTGGCTGGTCGCCCGCTTCCGCAAGGCCCCGACACCGGTCACGGTCACCGTCGCCAAGGTGCTGCTGGCCGGCATCCTGGTCGCCTCGGCCCGCAGCGCCCCGGCCCAGGCCGCCCCCGTCACCCTGGACCAGGCCTGGCAGGCCGCCGAGGGCGCCAACCTGAACTTGTCCCAGCTCCACGAGCAGACCATCCAGGCCGAGTCCCAGCGCGGCCAGGCCTGGTCCCTGGTGGGCCCCAGGCTCAGCACCCAGGCCAGCTACACCATCAACCAGTACGAGACCGTGCTGGACTTCTCCCAGATGATCCCGGCGGACCTGCTGGCCCTGCTGGGAGACAGCTTCAGCTCCGACCCCATCGTGATCCAGAAGAAGCGCGCCTTCGCCGGCAGCGCGACGGTGGTCCAGCCCATCTTCAACGGCGAGGCCCTGCCGCTGCTGTCGGGGGCCTACAAGAACCTGCGCGCCACCCGCCTGGACGAGACGGCCCACCGGCAGCAGGTCCGGGCCGGGGTCAGCCAGGCCTTCTACGGCCTGGCCGTGGCCCGCCAGGGAGAGGCCCTGGCCCAGGCGGCTTCCAAGGCGGCCCAGGACCACCTGGAGCTGGCCCGGCGCCAGGTCGAGGCCGGCATGGCCCCCGAGCGGGCGATGATCCAGGCCCGGCTCAGCCTGTCGCAGTCGGCGCGCGAGGTGGCCGGCGCCCACGCCCAGGTCGTCAGCGCTCAGGAGGCCTTCGCCATGGCCACCGGCCTGGACCGGGACAGCGAGCCGGTCCTGCCCGAGGGCGGCATGAGCGTCCCGCCCTCGGTGGACGCCGCCCTGGCCGACGCGCTCCAGGCCCGCCCGGACCTGCGCGCCGCCGAGCTGCGCGCCGACGTGGCCCGCCTCAGCCGCAGCTCCAAGCAGCTGGGCTTCCTGCCCAGCCTCGACGCCCGCCTCACCGAGTCCTACTCCGACAACGCCGGCTTCACGGGTCAGAACTGGATCTGGATGGCCTCCCTGAACGCCAACTGGACCTTGTGGGACGGGGGGCTGCGCGCCGCCCAGCTCAAGGCAGTGGGCAGCCAGATGCGCATGGCCGACATCGCCGCCCAGCAGCAGCAGCAGCAGGTCGAGCAGTCGGTGCGGAACGCCTGGGAGCAGCTGCAGCGGGCCCAGCAGGCCGTAGACGCCGTGTCGGGCGAGGTCCAGCTCGCCGAGGAGAACCTGCGGCTGGCCGAGCGCGCCTTTCAGGCCGGGACCGCCACCTGGCTTGAGGTGAGTGACGCCCAGCTCGGCCTGGACCAGGCGCGCATGTCACAGCTCCAGGAGCGCATGAACCGCGACCTCGCGACCGTGCAGCTCCACGTGGCGGTGGGCGACCTATAGGCCGACGGGGCCTGCTCGGCCAAGGCCGCGGACCGCGCGGCATGAGCCGGTCTGGCGATGGCCGCTTGTGCAGTGCCCGCCATGACAGTACGTTTCCGCAGGAGGCAACCATGGGACTGGCGAGCAAGATGTTCCGCGGACTCGGTCGGCGAGCGGTCACCAAGGTGATGGACCGCGTCGGGGGAAAGCTGGTCTCGGGCATGGCCGACACCTCCTCCGACGCCCCCAGCGCCTTCCACCAGCCCAAGCGGGATGTCTACCGGCACATGAAGGACGGTCGGCTGGCCGCTCCGCCGGCCCCCGCGGCAGAAGAGGCCGCGGAAGAGGCTCCGGGAGAGGACCAGGCGCACGACCACGACCACGACCACGACCACGGCCGATGACCGTCGAGTCCGCCACGAAGACCCCGGTCCGCGGCGGGGCTGCGCCCCCTGGCTTCCGCATGTGGGTGCGCCGCACCAACTCGGAATTCCAGAGGTTCGCGATCCGCTTCGAGGTCGACCAGGGCAAGGGCGTGCTGCGGGTCACCCGCCCCGGCGTGCTCATCGTGCCCCCGGCCCGCCAGCATGGACACGAGGACCACCTCTCCCCCGACCAGGTCCGGGCCAGCGTCTTCCTCTTCATCCCCAGCCCAACGACACCCCGCCAGACCTTCGCCCTCAGCCGCCTCTCCGACCCTGCCCTCACCCTGATGGACACCGAAGTCTGGTACGAGCTGAGCCCCGTGTCGGGGACCGGGTCCATCTCCTTCCTGGAGCTGCGCGAGGCCGACGACATCATCGAGCTGGCCGGCACGGCCCTGGACAGCGCTGCGTTCGACAGCGCTGCGTTCGACAGCGCTGCGTTCGACAGCGCTGCGTTCGACAGCGCTGCGTTCGACAACACCGCACGGGCCGGGTCCCTGGGGACCAGCGCCGGGCTGCAGGGCAGCAGGCTCGGCCAGGACACGCAGCACCGCGCCCGCATGCGGGAGGAACAGCCCCTCTCGGCCGGTCACTCCCTGGCCGACGTGGCCGGCATCGTGGATCGGGTCTCGGCCCGGGCCCACATGGACGAGGCGCTGGTCGATGACCTGATCGAGGCCGATCCCGAGACCGCCGCCTCGGCGCCAGCCCTGGACTTCGCGATGCTGGTCCATGAGGACCCCAGCAGCGCGGTCATCGAGGGCGCGGTCCCGCCCCCCCTCACCCGCGCAGAGGCCGAGGCCGAGGCCGAGGCGGAAGACCTCGAGGACATGCTGCCCGAGGAGACGACCCTCATCGAGGAGCCGACGCCCGACGATCTGCCCTCGCCGATCGCCGTCCCGGTGCCTCCCACGCGCCGGGTCCCGGCCGCCGCCGAGCTGCCCGTCACGCCACGGGCCCCCGCCGCCGCCGAGCTGCCCGCGCCCCCGAAGAGCCCCTCCGCCAAGCCGCCGCGTCGCGCCGCGCCGCCCGCCGAGCCCCTGCTGGCGATGGCCGATGAGGGCACCCCACGCCTGGTCCGCCACATGCGCCGCGAGCTGTCCCGCGAGCGCCTGCGGGTCGAGGAGCTGCTGGGGCGGATCCAGGAGCTGGAGGCCCGGCTGCGGGCCCACGGGCTGGACCCGGACTGAGCGCCTGAGGAGCGGATCCGGCCCCTCAGTCGGCCGTCGGCAGATCGCCTGCGGCTGGCGGCGCGCGCCGCCCCTCTGTCGGATCCAGCACGAGCTGGCGGCCCTTCCACGAGGCGGTCCCGCGCACGGTGCGCAGGGCGGAGTTCCACATCAGGGCGATGAGCAGGAGCACCGACAGGGGCTGGGTCGGCCCGTAGCGCATGTCCATGCCGTAGGCGCGATCGAGGTAGGCGCGCACCGCCAGGATGAGGGCCGTCAGCCCCAGACCCCAGGCCAGGCCCTCGGTCCCGACCAGGCCCGCCAGCCACAACCAGGGCAGCAGGAAGGGCACGACGGAGAAGAGCACCAGCCACAGGCTCAGGCCGACAAGCAGCCCCCAGCTCCGGCGCAGGCCCGTGAAGAGGTTCTTGGTCCAGCCCTCCCACAAGGCGCCCAGGGAGTCGTACATGCGGCAGGAGAAGAGCTCCCGCATCATCAGCAGGTGGTAGGCGAAGCCGGCCCGGGTCACGGCCGTGGCCATGCCGACATCGTCGAGTACGGCTCCCGCGACGGCCTCGTGGCCCCCGACGGCCGCGTAGGCGTCGCGGCGCACCAGGATGAACTGGCCGTTGGCCAGGGGGCGCTCGCTGCGACGCGCCGGGTCGTTGACCTGCCCCAGGTCGTTGCCCGACATGATGAGGGCGCCCACGGCGGGCTGGAGCACCCGCTCCCAGAAGGAGCCCGTGTCCAGGTGGCCGAGGCCCGAGAGCATGCCCAGCTCGTGCGAAGCGGCCCAGGCCAGGGCCGTCGAGGCCGCGCGGGGGTGCAGGCGCACGTCGGCGTCGATGAACAGGAGCCAGTCGCCGGTGGCCGCCCGGGCCGCCCGCTGGCAGGCCCAGGGCTTTCCCAGCCAGCCCGGCGGCAGCGGGGCGTCGCCCCCGGGCACCACCGTGAGCCGGTCCGGCTGCGCCGCGCGCAGGGTGGCCAGGATCTCGCCCGTGCCGTCGGTGCTGCCGTCGTCCAGGACCACGACCTGCAGCGCGGGGTGGTCCTGGGCCAGGGCGCGCTCGATGCATGGGCCGATGTTCGCGGCCTCGTTGCGGGCCGGGACCACGATGGAGAGGGACAGCTCGGGCGGCGCCGAGGGGGCGTCGGGGCCCAGCCGCCAGCGGGCCTCGCGACGCTTGCTCCAGACCTGGAGGAAGGTCAGGGTCCAGGCCAGGCCCACCAGGGCCAGGAGCCCCCGGGCCAGCCAGGTCAGCGCGAGGACCAGGCTCATCGGCGGGCCTCCTCGGCCGCGGCGCGAATGGCGCCCCACTCGGCCTCGTCCAGGGACATGACCGGGTCCTTGACCTGGCCGTCGGGCGCCCCCTGGGCCACCCGGCGCTGGCGGAAGGCCAGCAGGGTGCCCGCCGGCAGGACCTCGGCCTGGGGCGCACCCAGGCGGTCGCTGGTCCGGCGCCCCTGGTACTCGATGTTCTGCTCGGCCAGGGCGGCGTCCATGGCGACCGCGAAGGCGTCGGCCGCGCCGGACATCAAGCCCTCCAGGGCGATCCGGTAGCGAGGCACCAGGTCGAGCTCCAGCCGGGCGTTGAAGCCCACGGGGTGCAGGCCGGTGGCCGTCGCCGCCGCCGCGGCCGCCGCCGAGAGCTGGGCCTCGGTCACGCGCTCGCCCAGGGCGTTGAGGTAGCGCCCGGCCTTGCCGATGAAGCGCACGACGGGGGTGGACTCACAGCGGCCGACCACCTCGACCATGTCCTGCATGTCGTAGCGACACAGGCCGGCCTCGGTCGTGATGACCAGCCGCAGGCGCTCGCCGAGCTCGGCCTGGTGGGCCGGCCGCGCGGCGCCGCTGTCGTCGACCAGCTCCAGCAGGTGGCCCGTAGTGTGCAGCACCCCGCCCGGCCAGTCGCTGGCCAGGGGCACGGCGAAGTAGCCCTCGCTGGCCGTGACGCCGACGGGGTGGATGGGGACGGGGCCCCCCAGGGACGCGGGCAGGCGGGCGGCGAAGTAGGCGGCCGGCCCGTCGGTCCAGCAGCAGACGGCGGCCAGGGGCCACAAGCTGGCCGGGGTCCAGGGGCCGGTCGGCGGGCGGGCCCGACGCAGGCGGCGCTCCAGGCGGCGGCGCAGACCCGGGTCCAGGGCGGCGGCGGGTCCCCCTCGCAGGCTGCCCTCGGCCAGGTCGCAGGACAGGTCCTCGCGCCACTCCTCCAGGCGACGGCCCAGCAGCAGCAGGGTCGAGGGGTTGGCCGTCGTGATGCTGGTCACCCGGGCCGGCAGGGCGAAGCGCAGCAGGGCGTACATGCGCGCCGCGGCGGGCAGCGAGAAGACCTCGACCGGCACCGGGTAGCGCAGGCGCACGTACCAGGGCATCTCCTCGTGCATGCGGCCGGTGTTGCTGCCGATGGGCAGGCCGCCGGGGCTGCGGGCGTGCCGAACCGCGCTCACGATGGTCAGGGCCTTTCCCCGGCTGACCCCCTCGTGGGCCCGGACCAGGCCCAGGGTCCACAAGGTCTGGGCCTCGGCGACGCTGTCGGCCCAGGCGCGGGTGACGGGCAGGTGCTTGGGACGGCCGGTGGTGCCGCTGGTCTCCAGCAGCATGTCCACGCCCTGGCGCGTCAGGACGCCGCGCTCCCCGTCGGCGACCCGGTCCAGCCAGGGCTGCAGCTCGGCGTGTGTGCGGATCGGCACCGCCGCCTGCAGCTCGGCCAGGCTCCGCACGCGGTCCAGGCCGTGGGCCCGCGCGAAGGCGGTGCCGGCCATGCCGTCGAGGATGGTGCGCAGGCGCCGGGCCTGGGCCGCGGCGGGATCGCGCAGCGCGGCGTGGAAGCCGTCGACCATGCGTCGGCGCCCCCCGCGAAGCAGGCGATAGGTCCCGTTCCCGGTGTCGGTGAGGGGGAAGGGAAGCGGCGAGGGAGAGGCAGCCATGTCCGGCTGACGTAGCCCGTCCGGCCCGTGGCAGCGCCCCTGGCGGCCCTGGGTCCACCGCGCCCGCCGACCCTCGCGGCCCAGGGCCCGGCCTGAGCCGCTGGTTGTTTGACTTGTCCCGAGGCCTTCGATAGCTTCGATGCCTGCGGGCGTGCCAACGCCCCGGGCTGACTGCGGACGATCCCTGCTCTGCGCCGCCCTCCCCCCTCGCGTCGTGGACCTCCCCTCCCCCCTGGTCCGCGCCCTCCTCCTCGCCATCCTCCCCCCTCCCCCCTCCCCCTCCCTCCTCCCCCTCCACTGCGGGCACGCGGCATGAAGACCGGAGACACCGTCCGGGACGGGAACGGTCGCAGCTTCCAGGTCGGGCAGCTCATCGGGCGCGGCCTCTGGGGCAAGACCTACATCGCGCGCGAGGAGCCCGGCGGCGCCGAGTGGATCCTCAAGCTGCCGCTCGACGCCGACGCCTTCTCGACGGATGGCGAGCACCTGGCGAAGCTGTGCCGGGAGATCGCCCTGGAGTCCGGGCGCCTGCTGTCCCAGGCCGGCGGCGGGCTGGTCCGCCCCGAGGCGCGCTTCTCGACCGAGCTGGGCGTGCCCGTGTTGGTCCTGCCCCGCCTGGGCCCGAGCCTGCATGCCCGGATCGAGGCCGGCGCCACGCTCGAAGAGCTGCTGCAGGCGGTCGCCGCGGTGGCCAGCCTGCTGCGCTCCATGACCGGTCCGGTGCGCATCCACGGCAACCTGCGGCCCACCAACATCCTGTCCGACGGACACGGCGGCTGGCTCCTCAGCGACCCGGCCACCGAGACCCTGCTGCGCCACCTGCCCACCCTGGCGCGGGCCCGCGGCATCTCGACCGCCTGGCTGCCGCCCGAAGCCCGGGGCCGCCACGAGCGCGGGCTGAGCGACGCATCGGTCGACAGCCACGCCCTGGCCGCCGTCCTGCTGCGCGGCGCCAGCACACCCCGGGACGGCGCGCCGCCTCCCCTGCCCGACGAGGGCATGGACAAGGCCGCCCTGGTGGCCTTGAAGGACGCGGTCCGCAACCGCCTGAAGGACGAGCCCAGCAACCCGCGCTTCCACGCCCGGCTGGCCGACCGCCTGTCGACCCTGCTCAACCGGGCGCTGTCCCGGGAGACCAGCCCCTCGCCGCCCTACCGCTTCCCGCGGATCGACGAGTTCCAGGCCCGGGTCGAAGAGATCGCCGCGCTGGTCCAGCCTCGCGTGACTCACGTCGGCCGCGTGCTGCTGGACCGCTCTCCGGGCGTGTCGGCCTTCACGACGGACGAGGAGATCTCGTTCTCGTGCTCGGTGGGCTGTACGGCCGGGGTCGAGACCCACGACGACATCGGCTGCGGCATCGCGCTCTTCGACATGGAGCGCGACGAGCGCCTGCGCGACACGAGCTGCTCCTACACGGTGGACCGCCACCCCAGCGGGCGCTTCCGCTTCGGCTTTCGCGTCGCCAGCCTCTCGCCGGGCAGCTACCGGGTGCGGCTGGCCTTCACCATCCGCGACTCGGGCCTGGAGCCGACGACGACCGAGGGTGAGCTGCAGGTTCACCCGGCGGCCGGCTACGTGCCGCCGCGGACCGAGCCCGGCCCCAAGGCGATCCGCTTCGCCCCCCGCGAAGAGCCCGAGGTCGTGACCCAGACCGGTCCGGTGCCGGCCACGGATCTCCCGCCCTCTCCGGGGGCCGTGGCCGTCCCCCTGCCGCTGCCCCGCCCCGCACCCCTGAGCCCGCCTGCCGCCGACCTGCCGGGCAGCTCCTCCGTCGCGGCCTCGGGGAGCTCCCTGCCGCCGCTGCCGCCTCGGCTGTCGCCCCCGGTCGGTCCCGGGCCCGCCGCCGTGGTCCCCGGGCCACGTCCCGTGGCGCCCCCTCCAAGGGCGCAAGCCGAGGGCCCGAGGGCCCAAGCCGGGGGCGAGCGGCCGGCGACGGCCATCCCCCTGCCGCGTCCGGCCGCCTTGCGACCGCCCGAGCCTGAGCCCGAGCCCGAGTACCGCGGCGCTGGACGCTGGACGGACCTGCCCCTGCCGGGGGCGGGCGGTCCATCACCCGTGGGACCCGATCCCTTCGCGGACGACCTGACCGAGCCCCTGGATGTCGAGCCTGGCCGCTCGCCCCTGGACAAGCTGCTGGAGCTGGCCCAGGGCGACACCTACCGGCTCTTCCTGGGGGGGGCGATCCTGGTCATCGTGATCCTGATCCTGGCCCTGGTCGCGCTGCGCTGACGCAAGCAGGCGGCGCGGACAGGAGCAGGCGGCGCGAACAAAGACGGGCTGCGAGGCCCCGGCTCGGTGGGCTGCTGCCGGGCGGGGAGCATATGACACGCCGGGCGAGCAAGGGGGACCCTGGTGCTGTGGCGGCCATGCGATAGGGCGCGTGAACATCCTCTGTGAGGCTCCCATGGATTTCGTTTCGACCAGCGCCGCCATCGCCGGCATCTCCTGTGACCTCCTGGCCATCAGTGTGCGGCCAGGCCAGCTCGACCTGGCCCTGGCCCCCCTGGGCGCAGACCTGGCGCGGGACCTGGCCGCCGCTGCGGCCGCCGACGAATTCGACGGCAAGCCCGGCGCCATCGTGAGCTGGCCGACCCTGGGACGCCTGGCCTGCCCCCGGCTGGCCCTGGTCGGCCTGGGCGCCGACGGCGTCGACGGGATCCGTCGGGCCGCAGGCGCCGCCGCCAGCCTGGCCCGTAGCCGCGGCGCCGCGCGCCTGGTCCTGGCCCTGGGCGAACTCGGCGCGGCCGAGACCGTCGCCGCGGTCGAAGGCACCGTGGCCGGCAACTACCGCTACGACCGCTTCAAGGCCGAGGACGCCCGCAAGGCCCCGCTGGGCACCGTGGCCTTCGCCGGCAAGGTCGACGAAGGTGCGCTGGACCTGGCCCAGGCCATCGCCGCCGGGCAGCAGCTGGCCCGGGAGCTGGTCAACGCCCCGGCGGCCGACATCTACCCCGAGACCTTGGCCGCCCAGGCCGTCGAGCTGGCCGACGACCGCATCGAGGTCACGGTGTGGGACGAGAAGCGCATTCAGGCAGAGGGCATGGGCGGGATCGTCGCCGTCGGACAAGGCAGCGTCCGCCCGCCTCGCTTCGTGCACATGCACTACCGGCCCCCCGGCAGCCCGCGCAAGACGTTGGTGCTGGTCGGAAAGGGTGTCACCTTCGACAGCGGCGGCCTGTCGCTGAAGACCTCGGCCGGCATGCAGACCATGCGCTGTGACATGGCGGGCAGCGCCGCCGTCATCGGGACCCTGCGCGCCATCCGGCAGCTGCGCCCCGACGTCGAGGTGCACGGCATCTTCGGCGCCGCCGAGAACATGAACGATGGCGCGTCGTACAAGCTGGGCGACGTCCTGACCATGTACAGCGGCAAGACGGTCGAGATCCACAACACCGACGCCGAGGGCCGGCTGGTGCTGGCGGACTGCCTGACCTACGCCGACCGGCTGGGCGGCGACGCCATCGTCGATCTCGCCACCCTGACGGGCGCCTGCGTCGTAGCCCTGGGCAACGACTACGTCGGCCTGTTCAGCCCCGACGACAAGCTGGCCGGGCAGCTCCTGGCCGCGGGCGAGGCCGCGGGCGAGCCCATCTGGCGCATGCCCTTGCCTGAGCACTACATGGAGCAGCTCAAGGGCGAGTGGGGCACCATCAAGAACGTCGGCAACGGCGGTGGCGGCGCCATCACCGCGGCCCTGTTCTTGAAGGAGTTCGTCGAGAAGACCCCATGGGCCCACTGTGACATCGCCGGCCCGGCCTTCCGGGACAAGCCCTTCCGTCACCTGGCGGCGGGCGGCAGCGGCGCCATGGTGTCCTCGCTGGTGCGCTGGATCCTGGCCTGAGTCGGCGCTGAGTCGGCGCTGAGTCGGCGCTCACTCCCGCGCAGGCTCGTCGGGCGGCGCAGGCTCGTCGGGCAGGGGGCCGAGGAAGCCCAGCCCGACCACGAAGAACTCGCGGCTGTTGTCGCGGGTGGCCTTGGGCTTGAGGCGCTTGCAGGTCTCGAAGCGGGCCCGCACGGCCGCCACGAAGGCGGGCGCGTCGCGGCCGTCGAAGACCTTGCAGACGAAGGCGCCGCCGGGGGCCAACACCCGCTCGGCCACGGCCAGGGCGGCCTCGGCCAGGGCGATCTGGCGGAGGTGGTCCACGTCCTTGACCCCCATGGTCGAGGGCGCCATGTCCGACAGCACCACGTGCGCCGGGCCGCCCAGGAGGGTGCGGACCTGTTCGGGCTCCAGATCATCGACAGACACCTGCAAGAAGGTGCCGGGGAAGCCCTCGACCTCCTCCAGGTCCACGCCAAGGATGGTCGCGTCCGAGCCCGCCTGGCGCCGGATCCAGGCCGACCAGCTCCCCGGGCGGCAACCAAGATCCAGGTAGCGCCCCCCCCAACGCAGCAGGTGGAAGCGCGCGTCGAGCTCCTCCAGCTTGTAGGCGCTGCGGGCAGGCAGGCCCTCGGCCTTGGCGCGCAGGGTGTAGTGATCGGGGCGCTGGTAGCGGGACATGGGGCTCTCGGAGGAGGGCAGGTGCGCCGCGGGAGGGCCCGCAGGGGGCCGACCCGCGCGCGGACGAGGTGCAGTGGGCCCGTAACCGCCTCGTTCAGGGTCCTTCGCGAGGGCGGCACCCTCGCCGGAGCCGCGTGTGGGTGCGGACCGGATGGCTGCAGTGGGCGCAGCCCTCCGGTCGGAATTGACGGAGTGGCGCAGGCCCCATTACAGTGCAGGCTGCTTGCATTCGGAGTCCACCATGCGCAGCCTCTCCTTCTTTCCCCTCGCGGCGGCCCTCTCGGTGGCGCTCTGGGGCTGCGGCGACAAGACCGGCACCACGGACAGCGGCGGTGACGGCGGGTCCACCGCGGACGGCGGCGCCGACTCGGGCGTTGCGTATGGCGGCGACTTCGACGGGGACACGATCCTCGACATCCATGAGGGAGACGCGGACCCCGACGGCGACGGGCTGCCGAACTTCCAGGACGACGACAGCGACGGCGACACCATCAAGGACTTCATCGAGGCCGGGGACACCCGCCTGGACACCCTGCCCATCGACAGCGACGGCGACGGCGTGCCCGACTTCCTGGACCTGGACAGCGACAACAACTGCATCTCGGACACCGACGAGAAGAACCCCAGCGGCTCGGGCCCCGGGGACACCGACGGTGACGGCGTGCCCGACTACGCCGACACC
>Ga0100377_1000711_pt1 | contig 28656 bp, 21 predicted proteins | sample CryGeymeta201501_FD_83664 | JGI IMG/M metagenome (GOLD analysis project Ga0100377, IMG submission 83664) | Groundwater microbial communities from Crystal Geyser aquifers in Utah, USA - Crystal Geyser metaG 2015-01 | ecosystem: Environmental > Aquatic > Deep subsurface > Groundwater | place: USA...
GCAGCCTCGATCTCCGCAGTCTCCGCCGCCGCAGCTTCCGCCGCCGCAGCTTCCGCCGCCGCAGCTTCCGCCGCCTCCGCGGCCGCAGCCTCCGCAGCCACCGCCGCCGCAGCTTCCGCCGCCGCAGCTTCCGCCGCCTCCGCGGCCGCAGCCTCCGCAGCCACCGCCGCCAGCGCGGCGGCCGGGACCACGTCCATGGCATGCCGACCCGCCATGCCCACGTGCACGCCGTCCTGGACCTTGTCATCGTCCCCGGCCGCGTCCCCGGCCGGGTCCCCCGCCGAGTCCTCGTCCTCATCCTCGGCGCCGAAGCCGACGATGTCCGCGGCGGCCGACTCGGGCACCGGCTGCAGGGCCGTGTCGTCCTCGGGCACCAGGACCCGGGCCACACCCGCGGTGTTGTGGGTGCCGGGATCCTCGACCTGCTCCTCGGTCTCGGGGTCGGCGCTCAAGGGCGGCGGCGGCGACGCGATCGTCACTGGCAGCGGCCCCGGGCCCGCAGCCGCGCTCGGCGCCTGCGCAGCCACCACCGGCAGGACGCGCTCTGGGGCGGTCCGCATGGCTTCGGGCGCCACCTGGATGCGCGCCGGAACCCGCGCCTCGGTCGGCCGGGCAGGCGGCTCGGCGGGCCAGTCCGGGTCACGCGGCTCCACCCGCCGCGAGGCCGGCACCCAGCTCGGATCCGCCGACGCCGGGCGCTCCCAGGGCGCTGCAGCCCGGGCCCGCGGCACGGCGGGGGGCGGGGCCAGCGGTCCCCGATCCTGGGTCCAGGCCGGCCCCAGGGTCGCGACCAGCGCCTGCTCGAACTCGGGGTGCCGGGCCAACACGGCGGCCAGGCCCTGCCGAACGGCCCGCCCCGGGCTCAGCCGCAGTCGGGCCCGCTCGCGCCGCAGCCCCCGCAGCAGCAGGGGGACCGTGTCCTCCTCGACCAGCTCGATGCCCAGGGCCTCCAGCAGGGTCCCCAGCGCCAGGCAGTCCGTCGCCTGGGCCGAAGCCTCGGCGTCAGGCTCGACCACCCGCGCGGCAGCCAGCGCCGGGCGGATGCTCAGGCGCCCGGCCTGGTCCAGGCCCACGCTGCCGGCGTCCAGCAGGCCGTGGGCCGAGCCCTGCTCGTGGACCTCGGCCACCGCGGCCACGACGTGCCAGGCCAGCGCCATGCCGGCCCCGGGGCCCAGGCGGCGCCCCAGGGCGACCAGGTCCTCAGACAGCCAGCCGGGCACGATCACATAGGTGCGGCCGTCCTGCTCGCCCCAGTCCAGCGCCGGGAAGGGCCCCCAGGCCGGCAGGGTGCGGACCTGCCCGCGCAAGCTGGCGCCGCCGATGAAGACCTCGGCCGCGCCGCGTGGCCCCTCGGCACGCCAGCGCTCCACGCCCTCGCTGTGGGAGGGGAGCTGCTCGATCAGGCGGTGCCCAGCCAGGCTCGGGACAGCGACGCCAGGGTCGCCGGCGGTGGGGTCGGTCATGGCGCGGGAGTATAAGGCCCCGTCCCGCCGCCTGCCCGGAGCCCCTGTGGACGACCACGTCGACGACCAGCTGGACGACCTCCCCGCCGAGGTCGACGCGAGCCTCGACCTGGCCCGGTGGCCCGCGGCGGTGGCCGCCCTGGCGGCGCCGGGCTCCCCCCCCATCGACGCCGTCTTCGACATGGACGGCACGCTGCTCGGCGCCGATCTGGGCGACGAGCTGGTGGGCTGGCTGCTCGCCCGCGGCCACCTCCCGCCGGCCTTCCGGGCCCGGGCGCCCGACCTGGCCGCCTACCAGGCCGCCACCCACGGCTGGGACACCGTCGAGCAGTTCATCCTGTGCAGCCTGGTCATTGAGGGCCTGACCGAAGGCGAGCTGGCGCTGCAGGTCCGCGCCTGCCTGGCCGACCGCGTGCCCCTGCGGCGCCCCGTGGTCGCCCTGGCCCGCGCCCTGGCCCGGGTCGGCCACCGCGTCTGGATCCTCACGGGCAGCGCCGAGCCCATCGCCCGCGTCGTCGCCGCCGTCCTGGGCCTGGACCCGGCGCGCACCGTCGGCCTGCGCCTGGACCGCGACCCCGACACCGGCCGCTTCCGGGACCGCGTCCTGCCACCCGTGACCTTCGGGCGCGGCAAGGTCGATGCGGCCCTCGCCCGGATCGGCCCCGACATCGGCTTCTCGATCGGCGACTCCTACACCGACCTCCCCCTGCTGGAGCGAGCCCACGTCGCAGTCGCCGTGCCCTCCCTCGACGGCCGGCTGGGTCCGCTGGCCGCCGCCAGCGGCATCGCCGTGCGCCTCCCTGAGCACCTCGCCGGCTGATCCGCGTTGTGTGCGGCCCGGGGGGTCGTTAATGCCGCCCTCCGAACGGGCGGGCACCGTCCGAGGTGCGCCACGAACGGCCCGCCGAGGCCGGCTCCTCCAGCTCCCGCCCCTCACCCGCGCCCAAAGAGGCAGTGATGAATCGCGTCGAAGCAGCAATCCAGGAGGGCCGCTGCGTGCTGGCCATCGGCGGCCGCGCGCTGCAGAACCCTGATGTCCTCATGGAGCTGCGCCGCCGCTCGGCCCTGCCCGCCGTCGCCCTGGGCTCCGACCCCGTGTCGCCCGTGGTGGCGCTGTCCGCAGAAGCGCTGGCCGCCGCCACCTCCGAGGCCGGTGGCGTGCTGGTCCTGGTCGAGCCCGAGGGCAGCACCGACGGGCGCGCCCTGGGCGAGCTCGAGCGCCTGATCAAGGCCGCGCCGAACACGCCGCGCCTGGTCGTGGCCGCGCGCGCCTGGAACCCCTTCGCCATGCCCATCGGCATGCGGCTCATGAAGACCGAGCAGGTCAAGCAGCGCGCCCAGGACTTCCTGGGCTCCCTGCCCACGCCTCAGGTCGTAGCCGTGGCCGCATCAACCGCCGCCGCTGCACCAGTCGAGGACGAGGACGACCGCCACCGCGCGGCGCGCCCCGAGCTGGTCGGCCGCGAGGACGAGCTGGCCCGCCTGAAGGAGATCCTGACCACCGACGGCGGCGCCATCATCGTCAGCGGCCCCGCCGGCATCGGGCGTCGCTGGCTGGTCGAGGTCGCCCTGCAGGACAGCGGGCTCGACCGCCTGCCGGACCTGACCTTCGGGCGCGGCGTCGGCGCCGACAGCCTGCTGGCGATCCTGGCCGTGGCCGGCCGCCAGAAGGGCGACGGCCGCCTGCACACCGCGCTGACGGGCAAGGAGCGCCCCAGCCCCGCCGACCTGGCCACCCTGGTCCGCGAGGTCCTCCAGGGCGAAGCCTTCACCGGCCGCGTCATGGTGCTGCACGGCCTGGAGACGCTGCTGGATCGCCGCGACGGCAGCCTGTACCGGGAAGGCCGCCTGGAGCTGATCCTGCGGGCCCTGCTCACGGCCCCCCTGGCCCTGCGCCTGGTCATCACCAGCGAGCTGCAGCCGCAGTTCCACGCCGAGGGCCTGGCCCAGCACCTGCGCCGCCTGCCCCTGCCCGGCCTGCCTGGCCGCGAGCTGCACGCCCTCTTCGCCCTGTGGCACGCCCAGGACTTCCCGCGCGACCGCTTCGGCGCGATCGCCGAGCGCACCCACGGCCACCCCATGGCCGCCCGCGCCGTCGCCATCGACGCCCGCACCGGTGACATCGACGAGCTGCTGGAGCAGCCCCGCTACCTCAAGGGCGCCGATCTCGGCGACCTCGAAGCCCTGGGCCGCACCCTCAAGCGCCGCGTGGCCGAGCTGGACGAGCCCACCCGCGAGCTGCTGTGCGCCGTCGCCCTGCTGCGCGAGCCCGGCACCCTCGAGGAGCTGACCCTCTTCGGCGTCAAGCGCGAGCAGCGCATCGACCTGCTGGCCCGCGGCCTCATGGAGCAGACCCCCGAGCAGCGGGGCCGCCGCTACTACGTGCACCCGCTGATCGCCGCCCACCTCGACCGGCGCGCGGTCGAAGACTTCGCCCGCATGGAGCTGCTGGGCAACCACCTGCTGGCCCGGGCCCGCGAGCTCAAGAAGGCCGGCGACGAGCCGCTGTCCATCGCCACCGCGTTGGAAGGCAACCGCCTGCTGACCGGGGCCCGCCGCGCCCGCAGCCGCATCGAGCTGCCCTACGACGACCTGGACGCCACCATCGACGACATCCACAGCCTGATCCGCCGCAAGCGGGCCCGGCTGGACATCGCCCGGATGCGCGTCAACGAGACCGTCCGCCAGGCGCCGGACCTGCCCGAGCTGCTGCTGGCCGAGGCCGAGCTGCTCGCCGCCGAGAAGGCCCCGGCCGAGCAGGTCGAGGCCGCCTACCGCCGCGCCATCGAGCTGGCCCCCACCCCCGAGGCATTCCACCAGGAAGCCACCTGGGAGCTGGCCCGCGGCAGCCGCGGCAAGGCCGCCGACGCCCTGCAGCGGGGCTGCGCCGCCTTCCCCGACAACGCGCGCCTGCGTCGCCGCCTGGCCGGGCTGCTCATCGCCCAGAACAAGCTGCACGACGCCGTCGCCGTCCTGCGCGAGGCCCTGGACCTCGAGCCCATGATGGCCGACACCTACTCGCTGCTCGGCGAGGTCTACGTCGGCCTGGGCCAGGAGCGCTGGGAAGACGCAGCCCAGGTCATCACCGAGGCCCTCGAGCTGGCCCCCGACGAGCCCCAGCACCAGCTCCGCATGGGCCTGCTGCTCTACGCCCGCGGCGCCGCCGACCCCGAGGGCCGCGACGCCTTGTGGGAGCAGGCCGAGAACCTGGCCCGCACCGTCTGGCAGGCCGACCACAGCGACCTGAAGGCCGCCGTGCTCCTGGCCACCGTGGTCCTCGACCGCGGCGCCGCCCTGGACACCACCCGCCTCGACCAGGTCGAGTGGGTGCTGCGCGAGGCCATGGCCAAGCGCAAGGAGATCCCCGAGGTCCTGGTCCAGCGGGCCCGCGTGCTCGCCCACAAGGAGGCCTGGCGCGAGGCCGAGGAGCTGCTCGACCGCGCCCTGTCCAAGGCCGGCGGCATGGCCAGCGCCTTCGCCGCCCGCGGCGAGATGTGGGAGGCGCGCCACCAGCCCTTCCACGCCTTCGAGGCCTGGAAGGCCGCCCGCGAGCGGACCCACCAGGGCACCGCCGAGCGCATGATCGCCGACGAGCAGCTCCGCCGCATGCAGGCCCTCATCGAGTCCGGCATGGCCGCCACGATGATGTCCGAGAAGGGCATCGAGCTGCTGGGTGACCCCAGCCGCGCCGGCGCCACGCCCAAGCAGGAGCGCCGCGTCAAGCGCCGCCGTAAGGGCGAGCCTGAGGTCGAAGGCGTCGAGGCCGAGGGTGAGGGCGAGGGTGAGGGCGAGGGTGAGGGCGACGAGGCCGAGACCGACAGCGTCGAGGCCGAGGGCGACCAGGAGCCCGCCGAGGAGCCCGCCGAGGAGCCCGCCGAGGAGCCCACCGTCGAGCCCACCGTCGAGCCCGCCGAGGAGCCCACCGAGGAGCCCACCGAGGAGCCCACCGCCGAGCCCACCGAGGAGCCCGCGGTCTAGACCGGGCAGAAGGCGCGCGGCCCGGGGTCTCCCGGGTCGCAGCCAGCAGGAAGAAGCCGTGGCGCGGGTGATCCTCTTCCACAAGCCCTATGGCGTGCTCAGCCAGTTCACGTCGGGGGGCACAAAGCACCCGACGCTGGCCGACTACATCGACGTGCCCGGCGTCTACGCCGTTGGCCGCCTGGACCGCGACAGCGAGGGGCTGCTGGTCCTGACCGATGACGGCCGACTCCAGCACCGCCTGGCCGATCCCCGCTACAACAAGCGCAAGGGCTACTGGGTCCAGGTCGAGGGCGAGCCCGACCAGGCCGCGCTGCACGCGCTGGCCGCCGGCGTCATGCTCAAGGACGGCCGGACCGCTCCGGCCCGGGTCCGGTCGATCGCGCCGCCCCCCGTGCCGCCCCGGGACCCGCCGATCCGCTTCCGCAAGAGCGTCCCGACGGCCTGGATCGACCTGGAGATCACCGAGGGGCGGAACCGCCAGGTGCGGCGCATGACGGCGGCCGTCGGCTTCCCCACGCTGCGCCTGGTCCGCTACCGCGTCGAGCACCTGGAGCTCGGCGACCTGGCACCCGGCACCTGGCGCGAGGCGCCGCCCGGAAGCGAGCGCCCCGACCGGAGCTAGGGCCGCGTCAGGACCGGGCCGCGGACTGATCAGCCGCTGCGCCGCGACCGCCGGACCGCCACCCGCAGCCCCGCAGCCACCGCCACCCCGCCCAACCACAGCAGCAGGAAGTGCGGGCCGAAGGGCCGCTCGATGCGGCCGCCCACCGCCAGGGTCGAGGCCACCCCCGCCGCCAGGGCCAGCCCGCCCCACACCACCCGCGCCCCGTCCAGGGCGCGGCTCTCCCAGGTCCCCAGCGCCCGCCCCAAGCGGCCGCGGGCATCGGCCAGGCCGGCCAGCAGACAGGCCAGCGCCGTCAGCGCCAGGTGGTGGCGCATCGGGCCGACCGGCATGGGCGCCACCAGCGGCAGCAGGCTCGCCAGCCCGAGCAGCGCGGCCCCCGGCACCCCCAGGCGCCAGCGCAGGCGAGTGGCGATGCCCTCCCAGGACCGCGTCAGGCGCAGCGCCCCGCTGGCTCCGGCCAGACCCGCGGTGCCGACCAGGACCAATACCAGCTCGATCACGAAGAGCTCAGCTGCGGTCACCGCCGAAGCCTACTTCACGGCTGCCACTTGCCACGGATCCCGACCTCGCGTTAGGCCCGTGTCTACCAACTGGTAGACAACGGCGGTCCACGTGGTCGAGCCCGTCCGAGAGCGCATCCTGGCCGAAGCCACCCGGCTCTTCGGGGCCCAGGGCTTTGCCGCCACCAGCATCCAGGCCATCGCCGACGCGGTGGGCATCACCAAGCCCACCCTGGTCTACCACTTCGGCTCCAAGGACGGCCTGCGCGAAGCCGTGCTGGACGCCGTCATGGGCCACTGGCGCAACGAGGTGCCGCGCCTCATGGCCGCCGCCGCCGCCGGGGGCCCCCGCCTGGACGCCCTGCTGACCGCCTTCTTCGACTTCTTCCGCCGCGATCCCGGCCGCTCCCGCCTGCTGCTGCGCGAGATCCTCGACCGCCCCCAGGAGCTGGCCCTCCGCCTGCGCCGCGACCTGCAGCCCTACACGGGCCTGCTGACCCATGCCATCGAGGTGGGCCAGGGCCAGGGCCTGCTGCGCAGCGACGTCGATCCCGCCGCCTACACCGTGCTCGTCATCTCCTCGGCCCTGGGGGTCGTCGCCGTCGGTGAACACACCGCCGCCCTGGTCGCCCCCGAGCCCGATGTGGACGCCCTGCAACACGAGCTGCTGCGCGTCGCACGCACCGCCCTGCTGTCCCCCCGTCCCCCCGACAGACCACCGGAGCCCTGATGTCCAGCTTCTACGACGACAACGACGATCTCCGCTGGTACGTCGAGCACGGCATCGACTGGGAGCCCATCGTCCGCCTGACCGAGTACGACTGGAAGGCGCCCGAGGCCTTCCAGAACGTGGGCGAAGCGCGTGAGTTCTACCGGGAGATCCTGGGCCTGGTGGGCGAGGTCACGGCCGTGCAGGTGGCCCCCCGCTGGCGCGAGCTGGACGCCGCCCACCCCCACCTGGCGGACGGTGAGGTCGTGCAGGCGCCGGTGGTCGACGAGATCATGGAGCAGCTGGGCGCCCTGGGCCTGCACGGTCTGTGCGTACCCCGCGAGCTGGGCGGCATGAACGCCCCCCTGCTGGTGCTCCAGCTGACCAACGAGATGTTGGCCCGGGCCGACGTCAGCATCTGCGCCCACACCAGCTTCCACGGCGGCATGGCCATGGCCGCGCTGATGTACAGCGTGCTGGAGGGCACCACCACCTTCTCCACCGACCCGCCGGCCATCACGGGTACCCGGTTCCGGGAGTGCATCGACCGGATCGTGGCCGGTGAGGCCTGGGGCTCCATGGACATCACCGAGCCCGACGCCGGCAGCGACATGGCCGCCCTGCGCACCCGCGGGCGGCTGGCCGAGGACGGCACCTGGCGCGTCACCGGCCAGAAGATCTTCATCACCTCGGGCCACGGCCGCTGGCACTTCGTCATCGCCCGGACCGAAGAGACCGACCAGGCGGACGCCTTCGCCGGCCTCAAGGGACTGTCCATGTTCCTGGTGCCGGCCTGGGAGCCGACGCAGGACGGGGGTCGCAAGTGGCGGGCCACCCTGGACGGGGTCGAGGAGAAGCTGGGCCACGCCGCATCGGCCACGGTCAGCATCTCCTTCGACGACACACCCGCCCAGCTGATCGGAGCGCGGGGCGAGGGCTTCAAGTACATGCTGATGCTGATGAACAATGCACGGATCGGCGTGGGCTTCGAGAGCCTGGGCGTCGCCGAGGCCGCCTGGCGGGCCGCGAAGGCCTACGCCGCACAGCGCCCCAGCATGGGAAAGACCATCGACAAGCACGAGATGATCGCCGACATCCTGGACGAGATGCAGACCAATATCCAGGCCATCCGGGCCCTGGGCATCGAGGCCGCCTGGAACGAGGAGCTGGCACAAAAGCTGCGCCTGGGACTGACCCACTTCAGCATCTCCGACGACGAGCGGCCCGCGCTGGAGCGCCAGCAGCGCCGCCACCAGGCCCGGTCCCGCCACCTGACCCCGCTGCTGAAGTGGCTGGCCAGCGAGAAGGCCGTCGAGATCGCCCGGCAGTCTGTCCAGGTGCATGGCGGCAGCGGCTACATCAAGGAGACCGGGGTCGAGAAGCTGCTGCGCGACGCCATGGTCTTCCCCATCTACGAAGGAACCAGCCAGATCCAGGCGCTCATGGTCATGAAGGACAACCTGACGGGCGCGGTCAACGACCCCAAGCGCTTCGTACGCAAGACCGCCCAGGCGCGGCTGCGCAGCTTGTCGGCCCGCGATCCGGTCGAGCGCCGCGTCGCCAGCCTGCGGCTGCTGGCCCTGCAGACCATCCAGTTCCTGCTGTCCCGACTGGCCGCCACCAAGTTCAAGGAGCTACGCCACCACAAGCCCCAGGACTGGTCCGAGCTGATGAAGGACTGGGACCCCAAGAAGGACTTCGCCCTGGCCATGCTGCACGCCGAGCGCCTGACCGGCATCCTGGCCGACGCCGCCGTGGCCGAGATCCTGTGGAAGCAGCAGGAGAAGGACCCCACCCGCCGCGATCTGCTGCTGCGCTGGCTGGAGCGAGCCGAGCCCCGCAGCCGCTATCTGCACGAGCGCGTCACCACCACCGGTGGCCGCCTGCTCTCCATCCTGGCCGGTGGTGAGACCGCCGCCGACGCCGCCAAGTAAGGCTGCACAGTGAGGCCCCAGTGATCACACATCTCTTCCAGCAGGGACCGGCCATCGGCGGCACCCTGCGCCTGCTCACCGCCGGCAAGGGCAAGGGCACGCCCGAGCTGCCCGGTGCCTGGCTCACCCAGACGGTCGGCCCACGCTCCCCCGCGCTGGTCGCCGACTACCTGCGCGTCGTCGGTGGAGATCCCAAGGCCTGGGCCGGGCGCTTGCCGCCCCACATGTTCCCCCAGTGGGGCTGGGCGCTCATCACCCGGACCCTGCACGGTCTGCCCTACGATCTGACCAAGGTCGTCAACGCCGGCTGCAGCTGGCGGGCCACGGCACCCCTGTTCGCCGACCAGCCCCTGGCCTTGCAGGCCCGCCTGCTGAGCATCGACGACGACGGCTGCCGGGCGCTGATCGTGGTCGAGCTGAAGACCGGCACCGCCGAGCTGCCCGACGCCCTGGTGTCCACGCTGACGGTGTTCTGTCCCCTGCCGGCGCCAAAGGACAGAGAGAAGGTCGCTCGCGACAAGCCCACCGTCCCCGCCAACGCCCGCGCCCTGGGCGAGCGGCGCCTGCCGGCCAACCAGGGCTGGCGCTTCGCCCTGGTCACCGGTGACTTCAACCCCATCCACTGGGTCGGCCCCTACGCGAAGCTGGCCGGCTTCGGCGGGGTCATCCTGCACGGCTTCGGCACCGCCGCCGTCGCCGCCGAGCTCCTGATCAAGAGCCGCCTGGCCGGCGACGTGAACGGACTGCTCGGCATCGACGCCCGCTTCACCCGGCCCCTGCGCCTGCCCGCCACCGCCACGGTCTTCACGACCGATGGCAAGACGGACCAGGGCGCCCACCCCTTGTACGTCGGGACCGCTCCGGGCGGCCCGGCCTTCCTCGTCGGAGGCTTCCATGTCTGATCGCCTGGTCCTGCTGGGACAGAACGCCACCGCCCGCAAGCTGGCCGGCAACCTGGGCCTCACCCTGCCCCCCACCCTGGCCCGGGACACCGACCCCTGGCAGGCCCGCCCCTTGGAAGACCGCGATCTCACCGTCCTGTTGGCCCCCGAGGCCGAGCTGGCGGCCCCCATCGCCCGCTGCCTGGCCGAGGCCGGCGCCAGCCCGGGCGTCGTCGCCGACACCCTGCCCGCCGCCTTTCAGACCGAGGCCCAGGCCTGGGGCCGCCCCGCCACCCTGCTGCCCGCCGCGGCCGACGAGGCGCGGGTCCACGGCATGGTCCTGGACGCCTCGGGGATCCGCACGGTGGACCAGCTCCACGCGCTGTACGATCTGCTGCACGATCGGGTGGGGAGCCTGCGCGGCAGCGGCCGCATCGTCCTGCTGAGCCGCCCGCCCGAGGCCATGGCAGAGGTGCAGGCCCAGGCCTGCCAGCGCGCCGTCGAGGGCTTCATGCGCAGCCTGGCCAAGGAGCTGGGCCGCAAGGGCAGCACCGCCAACCAGCTCATCGTACCGCAGGGCGCCGAGGACCGCTTGCCCCCGGTCCTGCGCTGGTTCCTCAGCCCCCGCTCGGCCTACATCTCCGGCCAGGTCCTGACCTTGTCCCGCACCGTGCGCGAGACCGAGCCGGCCTGGACCCGCCCCCTGGACGGCAAGGTCGCCCTGGTCACCGGCAGCGCCCGCGGCATCGGCGCCGCCACCGCCCGGGCCCTGGCCCGCGAGGGCGCCCGCGTCGTCATCTTGGACCGCCCGGGGGACGAGGAGGCCGCCGCCGCCGTCGCCAAGGAGGTCGGGGGGGTCCCGTACACCGTCGACCTCGCCGCCCCCGATGCGCCCGAGCACGTCGCCTCCTTCCTGCAGTCCGCCTTCGGCGGCGTCGACATCGTCGTGCACAACGCCGGCGTCACCCGCGACAAGACGCTCGGCCGCATGAAGCCCGAGCTGTGGGAGCTGACCCTGGACGTCAACCTGCGGGCCGTCCTGCGCCTGCACGCCGCGCTGGAGCCCCTGCTGCGCACCCATGGCCGCGTCGTCTGTCTGTCCAGCATCGCCGGTCTGGCCGGCAACGTGGGCCAGACCAACTACGCATCCAGCAAGGCGGGTGTCGCCGGCTTCGTGCAGGCCGCCGCCCCCGCCCTGGGCCGCCGCGGCATCGCGCTCAACGCCGTCGCACCCGGCTTCATCGAGACCCGCATGACCGCCGCCATCCCGGTGGCCACCCGCGAGGTCGCCCGCCGCCTGTCCAACCTCAGCCAGGGCGGCCTGCCCGTCGACGTGGCCGAGGCCATCACCTTCCTCTCCTCCCCCGGCGCCTGCGCGGTCTCGGGCCAGGTCCTCCGCGTCTGCGGCGGCAGCCTGGTCGGCGCATAGCCACCCTCGAAACCGCGCCCTCGAAGCCGCACCTTCTGCACACCTGGAGCCCGCCATGTCTCGCCGCGCCGTCGTCATCGGTGGTGCCCGCACCCCCTTCGTGCGGGCCTTCGCCGAGTACACCCAGCTCGACACCATCGCGCTCGGCGTCATCGCCGTGAAGGGCGCCCTGGCCCGCCTTGCCCTGCCCTACGACGCCATCGGCGCCCTGGTCTGGGGGGGCGTCATCCTGCCGCCGACCGCCCCCAACGTCGGGCGGGAGATCGTGCTCGATGCCGGCCTGCCCCCCTCGGTCGAGGCCCGCACCGTCACCCGGGCCTGCGCCTCCAGCCTGCAAGCCATCACCGACGCCGTCGCCATGATCGAGCGCGGTGAGGCCGAGGTCGTCATCGCCGGGGGCAGCGACTCCACCAGCAACGCGGCCCTGACCATGCCCGAGAGCCTGATCCGCAAGGCCGGCCCCGTGGTGATGAACAGCAAGGCCGGACCCAAGGAGTACCTGGGCCTGCTGGGCAAGCTCTCGCCCGCCAAGGACCTGCTGCCCCGCCAGCCCAAGGTCGCCGAGCGCAGCACCGGCGAGGTCATGGGTGAGGCCACCGAGCGCATGGCCACCCGCAACCAGGTGGGCCGCGCCGAGCAGGACGCCTTCGCCGCCCGCAGCCACCACCGGGCCGCCGCCGCCATCGCCGCCGGGCGCTTCGATGAAGAGGTCGTCCCGGTGCCGATCAAGGGCAAGGAGACCGTCTACCGCGACACCATCGTCCGGGCTGACACCAGCACGGAGAAGCTCTCCAAGCTGCGCCCGGTCTTCGCCAAGGACGGCACGCTGACCGCGGGCAACAGCAGCTCGCTCACCGACGGCGCCGCCTGCGTCGTGCTGATGAGCGAAGAAGCCGCCAAGAAGCACGGCCAGCGCGCCCTCGCCGCCATGAGCAGCTGGGCCTACGTCGGGGTCGACCCCGCCGACCAGCTCCTGATGGGCCCCGCACTGGCCATGCCCAAGGCGCTGGACCGCGCCGGCCTGCGCCTGGACCAGGTCGACCGGGTCGACATGCACGAGGCCTTCGCCGCCCAGGTGCTCTGCATCCTCAAGATGTTGGAGAGCGAGGCTTTCGCCCAGGAGCGCCTGGGGCGGCAGCAGGCCGTGGGGCGGATCGATCCCGAGCGCCTGAACGTACACGGTGGCTCTGTCTCCCTGGGTCACCCCTTCGGCGCGACCGGGGCCCGCATGGTCCTCACCATGGCCCACGAGCTGGCGGACACCGACGCCAAGACCGCGCTGCTGGGCATCTGCGCGGCCGGCGGCCTGGGCGCCGCGGCGGTGATGGTGGCCGTATAAGAACCCCGGCCCGACCGCTGCGACGCACCCGCACCCCACGCGCACTCCACGCGGTCCCGCCAATGCGATAGGCCCCGAGCCCGGTCCCGATCCCTGTCGCCCCTCGGAGGTCCCGTGACTGCCTCGCCGCTGTCCTTTCGTTCCCATGGCCGGGGCTGGCACGCGATCATCGAGGGGGCCCAGGACCTGCGCGCGGTCCTGCTGCTGGAGGACGCCCACTGGGTGGCCACGGCGGCCACCATTGACACCCTGCGCGCCGACCCGGTGCTGCTGGCCCTGATCGACGCCGACGGGGACGGGCGGATCCGCAGCGACGAGCTGCGGGCGGCCATCACCTGGCTCTTCGCATCGCTGCGCGGGACCGGGGGCATCGACAGCCGCAGCGAGGTGCTGGACCTGTCGACGGTGAACCCCGACGGTCCCGATGGCACCGCGATCCTCGAGGCGGCCCGCCGCATCCTGGGCGAGCTGGGCCGGGCAGAGGAGCCGCGCCTGGGCCTGGCCGACATCCGCAAGGTCCGGGCCGACGAAGAGAGCCGCGGCCTGTCCAAGGCGGGCCGGGTCCAGGCCGCTGCGGCCGGGGACGACGCAGAGCTGGCCGCCTTCTTGCGCCAGGTCATCGCCGCGACCGATGGGGTGCCGCACCCCCTGGGCGACCCGGCCGTCGACGCCGCCTGCCTGGATCGCTTCCTGGCCGAGGGGCAGGCTTGGCTGGACTGGCACGACCAGGGCCGGCTGCCCGAGGACGGCGCGGCGACGCCTGTGCGACCCCTGGGCGCCGCCACGGAGACCGCCCTGACCGCGGTCCTGGCCGTGGCCGACAAGGTCGACCAGTACCTCTTGCTGTGTGACACCGTCGCACTGGACCCGGCCCTGGCTGCCCGCGCCTGGATCGGGGCCGAGGGCAGCGACCTGCTGGACCGCGCGGTCGCGACGGCCCTGCTCGACCGGGCGCCCCTGGCCCGGCCGCGGGCCGACGGCCTGCTCGACCTGGACGGTGCGCTGAACCCTGCCTGGCGCGGCGCCCTGGCCACCCTGGCCCAGGACGGCCTGGTCCCGGTGCACGGGGCCGAGCGCCGCGACCTGGACCGCGCCGGCTGGCAGGCGATCCGCGCTGCGGTGGACCCGCTGGCTGCCTGGAAGGCCGCCGAGCCCCCCAACAAGGTCGGCGCCGAGGGGGCCGAGCTGCTGCGGGCCCGCCTGGGTGATGCCCGGCTGGCCGAGCGCACCCGCGCGCTGCTGGCCGAGAGCGAGACCGCGGCCGTCCTGTTGGACGGGGTGCGGGCCGTCGAGAAGCTGGTCCTGTACCAGCAGGGTCTGCTGACCCTGGTCAACAGCTTCGTGGCCATGCCCGAGCTGTTCACTGCCGGCAAGCGGGCACTGTTCGAGCACGGCCACCTGGTCATGGACGGTCGGGTCTTCGACCTGGCCGTGCGGGTCAACGACGCAGCCCGCGCCGAGCGCTTCGGCGGGCTCAGCTCCATGTTCATCATGTACGTCATGGTCGGGGACGTGGGCGCCACCTGGACGGACCAGTACGCGATCCCGGTGACGGCCGGGGAGCGTGGAAACCTGGTCGAGGGCATGTGGGGGGTGTTCTTCGACATCCACGGCAAGGAGCGCCACGCCCAGGTCCGCAAGATCGCGTCCAGCCCGATCAGCATCAAAGAGGCGCTGCTGGCGCCCTTCCGCAAGCTGAGCGAGCTGGCACAGTCCATGGCGGACAAGGCCGCAAGTGAGCAGACGACGAACATGTCCAGCACCGTGGGCAGCGCCACCGAGAAGGCCGTGAGCACGGCGGCCGCCGCCCCCGCCAGCGCGGTCGCGGCGGGCGAGGCGGCCTCGGTGACGACGACGACGACGTCCGAGGCCAGCCCGACCGCAGCACCTGCGACCACCACGACCACCGCCACCTCCAGCAGCAAGGGCATGGCCGGCCAGATCCCCATGCTGCTGGCCGGCGCCGGCCTGGCTGCGGCGGCCCTCGCCAGCGCCCTGGCCTACGTCGTGAACCTGATCTGGAGCGGGGCCGGCAGCCTGGCCGCCGCCATCGTCGCCCTGCCCCTGGTCTCCGACCTTCCCGCCGGGCTGAGCGGCACGATCCAGGTCCTGTCCCTGCCCGTCGCCCTGATCCAGGTCCTGGCTGGCGTGGCCCTGGTGCCCTTCCTGATCTACGCCATCCCGGTCAGCATCGCGACCTGGCTGCGCCTGCGCAAGCGCGACCTGGCGACCCTGCTGGAGGGCTCGGGTTGGGCCATCAACACCCGGATCTTCCTCACCAAGGACCTCGCCGGCCGCATCACCACCCGGCCTGGCATCCCCACCTCGGCCGTGCGACGCTGAGCCCCTCGGAGACCCCATGCGTGCCCTGTCCCTCTCTGCTTTCCTCCTGGTCCTGTCGGCCCCCGCTGCCGCCGCCCCCACAGTGGATGTCGAGCTGCTCGACGCGCTGTCGCCCGAGGCGCACACGGCGTTGGACGCCGAGCTGGCGCCCATCGCCGCGCTGCAGGACGCCGTGGATCGGGCCCGGGGCGAGGTCGACGCGGCCAAGGCCGGGGTCGGCGGCGGCGCCGAGGGTGTCTCGGAGAGCCGCGACAGCCTGAAGGCCGTGCGCAACGACGCCGCCACGGCGCGCCAGGACGCCAAGGGGGCCCTGCAGGCGGCCCAGACCGCCTTGGCCGAGGCCCGCCAGAAGGCCGACCTGGCCAAGCAGCAGGAGAAGGTCGCCAAGGCCCAGCTCAAGGCGCTCAAGGCCCAAGCCAAGGCTGACAAGGCGGGCGCGTCCACCGCCGTGGACGCCGCGAAGATCGGGGACGACAGCGCGGCGGTCAAGGACGCGAAGTCCGAGGCGCGGCAGACCGACAAGAGCGCCAGCGCCCAGCTCGCCGACGCCAAGACCCAGGTCAAGACGGCCCACAAGGACGGCAAGAACGCCAAGGCCCAGGTCAAGGTCGCCAGGTCCCAGGTCAAGCAGGCCCAGTCCGCGCTGAAGCTCAGCAAGAAGCAGGGTGGCTCCGACGTGGACCAGGCGCGGGACCAGGTCGACGAGGCCCAGGACAGCAAGACGGCCGCCCGCGACCAGCTCGCCCTGGCCAAGGCCCGCCTCGACTTCGCCCAGGCCCAGCTCGACCTCGCCAAGGCCCACCTGGCCCTGGACCAGGCCCAGGCCGTGATCGCCGCCGGCATGGAGCTCGACCTCACGGACTTCCAGGCCACCGTCGACAAGGCCCAGGATTCCGTGTCGGCAGCCCAGAACGCCATCGTGGCCGCCCAGGCCACCGTGGACGCGGACCAGGCCAACATGCCCGACGACGCGGCTCCCGCGGCTCCGGCGGCGCCCGACGCCGCCACACCCGACACCGCCGCGCCAGCCACGGACCCGGCACCCCCGCCCCCGACGCCATGACCGACCCCTACGCGCCCCCCACCACGGACCTGCCGGCCGCCGGGACCTTCGCCGACCGGCCCAAGGTCTGGACGCCCAACCACGTCCTGGCCGCCACCATCCTGGGCGGTCCCCTGGGCGGCTCCATCGGCATGGCGTTCAACGCCCGGCGCATGGGCGGGCCCGGGCACCCTGCGCTCTGGATCCTGGGCGGGGTGGTGGTCACCGTCCTGGTCGTCGCGCTGGGCGCCGCCCTGCCTGACAGCATCCCCTCCATGCCCATCTCCATCGGCGTGGCCATGGCCGCCCGCCAGCTCGCCGACAAGCTCTTCGACGATCGCATCGACCGGGAGCGGATCCCCACCGTGCACTGGTGGGTCCCCGCCGGGGTCGGCCTGGCCTGCCTCTTCATACTGGGCGGCTGCGTCTTCGGCGCCGTGGTGGCCGGGAACCTGTAGCCCGCCCCACCTGCACAGCTTTCTCACAAGTCTGTACACAATCGGTGGGACAGGGCATCGGGAGCTGGGTAGGACTGCGGGATGCGCGCGCGACCGACCCTGCACCTCGAGCTCACCCTGGCCGGCCTGGTCGTCGTGCTGCTGGTCCTGGTGGTGAGCGCTCCCCGCGGCGAGAGCTCGGCCGCCGCGGCCATGCGGCTGCCCCCGGCTGCCCCTGCGCCCGCGCCCGAGTGGCTGCCTCCCACCTTCGTCTCGGGCCCCGATGTCCTGGCCCTGCCCGAGCTGGACCGGACCGGCCCCCACACCGGACCCACCGTGCACTCCCGCGCCGCCATGGTCTTCGACCTGGACCAGGGCCGGGTGATCTTCGAGCGGCGGGCCGACGAGCGCCGCCCCGTGGCCTCGCTCACCAAGATGGTCACCGCGCTCAGCTTGATGTCGACCCGCCCGGACCTGCACGGTCAGACCTGCATCGGCATCGAGCAGCGGCCCACCCGCAGCGGGGCCCGCAGCAAGCTGAACACCGGTGACTGTGCCAGCGGCTGGGACTACCTGGGCGCGGCCCTGGTCGCCTCGGACAACCGCGCGGCCTACGCCCTGGCCGCGGTGGGCGGCCTGTCGGTCGACGACATGGTGGGTCGCATGAACGAGGTGAGCGGCGACCTGGACATGACGGGCTCCTCGTGGACGGACCCCAGCGGGCTCGAAGACGAGAACCTGTCGACCGCCCGGGACATCGCGAAAGCCACCATCGCCCTGGCCAGCGTGCCCGAGCTGCGGCTGGCCGCCTCGGCCCCCAGCTGGGAGCTGCTGCGGACCGACGCGCCGCCCCGGCGCCTAGGCTCGACGGACCGCCTGCTGGGGCGCTCGGACCTGCTCGTGGAGGTCGCGAAGACCGGCTACACCGACACGGCCCGCTACTGCCTGAGCACCCTGGTGCAGACCCCCCGGGGCCGTCGGCTGGTGATCAGCCTGCTCGGCGCCAACGGCAAGGAGACGCGCTGGGCCGACGCCCTGCGCATCGTACAGTGGGCAGACACCCAGGAGGACGGATGACCCTGAGCTTCGCACTGTGGACCGCACCGTGGATGGGCCTGCTGGCCTGCGGCGGCGGCGGCGCCACGACCGATGACACGGGCAGCGCAGGCGCGGACGGTGGTGCCGTGGCCCGCACGGCGCCGACCTACTCCGACGGCACCTGTCCCGCCCTGGTGGACGGCGTCAACGCCGACTTCCCGACCGGCGACACCAGCTACAAGGTCAAGATCGTCCTGCCGCCCGATCCCCAGGGCGCACCCGTGCTCTTCGCCTGGCACTGGCTGGGCGGCACCGCCAACGAGCTGGTCCGCACCATGGACCTCGACCAGCTCGCGGCCGACCAGGGCGTCATCGTCGTGGCCCCCTCCTCCGACGGCTCGCCCTACGAGTGGCACTTCCTGGACGATGCCCAGGACAACCCCGACCTGCTCCTCTTCGAAGACCTGCTGTCCTGCCTCTCCGGCCAGTACGACGTGGACCTGGACCGCATCACCAGCCTGGGCATGAGCGCGGGCGGCCTGATGACCACCTACCTCAGCCTGCACGAGGCCCAGTGGCTGGCCGCCACCGCCCCCTTCTCCGGCGGGGTCCTGCCCGATCTGTACACCACGCCGGCCCGCCCGCTGCCGGTGCTCATCACCTGGGGCGGCACCAGCGATCTGTACGGGACCCTGTCCTTCGACGATCTCTCCCGCGAGCTGAGCACCGATCTGCGGGCCGACGGCAGCTTCGTGGTCGAGTGCGAGCACAACGGCGGCCACACCATCCCCAACGGCGCCACCGCCTACGCCTGGGAGTTCCTGGCCGCCCACCCCATGGGGGTCTCACCCGAGCCCTACGCCGGGGGCCTGCCCAGCGACTTCCCCGACTGGTGCCGCCTGCCCTGAGCGCACCGCCCTGTGCGCATGTGCACGGGCCTTGCACGGACGACATGGAACCCGGCCCCCTCTCGGCGGTCAGGGCGTGCCACGCTGTCGCTCCCGTGGAGTCCTGATGCTGCCCCTCCTCTCCCTGCTCTGGTCCCTGCTCACCCTGGTCCCCTCGGCCTTCGCCGCCGGGCCGGACACCGTCACGATGCCCTTGCAGCGCTGGCAGGAGGTGAGCCAGGCGCTGGAGGACGCCGCGGCCCGGCCGGCCCCCCCGGCCGAGGTGCTCCAGGTCGACCGCAGCATCGACGGCGCCTTCCGCAAGGGCGTGCTGACCGCGACCCTGCGCACGACCGTCCAGGTCCTCTCCGATGAGGGCCACGTGCGGATCCCGGTGCTGGACGCCGCCACCTCGATCCGCCGCGTGCGCCTGGACGGACAGCCGACCTCCCTGCTGCGCGAGGGCGGCATGTACACGGTGGGGGTCGATCAGCCCGGCCTGCACCGCATCGAGGTCGACTTCCTCCAGGGCCACGAAGACGACCGCTTCGCCCGCCGCCTGCGCTTCTCCCTGCCGCCCTCGGGCCCGACCGCCCTGCGGATCCAGGTGCCCGAGCCCGACATCGACGCCGCCCTGGCCGAGGGCGCGGTGACCGCCGCCCGCCCCCAGTCCGGCGGCACCCTGATCGAGGGCCAGCTCGACGCACGCGGCGCCGTGGACCTGAGCTGGAAGCGCCGGGCCAGCCCCCTGGACGCCGGGGCCAACGTGCGCACCGAGGCGCGGCTGGACACGCTCTTCACCCTGCACGAGGCCCTGGTCCGCGGCGTGGCTGTCTTCGACCTGTCGGTGATCGACGGCGAGACGGACCGCTTCGACCTGGTGGTGCCGCCGGACATCGAGGTGGTCGACGTCACCGGGGACGCGGTCCTGCAGTGGCAGACCGAGGCCGGCGCCGACCCCAGCCAGCCCGGTCGGCTGGCGGTCCTGCTGCGCTACCTGGTCGACGACCAGGCCCGGGTCGAGGTCCACTTCCAGTTCCCCGTGGACATCTCGGGCGGCCAGCCCGTGAGCCTGCGCGTGCCCCTGCCCCCCCAGGGCACGCCCCTGCAGGGCGCCATCGGCGTCCAGGGCCCGGCCGGCCTGCAGGTCGAGGTCGCCCGCGCCGACCAGGCCGAGGCCCTGACCCTGCGCGACCTGCCGCCCGAGCTGACCGAGCTGACCCAGTCGCCCCTGCTCATGGGCTTCCGCTTCACCGCCCCGCCCGACGTGGCCCTGACCATGTCCCGCAACCAGGCCGTCGAGCTGACCAGCACCATCGTCGACGATGTGCAGGCCAGCACCGTGCTCATCGAGGACGGCACCGAGATCACCAAGCTGCGCCTGCGCCTGCGCAACAACACCCGGCAGTACCTGGCGGCGACCCTGCCGCCCCACGCCGTGCTCACCCACGCCTTCATCGACGGACAGGCCGTGCGCCCCGCCCTGGCCGCCGGCGGCGGGCCCGAGGACCTGCTCTTCCCGCTGCGCCAGAGCGAGCGCCTGGCGGGCGGCGCGGCCCGAACCCACACCGTCGTCTCCGGCGACACCCTGACCGGCATCGCCGCCGAGTACCTGGGCGCCTCGACCCGCTGGACCGAGATCCTGGACGCCAACGCGGGCGTCTTGTCCTCGGCATGGGACCTCGAGCCTGGCCAGGTGCTCCAGATCCCCGCCGCCAGCACGGGCTCCTTGCAGGAGAGCAGCTTCGTCATCGAGCTGGCCTACAAGGTGCCCGGCGACGGGCTCGGCACCGTGGGCCAGCGGGCCGTGACCCTGCCGGACCTGGACGTCGACGTGGTCCAGACCACCTGGCACCTGTACCTGCCCGAGGCCCTGGAGCCGCTGCGCTTCGACGCCAACCTGACCCAGGCCAGCGCCATCCACTACGACCCCTTCCGCCGCTTCCGGGACTTCCTGGACCGGGCGCTGTGGAGCCACTCCGCCTGGGCCGGCGAGTACGAGAGCATCCTCTCCCAGCGAAAGAGCATCTACCGGGCCGAGCGGGCCCGCGGGCAGTCGGCGACCGAGGTCACGACTGCCTTCCCCTTCACCGGCGAGCGCTACCGCTTCAAGCGCATCCTCCAAGGCCGCGAGCAGCCGCGCGTGCTCGTCACCTACATCGTCCGGGACACGCTGCCCGCCCTGCGCATCGGCGCCTTGCTGGCCGGCTTCGGGCTGGTGAGCTGGCTGCTGGCCGGGCTGCGGCGCGGCGATCACCGCCGCTGGGCCGGCTTGGTGCTCGGCCTGGGACTGGTGCTGGTCCTGGCCCACCACGTGCTGGGCATGCACCGTCGACTGCTGTGGGGCGTGGACCTGGCCCTGGCCTTCGACCTGCTGCGCAGCCACGGCCCCCTCGCCCTGGACCGGGCCCGACGGCGCCTGGGCAGCCCGGCCACCCTCCTCGAACTGGTCGGCTGGCGCAACGTCACGGCCGTCGCCGTCCTGTCCATCGGCCTGCTGTGGCTGGGGGCCTTCCCCCTGCTTCTGTCCAGCGTCGCCCTCGTCGCCCTCGTCGCGCTCCGGAGGAGCCTGTGAACCGCCGCCTGCTCCTCGCCCTGGTCGCCACCCTCGCCAGCGCACCCGCCCTGGCCTCGCCCTTCTCCTCCCCCTTCTCCGCGGGCTCGGCCGATGTCGAGGAGGACGCCGCCTGGCACACCCAGCGGGACGCCGACGCCGACAACCGCTTCCAGACCATCATGGACACCAACGCGGTCCAGGCCCCGCCGGCCAAGGGCGAGGCCATGGCCGCCCTCGACTACTTGCAAGAGCCGCCCCAGGCCGCCCCCCCCACGGGCGACGCCCAGGCGCCGACCGGCCAGATCACCCTGGCCCTCGATCGCTGGGAGCAGGCTCGCGCGGCCCTGGCCGCCCTGCGGACCCGCCAGGCCCGCACCCCCGCCCCCCTGGTCGTGTTGGGGGCCTCGGACTTCACGGGCCAGGCCGTCACGGACCAGGGAGGAGGAGGCGCCCTGCACCTGTCCCTGGACCTGCAGGTGACCCTGCACGGCGACGGGTTGTGGAAGACCGTGCCCCTGGTCGGCGAGGAGGTCGTCGTCGTCGGCGCCCGCACCGGCAGTCGCCCCGTGCCCCTGAGCAGCCGCGACGGCTACCACGTGTGGGTCACCCAGGAGACCGGAGAGGTCACGCTGACCCTGGACCTGCTCGTGCCCTCGCGCGGGCGCCGCGGCTCGCTGGAGTACGAGTTCCTGGTCGCCAAGACCCCCGTGACCCGCTTCGCCTGCGACTTCCCGACGGCCGGGCTGGAACCCCGGCTGCGCGGCGCGGTCCAGGCCGACTTCGGCGCCCCCCCCCGCGGCGGCACCCACCTCCAGGCCCTGCTGGCCCCGACCAGCCGCATCCACCTGGTCGGCTTCAAGGACCTGGGCCAGGACGACGGGCGCAAGGCCCGCCTGTACGCCGAGAGCCTGAACCTGCTGAGCCTGGACGAGACCAGCCAGGAGCTGTTCACGGTCCTGCGCTACAACATCCTGTACGCCGGGCAGCGGCAGTTCGACATCGCGATCCCGGCCGGCATGAGCGTGGTGAGCGCCGACGGCGAGGGCGCCTTCCGCTACAGCCTGGAGGACCGGGGCGCCGATGGCGGCGTGGTCCACGGCGAGACCGCCTACCCGATCCGCAACAGCTACGAGATCAGCCTGCGCCTGCGTCGGACCGACACCGGCGACGGTGAGCCCTTCACCGTGGCCCTGCCGCGGGCCCTGGGGGTCGAGCGCGAGTACGGCTGGCTGGGGGTCGAGGTCCCCGGCAACCTGAAGCTGGAGGAGCTGGACCGCACCGAGGCCCTGGCCGTCGATGTGCGGCAGCTGCCCTGGGAGATGGTGCAGAGCGCCGTGAGCCCGATCCTGCGGGCCTGGCGCTACCACGCCGCCGACGCGACGGTCCGCCTGCGGGGCACCCGTCTGCCCGATGTCGAGCCGGCCAGCGCCTCCATCGACCGCGTGGTGGCCGAGACGGTCGTCTCCGACGAGGGGCGGCGCGTCACCGATATGCGCATCACCCTGCGCAACCGGCTGCGCCACAGCCTGCGCGTGACCCTGCCCGAGGGCAGCGAGGTGCGCAGCACCCTGCTCGACGGGGAGCCCGTGAAGCCCAGCCGGGCCAGCGACGGCTCGCTGCTCTTCCCGCTCAAGCGCTCGGCGGAGGGCAGCGGCGGCCTGCGCCCCTTCACCTTGCAGCTCGTGGTCGAGGCCGAGGGCCGACCCATGGGCCTGCTGGGCCGCGAGTCCCTGGCCCTGCCCAGCGTGGAGCTGCCGGTCTCCTCGCTGTCCTGGTCGGTATGGCTGCCGGCCCGCAACCGCTACTCCGCCCTGGCCGGCGACGTGGCGGCCCAGGTCTACGCCGGGGCCGGCGAGTGGTACCAGGCGGGCCTGGGCGGCGCAGCACCCGACGCGACCGGGAACGCGGGCGCGACGGGCACCGCCGGAGGCGCGGTCGGAGGCACGGTCGGAGGCACGGTCGGAGGCACGGTCGGAGGCACGGTCGGAGGCACGGTCGGAGGCACGGTCGGAGGCACGGTCGGCGGTCTCGGCGTGGGAGGCGAGGCGGCCTCGGCCGACACCGGCGCCATGCCGGTGCGCATCGACCTGCCCCGCCAGGGCGTGCAGCTCTCGACGGCCCGCTACTGGATCGAGGGCGAGCAGGCCGTCACCGTGCACACCTGGCACGCCCGGAGCTGGCTGCGCCTGCCCCTGGGGCTGGGCCTGTTCCTGCTGCTGGGGGGCGGCCTGGTCCTGGCCACCGAGGCCCGCCTGCGCGGCCGCCTCGCCGCCCGCCCGGCCCTGCTCGCCAGCGGCGGCCTGGTGCTCGCCGGCCTGGCCCTGTCGACGGTCTCCGGCCTGGGCTTCGCGGTCCTCGCCGCCCTGCTCGCCGGCGGCAGCCTGGCCCTGCGCCACGCGCTGCACCGCCGCGTGGGCCCCGCCCTGCGCGCCTGGTGGGCTGCCCCCGCGCCGACCGAGCCCACCGCCTGGTCCCAGCGCAGCGTCCTGTCGCGCCTGGCCTTGGTGGGGGCCACGGCCTGCACCGGCCTGCTCCTCTTCGTCGCCGCCCTGCGCTGGTTGGACCTGGTGGGCAACCCCTTGTAGGGGCCAGGCTCACCAGGCTCCTCGCGGCCTCAGTCCCAGCGGAAGCGGCGCAGGCCGATGACCCCGAAGAGCAGCGCGAAGCCGAGCAGCATGGCCACGCTGGGCAGCGCGGCGCTCAGGGGCAGGGCCCGCCAGGTCATGGCGGCCAGGCCCCGAGTGGCCCAGTAGGTCGGCAAGGCCAGGGCCACGCTCTGCAGCCAGCCGGGCATCATGAAGCTGGGGAACATGGCGCCGCCGGCGAAGGACATGACCAGCACGGCGAAAGTGCCGACGCTGGAGACCTGGGCCTCGGTCCGGCCCAGGCCGGCCAGCAGGAGCGCGAAGCCCCCGACAAAGGCGCAGATCGACAGCACGACCGCCACGAAGCCGAGCCAGGAGCCGCGGACCTCGACGCCGAAGACCAACATGCCGACGGCGTAGACCGCGACCGAGACCAGCAAGGCCACCAGCGCGCTGCCCACGCCGGTCGCGACCAGGGCCACGGCCGGCCGCAGGGGCGACAGGCGCAGCCGCAGCAGGGAGCCCTGCTCCCGCTCGGAGATCAGGTTGCGGGCCGTGGACTGGGCGCCGAACAGCAAGAAGAGCAGCAGGGTCCCGGCGAAGTTGTGGCTGTAGGAGTTGTAGCCGACGGCCGGCCCAGCAGCGGAGACCTGGGTCTTGGTGAAGACCACCGGGGCCTTCAGGCCGCCGCTCGTCTCCGCGGCGGGCGGCGCCTCCCCGGCGGGCGGCGTCTCCCCGGTGGCCGGCGCCGGCTGGGCGTAGCGCTGGCCGCTCTCCAGGAAGCTGCGCAGCTCCGGGTCGGCGTCGGCCGGTAGCCCCGTCACCAGCTCGTCGAAGACCCCACCCATGGACTGGCGATCGCCGAGCTTGGACAGGGTCTGCTGCATGGCCACCTGGGTGAGCAGCCCCTCGCTGATGTCGGCCTCGGTCTGGTCCGAGGGATCGAAGAGCAGCTCCAGCTCGCCTTGCTGGCCCGTGAACATGGCGGTCGGCCCCAGCCGGGCCCCGCTGCCCGCGGGGATCCGCAGCGCGACGTCGGCGTCCCCGGCCTCCAGGCGGGCCCGGGCCGAGACCAGGTCCAGCTCCTCCACGGTGAAGGTGCCCTCGTCCTTGACCGCCTGGACCAGGGCGCGGCTGACCGCGGAGCCGTCCTCGTCGACCACGAGCAGGTCGATGCTGCCGGTCGAGGGGCGGGGCGCGAAGAGCATGCCCAGGAAGGCCGCCAGCACCACCGGCACGACGACGCTCATGGCGGCGCCCTGGCGATCCCGCAGGAAGCGCATCAGGTCCTTGCGCACGACCCAGGTCCAGCTCACGAGGCGTCCCGCAGGGCGCGGCCCGTCAGCTCCAGGAAGACCGACTCCAGGCTGCGCGGCGGGACCTGCACCCCGCGGACCCGGATGCCGGCGGCCTGCAAGGCGGCCTGGACCAGCTCGGGCCGGACCGCCTGGTCCAGCGCGACGCTCAGGTGGTCCCCCACCGCCGGGCTGCCGACCAGCTCGGCCAGGGGCCCGCAGGCCAGCAGGCGGCCGTGGTCCATGATCGCGACCTCCTCGCACAGGGCCTCGACCTCTTCCATGTAGTGGGTCGTGTAGACCACGGTCCGGCCCTCCTGGTGCAGGGCGCGGATCATGTCGAAGATGTGGTTGCGCGACTGGGGGTCGACGCCGGTGGTGGGCTCGTCGCAAATGACCAGGGGCGGGTCGTGCATCAGCGCGCAGGCCAGGTTCAGGCGCCGCTGCATGCCGCCCGACAGCGTGCCCACCGGCGCCCGGTGCCGCGCTTCCAGCCGGGCCAGCGCCAAGCCCCAGGCCACGCGCTCGGCCAGCGCCCGGCCCGACAGCCCGTGCAGTCCGCCGGCGATGCGCAGGTTCTCGGTGGCGTCCAGGGCCGCGTAGAGCGCCAGCCGCTGGGGCACGATGCCCAGGCGCCGCCGCACGGCCCGCGGGTCGGCCGCCACGTCCAGGCCGTCCACCTCGACCTTGCCCGCCGACGCGGCCACCAGCCCGCCCAGGCCGCCGATGGTCGTCGACTTGCCCGCCCCGTTGGGCCCCAGCAGGCCGAAGAGCCGCCCCCGCGGCACGTGCAGGTCCAGGCCATCGACCGCCGTCAGGCTGCCGAAGCGGACCACCAGCCCCTGGACCCGGATCACAGCGCCTCCTGTGGCGAGGAGGCGCCATGTTACCGGAAGGATGCCCGCGTTAGTCCGCCGCCATGCAGCGCGACCCCATCTCGCAGCTCACCGGACTCGACGAGCTGTCGGCCTTTCTAAGCGCCACCGGCCGAGGGGGGCGGATCGCCGACCGCGCTGAGTTTTCCTGGCTGGACCAGGGCCCCTTCGCCGCCGATCGCCGGCTGGCTGTGGTCGAGAGCTCCCCGATCGACCTGGTGAGCGTGCGGATCCAGGGGGTGGTCGGCCCGCGGCAGCTCCTGGCCAGCGGCGCCTTCTCGCTTCGGGTCGGCGGGCTGCCCGTGGCGGGCAACATGGTGCTGCCGACCCAGACCCACCTGCTGCTTCGGCGCCCCGGCGTACACAGCGGGCTGCAGGCCAGCCTGGTCCAGCAGCGGCAGGGCTTCTTCTCGCGCACGCGGGTGGGGCTGGGCTGGCGCGGCCGCGACCTGGCCGTGGCCCTCCAGGCCGACGCCGAGCTGGCCTCCGCCCTGATGCAACACCTGGACGTCGACGACGACCTGGTCGTGAACCCCGACCCGGCCCGTCAGCTCGTGCGCATCATCCTCAAGCGCAGCACCCAGCTGCGCTGGGGCCTGTTCGCCGACCCGGGAAAGCTCGGCAGCTTCCATCGCCGCGACCTGGCGGGCGACCTCTTCGCCTGCCTGGAGCGCATCGCCGAGCACGTCCGCGCGGCCTGATCCTCCTTCGCTCCCGGACACCGCGTGCTCATCGAGGCCCGCCAGCTCAGCCGCAGCTTCCGCAGCTATGCCCGCCGCACCGGGGTCCTCGGCGCACTGCGGGACCTGCTTCGGACCTCGTCCGGCACCGAGCGGGTGGCGGTGGACCGCCTGGACCTGGGCATCCAGCCCGGCGAGATCGTCGGCTTCATCGGCCCCAACGGCGCAGGCAAGAGCACCACGATCAAGATGCTGACCGGGGTGCTGCGGCCCACCGGCGGGCAGCTCAGCGTGGCCGGGCTCGTGCCCTTCGAGGACCGGCAGCGCCACGTGCGCCAGATCGGGGTGGTCTACGGCCAGCGCACCCAGCTGTGGTGGGACCTGGCTGTCATCGAGGCCTTCGACCTGCTGGCCGCCATCTTCCAGGTCGAGCGGGCCACCTACCGCCGCCGCCTGGAGCGCTTCGACAGCGTGCTGGGCATCGGCCCCTTGCTGCGCCAGCCCGTGCGCGAGCTGAGCCTGGGCCAGCGCATCCGCTGCGACATCGCCGCGGCCCTGATCCACGGCCCGCCCCTGCTCTTCCTGGACGAGCCGACCATCGGCCTGGACGTGGCCGTGAAGCGGCGGATCCGCGCCTTCATCGGCACCATCAACGCCGAGGAGGGGACGACGGTGCTGCTCACCACCCACGACCTCTCCGATGTCGAGGCCGTCTGCCCCCGGGTGATCCTCATCGACGGCGGGCGCCTGCTGCTGGACGGCCCGACCGCTGAGCTGAAGGAGCGCCTGGGAGGTCGCCGCCGCCTGGTCGTCGACCTGGCCCGCCCCGCCCTCGCCTCGACCCTGCGGGCCCTGGTGGCCCCCCTGCCCGTCCAGGCCGAGCTGACCGAGGAGGGACCGGTCGACCGGCTGGTCCTGCGCTTCCGGCGGGCCGACACCAGCGCCTCGGCCCTGATCCAGATCGTCTCGGCCGCCGTCGAGGTCGCGGACCTGGCCGTCGAGGAGCCCGACATCGAGGAGGTGGTGGCCGGCTTCTACGATGCTGCCGAAGCCAGGGCCGCCGAAGCCAGGGCCGCCGAAGCCAGGGCCGCCGAAGCCAGGGCCGCCGCTGCGCCGCCGGAAGGCGCGGGGCCCCGGTGAGCCGCCTGCTGCTCACGGCCCGCACCGGCTGGACCCTGGGGCTGAAGCTGGTCCTGGCCTACCGCTTCGAGGCCCTGGTGCAGCTCGTCAGCGCCAGCGTCGTCGCCCTGCTCAACTGGTCGCTGTGGACCGCCATCTACCAGGGGCGGACCATGGTGGCCGGGCGCACGGCCCCCGAGATGACCACCTACGTCGTCGTCGCGTGGGTGATCACGACCTTCTACGGCACCCAGGTCGACCAGGACCTGTCAGCCCGCTTCCGCGAGGGCCTGATCGCCGTCGACCTGCTGCGCCCCTGGGATCTGCACCTGCACCACTACTTCCGCGACCTGGGGCGGGCCGCGGTGGCCCTGGTCCTGACCACCCTGCCCCTGTGCCTGTGGACCAGCGGCCTGCTGCACCTGCGGGCGCCCGAGCGCTGGCAGACCTGGCCGCTCTTCGCGCTGTCCCTGCTCCTGGCCCACGCCATCAGCTTCGGCTTCGCCTGGTTGGTCGGTGTCGCCAGCTTCCACCTGCGCAACGCCACGGGCCTGGCCCACCTCAAGGCCACCATCATCGGCGTCTTCTCCGGCGCCCTCATCCCCCTGGACCTCTACCCGCCGGCCCTGCGCGGCCTGGTCCTGGCCCTGCCCTTCCAAGGCATGAGCCACACGCCGGCCAACCTCTTCACCGAGCGCCTGCCCACCGCGGCGCTGTGGCAGCCCCTGCTGGTCCAGCTCGGCTGGGCCGTGGCGCTGTTCTGGCTGGGACGGCTGGCCTTCCAGCGCGCCCTGCGGGTGCTGGAGGTCCAGGGCGGCTAGGAGCCTGTCGGGAATCGCACAAGGGGGGTCCCGCCCTCTTGGCAGCGGGTAGCGAGCGCCGCCGCGGTTCTGCCGCACCCCGGAGCCCTCGGCGCGCCGGGGGAGCCGCGGACCGA